>Ga0256842_1002588_pt1 | contig 12798 bp, 17 predicted proteins | sample 4559240metaG_FD_185973 | JGI IMG/M metagenome (GOLD analysis project Ga0256842, IMG submission 185973) | Hydrothermal vent microbial communities from Guaymas Basin, Mexico - 4559-240 | ecosystem: Environmental > Aquatic > Marine > Hydrothermal vents | place: Mexico: Guaymas Basin | collected...
ACCTTCACAGTAAAGGGATCCAATATCTCAACTTTCTTTACAGGCTCAAAATCAGATATTCGGGGCGATATATTCTTAGGATCCATTATTGCTTCGTAGGTAAACTTTACATCGTTGGCTGTAAATGGATGTCCGTCGTGAAATACGACCTCTTTTCGTAAATGAAACAGGATTACCGGATTGTGTTCAAAAGGAGGAAATATGTATTTGCATCTTTTAGCAAGCTTGTGGAATATATCTGGATTCACTTTATTCAAAACAAGCCTTATCTTTGCTTTATCTTCTTTCTTTTGAACCACAGAAATGGAACTAATTTCAGAAAGATCTTTTGCGATCGTTTTGAGCTGGGCAATATCTCCCTTTTTTGTCCAAAGATATGCCTCTTCATATATTTCCCAGGACTTGGCAAGCCTTCCTCTAAAATTTAGATTTTCATCTCTATCTATTAGGCTTTCAAATACAAGAGATTCTATCTGTGCACTTGCGCTGTCGGCTGAAAGGATAGGATTAAGTATCACAGCATCTGCAGATGAGGCAGTTATATACTCTGTCAGTCTCTTTGGATTTCCTTTTGTCTGCTCCTCATATGTAGGGACCCAGAAATAACTCTGTAGCAACAGAATCAGCAGCAAGGTAGGGGCTAATATCAAAATCCTCTTTGTCCACATATATTGGCTTGACCTAATATTAGGCTGTGATTATCCTTAGGATGGATCATATCAAAACAAAGAAAAGATATAAAGGTTGAGGTGGAAGAGATGGGAGGGAAAGATTATTACAAGATTTTAGGTGTTCCCAGAAATGCTTCTCAAGAAGAGATAAAAAAGGCTTATAGAAAGCTTGCTCTAAAATACCATCCTGATAGGAATAAAGGAAATAAAGAAGCAGAAGAAAAATTTAAAGAGATAAATGAAGCATATGCTGTATTAAGTGATCCTGAGAAGAGACGGCAGTATGACATGCTGGGAGCTGAGGGATTCCAGAGCAAATTCAGTCAGGAGGATATATTCAGAGGATTTGATTTTGAAAGTATATTTAAGGACTTTGGTATAGGATTTGGGGGAAGAGTAAGAGATATATTTAGCGAATTTTTTGGGGATTTTGGAACTGGTTTTGGCGGATCTCCTTTTGAGAGAGGTCGTAACTATCATACTTATCATACCGGCATAAAAGGAAGAGACCTTGTATATGAGCTTCCTGTAACCTTAGAGGAGGTAGCTAAAGGAGCAAAAAAGACTATAAGTTACAATGCAGGTGGAATGAGAGAAACCATTTCTATAAATATTCCTGCTGGCGTAAAAGATGGGCAAAAGCTTAGGGTCAGAGACAAGGGAGAGCCGGGTCCTTATGGAGGTCCGAGAGGAGACCTTTATGTTCAAATAAGACTCTTAGAGCATCCGCTTTTTAGAAGAGAGGGAAACGATATCTTTTATAAACAAAGGATAAAATTTTCAGATGCGGTTTTCGGGACAGAAATAGAAGTGCCCACCATATATGGAAAAAGACTAAAATTAAAAGTTCCTCCTGGTACCCAATCTGGTGCAAAACTCAGGATAAGAGGTTATGGTTTGCCCCGTTCAGATGGCAGAGGCAAGGGAGATCAGTATGTAGAAATACATATAGATGTACCAAAGCATTTGACAAAAGAACAAGAGAAGGCTGTAATGGAATTGAGAAATGTAGGGCTGTAAATGTATGAAGGCGATATGTGTGTTTTCAGGTGGCTTAGACAGTATGCTTTCTGCCAAGATAATCAGGAGTCAGGGCATTGATGTTTTGGGGGTCTTTTTTAAAACCCCTTTTTTTACTCCGGAAAAAGCTATAAGATCTGCTCAGCTTATAAATCTTCCTCTTAAGATTCTGGATATAACAGAAGAACATCTCAGAATCCTTAAAAATCCAAAATACGGATATGGAGAAAACATGAATCCTTGTATAGACTGCCATGCTCTCATGTTTAAATGTGCTGGAAAGATTATGGAGGAAGAAGGAGCTGACTTTGTTATTTCAGGAGAGGTGCTAGGTCAAAGGCCGATGTCTCAAAACAGGAAAGCCTTGCAGATCATAGCAGAAGAAAGTGGTTTAGGAAGACTTCTTTTAAGGCCCCTTTCTGCAAAAAAGCTTCCTATTACAATTCCGGAAGAAAGAGATTGGGTAAAAAGGGAATTGTTGCTGGATGTACACGGAAGATCTAGAAAACCTCAATTAGAGCTTGCCAAAAAGTACGGCATAACAGATTTTCCTTCTCCAGCAGGTGGATGTCTTCTTACAGACAGGATCTTTTCTAAGAGATTAAAAGACCTAATAGAACTAAAAAAAGACTTTGATATTAGAGACATAGAATTACTTAAACTTGGCAGACACTTCAGAATAGATAGAACCACAAAAATTATAGTAGGCAGAAATAAAAAGGAAAATCAGATGTTAAAAGATCTTTATAGGAAAGAAGACGTGCTCTTAGAACCAAAGGAAATTCCTGGGCCTGTGGTATTGTTAACAGGAGATAAGTCTGAAAAAAACATACAATTAGCCTTAGATATTACAGCCACCTATTCTGACACCAAACCCCACCAGCAAATAGAAATAATAGCTCATTTTCCTTCCTATACAAAGGTATTAAAAGGAAAATCCCATGAAAAAAGAATCTTTCATGGGATTTTGATAAATTAGATTATCTTACAACCACCACAGGACAGTGAGCATAAAGAACCACTTTTTCTGCCACACTTCCTAAGAGCAACTTTTTGAGAGGACTTCTTCCTCTTGTTCCAATTATTATGGATACATAGTCTCCTTCTTCTGCAATCCTGACTATTTCTTCAGCCACAGGGCCTACTGCTATTCTTGTATCTACATCTTTTGCTCCGTTTTCTTCAGCAAGTTTCTTTGCCTCTTCCAATATCTTTTTTGCTTGTTGCTCTCTAAGATAGTATTTCCATGTTTCTGGCACCTTATCATATCTGATTACATCTTCTAAGACATGTAAGAGTGTTAAATGAACCCCTGTCTTTGCAGCAAAACGGGCTGAAAGTATTACTGCTTTTTTTGATACCTCTGAGCCGTCCACTGCCACAAGACTCTTTAGTTTCTTTTCCTTTTTCTCTTCCATAATTACCTCCTTTTGAGAATATCTAATTATAGTTATCCGCATAATTGTGGATAACTATAATTGTAATAATAAATTGTTTTTTCTTTATATTTTTGTAATTTATAATACTCCCCAAAATTTGGTATTTTATAGAATACTATAAGTTTTTACAAAAAATTATTTAAGTAGTCAAATCTTTTTTAAATTTGTATTTTTTAATTAGTTATATTAAAAATACCTTCAATATTATATTTCTAATTATAGCAAATTTTCAAAAAATCTGCCATATTAAAAATAATCATTCAGCAATTCTCGGTGAAAAACATATCACTTTTATTGCTTTTATTCTTTCAAATTTTACGAAAAAATAATTGTCATTCTTGTGGGTTGTATTATAAATACTACCTTTATAAACTCATCGAGAATTGCTGTATGGGTATTATAATTTTGGTAGTATTCCGCAAAATTTGATATTTTATGAAATATTATAAAAATTATACCATTTGCCTATAAAAGAGACATATTGTAGTATAAAAAGAAATCAGTTTAATATGAAGGTTAATATGAAGAAGTTTGGTAATGACAAAAAGGATGGATATAGAATGACAAGAAGATGAAAAGGATTTATTGGAAATGTATAAGAGAGAACAAGATGTTGAGTTACGTGTTCGGTGGCATGCTTTTTGGCTTTTGAGGAAAAGGTATTCAGTAGCTGGTGTAATAAAAATTTTCGGTATACATGAACGAACGCTTCGACGTTGGATAGCATGGTATAGGGCGGGAAAGATAGAAGAAATGAGACGGCGTAAAAAAGGAAAAGGTGGGAGTAAAGGATGTTGGTTGACTGAAGAGCAAAAGGAGCAGTTGAAAGCTAAGGCAGCAGAAGGGATTTTTGAAACGATTCACGATGCTATGGAGTGGGTAGAGGAGGAGTTCAAAGTCAAATATACTTACTGGGGGATGCGATCCTTATTTGTTCGGCTTGGTATCAAGAAGAAAGTGCCAAGGCCGAAAGCAATGAAAGCCTCTGACGATGCACAACAGGAGTAGAAAGAAGGGAGCTTATTGCAGCCTTTGAGAAGCGCAGGATAACAGCAGAGAAGAAAGTTGTATGGGCAGATGAGATGCGATTAGGGCTTAGAGGGCAAGTAAGAAAAGTATGGGCACCGAAGAGAGTAAAGCTGTCCTTAGGAGTATATGTTATAGGAGGTCGTCAATCCACGAATCACAGCCTGTAAAAGAAATAGGTTTGACCTTGATTCAACAGCCAATGATCAAAGTTAAGTTCAAACCTCAGAGAGGAGAACTTTCTTATCGGAAAGAAAGGCGGGTTAAGATTGTAAAAATTGTAAAAATAGAAACTTTCAGGGCTGACAGAGCAATAGTTATCCGCAATTATGCAGATAATTATAAATTTTAAAGAGTTAGGAGAAGACAAAATGATAAAAGAAAATGTAAAAAAGATTATGTCAGAGCTTCCTAAAGGAGTTTTGCTTGTTGCTGCAGCAAAGACTAGGACCTCTGAAGAGATCTTGGAGGCAATAGAAGCGGGAGTCCAGATTATAGGAGAAAACTATGTTCAGGAAGCAGAAAAGGCCTTTGGGATTATTGGAAACAGGGCTAAGTGGCATATGATAGGACATCTTCAGACAAATAAGACAAAAAAGGCGGTCAGGATATTTGATATGATAGAAACCATAGATTCAGTTAAAATAGCAAAGGCTATTGACAAAGAATGTAAAAAGTTGGGTAAGGTTATGCCTGTTCTTATTGAGGTTAACAGTGCTGAAGAATCTCAGAAGGCAGGGGTTATGCCGGATGATGTGATCAGTTTTATAAAAGATATATCTCACCTCGAGAATATAAAAATAGAGGGCCTTATGACAATGGGTCCTTTTGTGGATGATCCAGAAGAACTTAGGCCTTATTTCAGAAGGACAAAAGAGCTTTTTGAAAAGATAAGAGATATGGATATCCCAAATGTAGAAATGAAATATTTATCAATGGGTATGTCTGATTCTTATAGGGTAGCAATAGAAGAAGGTGCAAATATGGTTAGAATAGGTACAAAAATATTTGGGCCAAGGCATTAATCAATGAAAAAGGGATTATTTAAGCAGATTAATTGTCTTATTGCAAAAGCGATCCATAATTACAGTATGATAGAGGAAGGGGATAAAATTCTTGTTGCAGTATCTGGTGGTAAAGATAGTTTGACCCTTTTATGGTTTTTAAAGGAAAGGCTAAAATGGATTCCCATAAATTATGAACTTTTTGCTCTGCATATAGATTTGGGTTTTAAAAATCAGAATAATGATAAATTGATCAAATTTTTTGAAGAAAAAAATATCAGATATAAGATTGTAAATACAGACATAGGGCCAAAGGCCCATAGCAAAATAAATAAAAAAAATCCCTGTTTTTTTTGTTCCCGTCAGAGAAGAAAGCTTATTTTTGAAATAGCAGATGAATTAGGTTATTCAAAAATAGCATACGGACACCATAAAGATGATGTTATAGAAACTCTTTTCCTGAATATTTTTTATGGTGCAAACATAAGCACTATGCTTCCGGTACAGGAATTCTTTGATAAAAGATTCAAAATAATAAGACCCCTTTATTTAGTTGATGAGATCTTTATAGAAAGATTTTTTAAATCTACTGATTGGACTGAGAAAGAAGAAGCATGTCCTACTTCTTTTTCTTCTAAGAGAAGAGCTATAAAGAACCTGCTTCAGGAATTATATAAAACAAACAAAAAAATAAAAGAAAATATCTTTCACGCTATCCACAATATAAGAGTAGAATATATGCCAACATTGTGAACTACCGATGACTAAAGTCGCAGGCTTCTAAAGAAGCTTGATAGATCTCTCCTCCTGTTCCGTCAATCTTAATTTTTTAAGACAGGATACAAACGTTTGAGTTTTATCCGAGCATTTTGGGTTGTGAATCTCCATTCAACTTTTACGAGATTATTATTTCGCTTTCTCTCCCAAATGGAAACATATCTGGCAAGCATGATTTATGACAGGTCATGTCCTAATAATTTAATTCTTATAAGAAAGAGTGGCCCACCGTTATAATGAATAAGGCCACCCAAAACAAAAACATAAAGGATAAAATAGTTTATGAAAAGAATCAGCAATTCTCGGCGAGTTTATAAAGGTAGTATTTACAAGGCAATCCACAAAAATGACAATTATTTTTTCGTAAAATTTCTTAAAAAAAGAGATATGGAGAAGTTATCTAAGTGGTTATTATAAAAGAATAAAAGCAATAAAAGTGATTTATTTCTCACCGAAAATTGCTGTATCTGTATCTTCTCAATTGCATTTTGATATAGGTTATATTATTATTCTATCTACTATTCAAGAACATATAAGCTTGTTTAAAAGGATTTTTCGAACAGGTGGCTTATAATAATGAATGATACGCCATTCATCCCATATGGGCTTTCTGGCGTGGATTTCTGTAAAAACTTAAAAGAAAAGAAAATCTAAAAATGAAAAAATCTATAATTTGTATTGTTGGTGCTTCTGGGTCAGGAAAGACTTTTTTTATAGAAAGACTTATCCCAGAATTAAAAAAGAGAGGAATAAAAGTTGTTAGTATAAAACATGATATTCATGATAAATTTGAAATGGATAAGCCTGGCAAAGATAGCTGGAGGCATAAAAAAGCAGGAGCTATAGCAACTATTATTTCATCTCCTAAAAGGATAGGCATAGTTATGGACACAGATCATGATCATGATCCAGAGGAATTGTTGAAGTATATAGATTTAAATAAAGTGGATCTTGTTTTAGCTGAAGGCTATAAAAAATCACGATATTTAAAAATAGAAGTATTAAAAGATAATAAGCTTATGTGCAAAGATGATCCTCGTTTAATTGCGGTAATTAGCAACCAGAGCAAGCATCCAAAAAGAAGCTTACCTATCCCCTATTTCAGGTGGGATCAAGCAGAAGAAGTGGCGGACTTTATAATAAAAAAGCTGGATCTCTAACAAAGACCCAGCTTTTTATGATGCCCCCGGGGTGATTCGAACACCCGACCCCCAGATTAGGAATCTGGTGCTCTATCCTCCTGAGCTACAGGGGCATATTCTTTATTTAACTTACAGAAAAGAAATATTTATGTCAATGCCCAAAAAGCTCATCTATAATATCAATACTATTTTAAAATTCTTTTTTAGAAAAATTTTTATTGAATTTTTTTACAGTAAAAGAGATAGTATAGTTAATAGACTTCCATGTTAAAATTTATAAGGTAAATACATAAGTTGACAAGTGTCGATCTGTCTATCGTTCTCATAATGGATAATTTTATATTATAAAAATATTTATATAATAGTTTTGGTATAATTAATGCTCTGTCAAAAGTAAAAATTTCAGTTATCTTATTCTCCTGTTGATGTAAAATATATCAAGATAAAGCTTAAACAGGAGGGTAATGAAAGATGAAGAAGTATGAGGTAGTCCTGAATGAGGAGCAGAGGCAATATCTTCAGAGACTTATCAGCAGAGGGAGTGCACCTGCAAGGTCTATAAGAAGAGCATATATTCTTCTCAAATCAGATACAAGTTCTGAAGGTGCTGGGTGGAGCTATAAGGAGATAATCCAATCCTTTAATGTTTCTGCTCCAACGATTGCGGATGTTCGCCGCAAATTTGTTAAAGAGGGACTTGAGAGTGCGATATTCCGCAAGAAGCCAGATAGAGAGTATCCAAGAAAGCTTGATGAGGAAGCAGAAGCACATCTTATAGCCCTTGTGTGCAGCAAGCCACCAGAAGGCAAAGAGAAGTGGACCTTGAGGCTTCTTGCTAATAAGATGGTGGAGCTTGGATATGTAGAAAAAGTTTCTCATGAGACAGTGCGTCAAGTTTTAAAAAAACGAACTCAAGTCTTGGCTGAAGAAGAGCTGGGCTATACCAAGGGAAGATGAAGCTGAGTTTGTGTAGAGGATGGAAGATATTCTTGAAGTATTATATACAAGGCCATATGATCCTATGCGTCCGGTTGTATCCATGGACGAGAATAGCTACCAGCTTTTGGGGGACAAAGTAGAACCTCTTCCTCTAAATCCTGGCAAGTCAGAGAAAGAGGACTATGAATATCAAAGGAAAGGGGTTGTCAATTTGTTCATGTTGTTTGAACCTTTTGCGGATTGGAGACATGTTAAAATAAGAAAAGCATAGGACAAGAAAGGATTGGTCTTTTGTAATGAAAGAGCTTTCCATGAGGTATCCTGATACAGAGAAGATAGTCGCAGTTTTAGACAATCTCAACATTCATACTCCTGCGTCATTCTATAAGGTATTTGAGGCAGATGAAGCTTTTGCATGGGAGTTGGTTGAACATGGCTAAGATAGAACTCAGCGCCCTGACAAGGGAATGTCTCAAGCGTATTGGAGATGTCAGCATCCTTGCCAGATATGTTTCTCTTTGGGAGAGAGAGCGAAACAATAATCTCGTAAAAGTTGATTGGAGATTCACAACCCAAAATGCTCGGATAAAACTCAAACGTTTGTATCCTGTTTTAAAAAAATCAAGATTGACAGAGTATTAGCAGCTACTGATTTTGGTCATTAGAAAATATATGAATTACGACATAGAAAAATACAAAGAACTATATAACTTAGCAAAAGAAGCATTTAATGAAGAGCTTAACCGGGCTTTTCGTATAGATGAAAAGGCGTCCAAATACCTTACTGTGTTAACATTTTTTATTGGAATTTATGGTTTCTTTATAAAAGAAATTTTACAAATCATCTCTTTCCCTAATAATTTTATAGAATGGTCATTGTTTTTAGTTCTTGCCATTATTCTACTACTACTGATAGTTACATGCTTTAAAACTTTCAGCATTTTAAAAGTCCATGAGTATAGAAAGATACCGATAGATTTAAATTTTTTTGATAAGAATGAATTGATAGATATCTATTTTACAATGGCGAGTGGAATTAAAGAAAACATGATTCAAAATCGCAAAACAACAGACAAAAAATCTAAAAAATTATACCAATTGCTTACAACAAAGCCATACTTGAAAGAGACTGAAACGCCTGAAAAATCCAGTTCCAACCTGTTAGTCTTCGCATTTTATCAGGATACGCTATAGGGTTTTTAAGTACTTTTTCCACAGCACGTTTTTTAGCTTCCAGGTCAGGATGAATTTTTCCTTCTACTCGGCGTTGCACTTCCTCAAATACTCGCTCAGCAGGATTTAACTCTGGAACTTGACCTTTGCCTGATGATTTTCTAAGTGAAAATTTATAAAGGCAATTTCTAATCGGTATTGGGATTAGAATATAGAGAAATGGTATGCTATGGAAATTTATGTTACATTGGCTGAAAGACCTTATATGGAGGAGTAAAAATGAGGGTTATGGATGATCTTTATGCATTTTTTTGGACTAATCCATCAGAAAATAATTCCAATACCTATCTTATAACAGGTAGGAAAAACATCCTTATAGATCCAGGACACTATCATCTCTTTGGGCGTGTAAAAGATGAACTTACGAGACTTTCTCTTTCTATTCAGGATATAGATCTGATTATCCTGACCCATGGTCATTTAGACCATACAGAAGCTATTAAGTTTTTTTATGAAACATCAGTAATACATACGATTCATAAGGAGGAGTGGGAAATAATAAAAAAAGGAGCTTCATATCACATGGGCTTATTCGGTCCATCTGAGATGACACCCCATATATTGCTACAAGAGGGAGATATGATCGTAGGAGATAAAAAATTCTATGTGATTCATACTCCTGGACATTCACCCGGATCTGTCTGTATATATTGGCCAGAGAGGAAAGTGTTGTTTACAGGTGACTGTGTTTTTGATCAGGGGATAGGTAGAACCGATCTTCCCGGTGGAGATGGGAAAAAGCTAAAGGAAAGTATAAGAAAGATATCTAAGCTTGATATATGGTATGTTATGCCAGGTCATGGAGATATGATTATAGGAAGTGACGAAGTTAAACAAAATTTTAGACAAATAGAGGAATTTTGGTTTTCTTTGATATGAATAGCACAATTGTCTTAGGTATATTGATTGGCATTTTTATAGGTATAACAATATTTTTGTTATTTTCTTTAAATAAAATAAAAGATCTGAGTAGTTCTCTTGTAAAAACAATAAATGAAGAGTCCAGAAAGAATAGGGAAGAGCTTATACACACATTAAAAGAGCTTTCAGATTCCAATGAAAAGAGAATAGGTGAGTCTTTTAAGATGGTGAGTGAAAGATTGGAAGCGGTACAGCAAGGCCTTGGAGAGATGAGAAGCTTAGCAAAAGGTGTCGGAGATCTAAAAAGAGTGCTTATGAATGTAAAGACAAGAGGGATATGGGGTGAAATTCAGTTAGGTGCTATATTGGAAAATATACTTACACCTGATCAATATGCAAAAAATGTACAGATAGGAGAAGATAAAAAATATGTAGTGGAGTATGCAATAAAAATCCCTGGGGCTGATAGTGGTAAAGAAAATGTCTGGCTTCCTATTGATTCTAAGTTTCCTCAAGAAGATTATATAAGACTTTTAGATGCCGTTGAAAACGCAAATACAGAGGCAATTCAAAAGGCTTCATCTTCTCTTTTAAAAGCTATATATTCCTTTGCCAAGGATATAAATCAAAAATATATAAGACCCCCTTTTACCACTGATTTTGCAATAATGTTTCTTCCTACAGAAGGACTTTATGCTGAAATTCTTCGCCAGCCTTCTGAGATAGAGAAAATTCAAACTAAATTTAGAGTTGTAATTGCAGGACCTACTACCCTTTCGGCTATGCTTAATAGCATTAGAATAGGTTTCCAAAGTATTGCATTACAGAAGAGATCTAATGAGGTATGGGCTATACTTTCTGCAGTAAAAACCGAATTTGAAAGATTCGAAAATGTACTGGAAAAACTAAAAAAACAGGCTAATTCTATCTCGAATACCATAGAGAAAGCAGAAGTAAGAACAAGAGTAATGAAGAAAAAGTTAAAGGGAGTGGAAACCCTTCCGCAGAAAGAAGCTCTTGAGTTGTTAGAAATTAATGATGATTAATATAAAATATTAGGAGGAGAAAGTATATGAGATTAAAAGAGATATGGGATGATCACAGGACAAATAGAATTATAGTTTTTTCGTTATTTGTGATAATCACTTTTTTGAGTTTATCTCCCGAAGTCCCTATACCAAATGTATTAAATTGGCAAGATAAGCTTGAACATATAATGGCTTTTGTAATACTTGCTATTTTTTTATGCAGATCATTTAATCCTAACACAGAATTTAGTATGGCTGATAGAATTATACTTTCAATGCTTATCTTAGCAGCTTATGGTTCTTTAAATGAATTTTTACAAGGTTTTATCTCTACCAGAGATCCCAGCATACTGGATCTTATGGCAGATATATTTGGGGCATTTTGGGGAGGCATGCTTTTTCGGCGTGTCTCTTTTTTAAATAATATCCGCAAGTAAAATGGATCTGTTTTTTGATATAATTAAAAGACTTACTAAATTAGAATTGATATTACATAGTAGCAAAGAGATGAGCAAAATGGATGTTCGGCTTGTGACAGTTTATGCTGTATCCGAAGATAATAATGAGGTGATCATTTCTCAAACTAAGCCTCCATTGAACAAAGATATGGTAGGGAAAGAATTAGAAGCAAGTTTTGTTGCAAGCATAAAAAAGGATAAATTAGAAAGATTCTTTTTTTTGGCAAAGATAAAAAAAATCGGACTTTTTAGTTTAAGTAGAAATAAACTGGCAGAGGCTGTGTTTCTTATGCCTGTTAAGAAGGAGATATATAAAAGATCTTTAAGAGTATATTCTCGTATTAATTGTGAAAAAGATTCTGTTTATGTAAGGGTTATTCGTGGTGGAGATAGATTTCAAGTAATTGATATTTCAGAAGGTGGGCTTTGCTTTAAATGTGAAAAAGATATGGTAAACTCTATCAGATTTATTCTTCATAAAGAATTAAATATGGTGATTGAATTTTCTGAGGATGTGAGGATAATGGCAAGAGCAGAAATAATGAGAAGGTTTGAAGAAGATGATAACCCGAATACCCTATTTATAGGGGTTAAATTTACAGGTTTTCCTAAAGGAGAGGAAAAACAGCTTGTTAGAATTGTAGAGAAACTTAGAGGAAGGAAAGAGGTATGAAAAATTGACCCTCCCACGACTAAAGCCGTGGGATTCCCGCTTCAACGAGGGATGACTCGTAGACCTGCCCAAAAGCAGTTCCGCCGCCAGTGCCCTCTCCACGGGCGTCACTTCCCGCCAGCCCAGCGGTAGAGCTTTTAAGGATAGCCAATCCTCTCTGCAATATCACTTTTGCGGCGTTAATGTCTGCATCATCAGTGTAGCCACAATGCAGACAGCAGAAGATTTTTCCTTTCCTGTTTTTAGAATGAACAAAACCACAAGCTGAACAGGTCTGACTGCTCCTTCTGGGATCTATCTTCAGAAATATCTGTCCATACTGCCTGCACTTGTATTCAAGCATTCTGATAAAGGTGCTCCATGCTGAATCTATTATCTTTCTGTTAAGAGAAGTTTTTGTTTTTGCTCCTTTTCCATGAACACGCCTGCTCATGTTTTTAACTTTCAAATCTTCCACCACTACGCCGTGTCTTTTGGCTATGATGGTGGAAACTTTGTGAAGAAAGTCATGTCTTATGCAAGCTATC
>Ga0256842_1002589_pt1 | contig 12780 bp, 8 predicted proteins | sample 4559240metaG_FD_185973 | JGI IMG/M metagenome (GOLD analysis project Ga0256842, IMG submission 185973) | Hydrothermal vent microbial communities from Guaymas Basin, Mexico - 4559-240 | ecosystem: Environmental > Aquatic > Marine > Hydrothermal vents | place: Mexico: Guaymas Basin | collected...
GTCTTTAGGGTTTTGTGTTTCTAATTTGTAATGACCATCAAAATCGGTCATTGTTCCAATTTTTGTTCCAGCGAAAAATACATTGCAAAACATAATTGGCTCGTTAGAAGAGGCGTCGGTAACCTTACCTTCAATAACGGTAGTTTGTCCTTGAGCAAATGATGAAATTAATATTAAAAGAAAAATATATTTATTCAAAGTTTACGATTTTAACGATTGAAAGTCTTTCCCTGTTGGGTTTTGGAAAATACGTAAATTAAATGTGTGAACAGCAGCAAAAATATGATCGAAAATATCAGCCTGTACGCTTTCATACTCTTTCCATGATTTTATTTTGCTAAATGCATATATTTCGAGGGGCAAGCCTTTTTCTGAGCTCTGGAGTTGGCGAACCATAAAAGTCATTTTGTGGTTAATCTTCTGATTATCTTTAATATACTCCTCTAAATATCTTCTAAAAGTTCCAATATTTGTGAGTTTTCGATTATTTATATCATTAGAATTAATACCTTGTATTGATGAATTATATTCTGATAATTCTTTTGATTTTTCTTTAATATAAGGTTGAATAAGTTTAATTTTTTCAAGTTCATTATGTTCCTCTGTAGACAAAAAGTGAATGCTACTAACGTCGATAAACAACGATCGTTTGATTCGTCTTCCACCAGACTCTTCCATCCCTCTCCAGTTATTAAAAGACTCACTTACAAGTGCGTAAGCAGGAACCATAGAAATGGTTTTGTCCCAATTCTGAATTTTTATTGTTGTAAGTGCTATTTCGATAACAGTACCATCTGCCCGATACTTCTCCATCGATATCCAGTCTCCGATTCTAACCATATCGTTAGCCGAAATTTGAACTCCAGCAGCAAGTCCTTTTATTGCATCTTGAAAAATTAATAGAAGAACGGCAGCAAAAGCTCCTAAACTAGCCAAAAGGGTAATGATATCTCTACCCGTTAGTGTCGAAAATAATACGATTAGTGCTACAAAATAAATGATAATTTTTACAACTTGTATATAGTTTTTTATCGATTTTGATTTTGCTTTCGTTGTTGTAGAAAAAATAGAGTCGAGGGTGTCTAAAAAAGAGGATAGAATACTAACAATAATTAGAATTGAGTATACTTCTATACCAAGAGTCAAAATATCTATAATTTTATATTCTAAATTAAAAATTAAGGGAATAAGGAAGTGAAAAACTATTGCTGGAACCAAAAGAGAAATGCGATGAAAGAATCTGTTTTGTAATAAAAAATCATCCCATTTTGTTTTGCTTTTTTGAGTTAACTTTGTTGCAATATTTATTAATATAGATTTTACGATTTTGTAGCTTACAAAAGCTAGCAGAAATAGAAAAATAGTGGAGATGATGGCAATAAGATTTTCTGCGTATCCATCGGGGATGTCTAATTTTTTTAATACATTTATTAAATATTCTTTCATAAAAATTAAATTGTTTACAAATATACTTTAATTATGCTTTCAAAAATAGGTTTATACAAAATTTTGCTAACGTTAATTTTCTTGGCTACTTTTAGCACCACCCTTATGGCTCAGGATTATAATAAGTGGTTTACAGAGAATGTAATGCGAATAGATTTAACTCATGCAGGTGATGCAAAAACAGAGTATTATTTTACAGAACAATTTTACAAAGAAGAGGTGTGGGCTGGGTCTAAAACAAAATTGATAGATAAGCTTTCTTATGGCGATAATTTTTTTGAAGTTTACGATTCCACCAGTCAAACATTAATTTATTCGAGAGGCTATAATAATTTATTTTACGAATGGCAAGCGGAGCCTGAGGCCAAGCACAATAATAGAAGTTTCGAAGAGGTTATTCGTTTTCCTTTTCCATTAGAAACCGTTCAAATTAAAATTTATAGAAGATTATTAACAGGAGAATTAGAGCCTTTGCATCAGTTTTATTTAAATCCTAAAAGTTATAGAGTGATTAAAGGTACAAAATACAATTTTGAGACCGAACGATTATTTGGAGAGTTACCCGTGAATAAGGCCGTAGATATTGTTATTATGGCCGATGGTTATACCAAAGAAGAATTGTCTGTTTTTAAATCAGATGCTACCAAATTGTCAGAGTTTTTGTTAAATACAGAGCCTTTTTCTCAGCTAAAAGAAAGATTTAATATTTGGTTGATTATGTCCGATTCTAAAGAAAGTGGTACCGATATTCCAAGGCAAGATATTTGGAAAAATACGGTTTTTGACTCACATTTTAATACCTTTAATAGCGAGCGTTACTTAACATCGCAAAGTATAAAAAAGATTCACGATGTGGCGGCACTTGTACCTTATGATCAAGTTTATGTTTTGGTAAATACAGATAAATATGGTGGCGGAGGAATCTTTAATTACTATAATTTAACCTCTGCGCACCACGCCTTATCTCCTTGGGTTTTTATTCACGAATTTGGGCATGGCTTCGCTGGTTTAGCCGATGAGTATCCTTATGGGGCTATAAATTTTGAAGATGTTTATAGCTCAAAAAGTGAACCATGGAACCCTAATATATCTACCCTTGCAAAGCCCGATAAGAAGTGGAAAAATATGATGGATAAAGACACTCCTATTCCTACTCCAGTTACCGAAGAATATAAAAATAAAGTTGGTTTCTACGAAGGTGGTGGTTATTTGAAAAAAGGTATTTATCGACCTTATCAAGAATGCGAAATGAGAACTCTTAAATCAGGATTTTGTCCTGTTTGTCAAGATGCTATTATAAAAATGATTAAGTTTAATATCGACCAATAGTAAACTTTCTTAACAGAGTCTGAGAAAGTTATAATTTAAGCATACTTTTACTTGATTAAAAGATAATCCATAAATAACTGATATATGAACAAAATTTTATCGACATTTTTCTCGTTAGTCATAGCGCTTAGTTTTTTCTATCTATTAAAGATACAAAGAATTAGCGGCGTATCGAAATGTAATTGGTATTACACTCACATATAGTACAGAAAAAAGCAAGAACATGCGAGAGTTGTCATACCAATCCAAAAGCAATGGGTTATGGAATTAATAGTGATGATTTGTATGTTAAACCAGATTCCGATGTTGTAATGGATTTGGTTGATATAGAAGGTCATCCTGTCGCTAATCAGCTTGATACGGTTTTTAATAGAATAGAAAACCTAAATATGGATTGGAGTCGCTTTTTGGATGAGGATGGAAATCAGTTACAAACTGTTGGGCATCACTTTTCTGGCTCTCGACCATTAAATAAAGAAGAGCTTAGCAAATTGGATAGAAGAGGGGTTTGTATTTCTTGCCATAAAATTATACCCGAAGGCGATTTAGTAAGTGATTTATTGAGCCATGTTGCCAAATATGCTAAAGTAGAGATAGACAATAATGAATATCAAAGTATTCTAAATAAGTCGATTATAATTTCGACATGGGTACAAATATTAGTTCCTTCTTTACTTCTTTTATTTGCTGGTTTATGGTGGAGAAGAAGAAAGAAAAAATAAATGTACCTTTACACTTTATTAAAATTAAATGATAGAACAATGAAAAAACAAATTATTTTATTAGCAATAGCTGCAATTTCGATAGCTTTCTTTTCTTGTACAAAAGACGAAGTAGAAGAGGCCGCAGCAAGCGTAACAACAGCTTCTATGTCGGCCACAGTAAACGATACCACTTGGACATCTATTACTAGAGTAACCAAGAAGTTTCACACCCCAGAGTCTTTTGTGATTACTGGGACTTCGACCGACCAAAGAATATTAGTAATAACAATAAGAGGTATAGAGAAAGGAACTTATACGACTTCAGTACAACTAGAAGACCCTAGCGCTCAGGTTGGAGGAGCCTGGAGAGCAAATTCAGCCAATTACTTTAGCAAAGCCGGTACTGTAGAAATAACAAAATTAGATACTGTTAATAAAAAAATATCTGGAACCTTTAACTTCGATTTAATTAGTCAAACAGATTTAGATGGGTTTAAAGTTGAATTGGGTAAATTCGATAATCTAAGCTATACTGAATCTGACTCAAGTAGTGAAAATTAATGCTATTAGTTAGAAAGATTGAGTTTGACCCTTATAAAGAATCAATATCTATTAAGCAAAGCTTATAGGTATGATAAGGATTAAATAAAGAGGAATTAAAAATCTCGAATAAGATTAAAAGTCTGTTTCAAAATTAGCTTTATAAAATTTAATAAAAGCCCGTCTTGAAATAGACTTTTTTCATCGAAATAGGGCTTCTTCTAGAATAAATATTTATCTTAGAAAATTCGTAACCCTTAATTATGGCAGAAGGCACAAAATATAATGGATTTTCAGGTGTTTTTACACCATCTTTACTAACAATACTTGGCGTAATAATGTATATGCGTTTAGGTTGGGTTGTTGGTGAGGCAGGTTTGGTGGCGGCTTTAGTTATTATTATATTGTCTCATGTTATTTCGATTACGACTGGTTTAAGTATTTCATCAATAGCCACCGATAAGAAAATAAAAACAGGTGGAATTTACTATATTCTGTCTCGAAGTTTGGGGATGCCAATGGGTGGAGCGATTGGAATAGCTCTGTTTCTAGGAACAGCTTTAAGTATTTCGTTGTATTTGATAGGTTTTGCCGAAAGTTTCTTAGCTGTTGATGCTATTAGAGAATTTACAGGTTTAGCAGCCGATATTAATGGCTTTAGAATTGTAGGAACCCTCGTTATTCTGTTTTTAGTAATACTTGCGTTTATTAGTACATCATTGGCCATGAGAATGCAATTTGTAATTTTGATTATTATTGCGTTGTCTCTGATTTCCATAGCACTCGGGTTTTTTCAAGGAAGTGGAATTACTACTCAACACCTTTCTTTAGCCCCTTCGGGAGATATTCCTTTAGAGATGCTTTTTGCTGTCTTTTTTCCAGCTGTAACAGGATTTACGGCAGGCGTTGCTATGTCTGGTGACTTAAAAAATCCTAAAAGTGATATTCCGAAAGGAACAATTCTGGCTATAAGTGTTGGCTTTATTGTTTATGTATTATTAGCTATTGGAATGGCTTATTTTATCCCAAAAAAAGATTTAATTGGCGATTATAATATTTTAACTAAAATTGCTTGGCTTGGACCTCTTGTTATTGCCGGAGTTTGGGGAGCAACGCTCTCGTCGGCCTTGGGTGGTATATTGGGAGGGCCAAGAATTTTACAAGCCATTTCGAAAGACCGTATGGCTCCAAAGATATTTGGTAAAGGTTATGGCGAAAGTAACGAACCACGAAATGCTTTGTTGTTGATTTTTGCAATTGCCGAGGGCGGTATTTTAATAGGGCAATTAAATGTTATTGCCGGTGTTGTTTCTATGTTTTATTTAGCGTCTTATGGATTTATTAATCTTTCTTATGTTTTAGAAAAATGGTCGAGTAGCGATTTTCGTCCTTCCTTCAAAATACACATTGCTTTTGGAATAGTTGGCTTTATAGCATCATTTGCCATTATGTTTAAAATGGATATGGTATCTATGTTGGTTTCGCTATTAGTAATGGGATTATTATATTTCATCTTGAAAAGACGAGAGATAAAATCGGAAAGTGGCGATGTTTGGCAGTCAGTTTGGGCATCTATTATTCGCAGAGTTTTGGCAAGTATGGAGGGAAACAAGATTGAAGAACGCAACTGGAAACCCAATATTTTACTCTTTAGTGGAAGCAGCGATAAGAGAGTATATCTTCTAGAGTTTGGGAAATCTTTAATAGGAAAATATGGAATTCTTTCTAATTTTGATTTGATAGAGAAAAAAGATTCAAAAGTCCTATTTACAAAATATGAGCAAGCTGTAAAAGAAGACGAAGATAAAGGTGTTTTTACTCGTAGGCAATCCTGTAACGATATTTATCAAGGCATAGAAATGGTTTCGCAAACCTATGGTTTTTCGGGAGTTGAACCCAATACTATTCTCATGGGTTGGGGACGAGAAACGAGTAACCCAAAGCGTTTTGTTCAGATGCTAAAAAATGTTAGCCATTTAGATCTAAATATCCTATTAATGGATTACGATAAAGCTAATGGTTTTGGTAAAAAGCAAAAAATAGATATTTGGTGGCGAGGCTCTGGGAGTCATGGAAATTTATCGTTAACACTCATAAAATTTTTATCTAACTCCGAAGATTGGAATCAAGCACAAATTCGTTTGCTGATTGTGAATTATGAGAATCATAAAATGGAGATGATTCGTAAACGTGCCGAAGACTATTTAGAAAATGTTAGAATAGATGCTGAATTGAAGATTATTAATAACGAGGTAGAACAAAAACCTTTTTATGATATTATGAAAGCCGAATCGCGTAAAAGTGATTTAGTATTTCTTGGCATTCCAGAAATTGAAGAGGGTAAAGAATTAGAATTTGTAAAGAGTGTCAACGACTTGATGTATAATATTGGCTCAGTAATTTTAGTAAAAGCATCGACGTTATTTAAAGATTTACATTTGGGAGTTTCCGACGAAGCATACAATAATGAGCAGATTCAAGCTATTAATAAAAAATCGGAAGCAAGTATAGAGTTGGTTTGGCCTAAGAATTTGTCAGTTGCTCACGAATTAAGACAGGTGCATAATAAATTAAGTCAAGGTTTCAAAACACATATATCTGTCTTTTATCAACAAATTGCAGACGATAATTTGTTTTTAATAAATAAATTAGAACAAGATTATTTGCAAGCTGTTAAAACAATCGAAACAGCAAACCAAAAACTGGAACTAAATCGCATAGAACGATTGATTAGCCGAAATCGAAGCAGTTTGTTGATTCGGTTAAATAAAGCTATAGAAATCTATAAGAAAGAGCAAATAAAAGAGCAAGCGTATATTTTCAAAGCTCATTTCCCCAAATTTATTGAAAGCTCAAAAAATATCTTTGCAGAAGTACCACAGCATATCCGTGTACAATACAATAAATCCAATCTTTTACCAAGTGATAGCGATACTAATGCACAAAAAAGGTACAAAAAATGGAAAAGAATTTGGACAAAAGATTCTGTAAAATACAATCTGGCATTTAGAAAAATAATTGAAGAGAAGTGGGTCCCTAATTTTGAACCTTTCCTATTAGATTATTTCAAACATTTTGGTTTGTTGCAAGTACAGTTTGCTATAGAACTCTTAAAATTGGCTAAAACTATCGATAGCCGTTTGTTGGGATTAATTGATGGTATTAAAACACTTGAGAATATCGATAAATTAAGTGATTTGGAGAACGAAATAAATAAAGAATTTTCTAAAATTAAGAAGTTTAATAACGAGATATTTAGTGGCTTATCAGTTGAATATTATAATCAAATAGGAAAAGAATGTAATCTGGTATCAGGCGTACTAGACCAAGTACATCCTAATTCATTTTTAATCCAAGACGATGAAGAACGTCCAAAAAAGAAAAAATTAACAGCGGTCTTTGCCGAAATCCCTACTGCTTGGTATAGAAATCAGCGATTAATTTATAACGCATCCATAACCGAAATAAGATTACTCTCGTTAAAAACTAGGATTAAATCGGTAATATATAAATTGGCAGAAGATAGCAAGTTAAAACTTCAAAAACAGCTCATTGATAAGTATGAAAATTATTTAAAACAAGATATTGATTTTAAAAATGATCTTGACAACGAAACTAGCGCAATTGATATTACTAACGATCTCTCAAATTTATTCGAAGAAAGTTATAGAGCCTTAAATCGAACTTTTGCAAATTTCCCAGAACAAGTAGAAATTTTTGAGTCTGAAAAATTAAATGACTTTGAAGACTTACAGTTTTCGAACTTGGAATCGAGTGAGATTTCAGCAAAGCAATTGATAGATTATCTTATAAAAAACAAAATAGAAGCTCCATTAATTAACGGACTCGAAAATATGAGTCCTCAGATTTCTAAAAGCATTTCTGCTCTTAACGATGCAAGACGTCTTATTAATTTTACACGAGATCATCAAGAGCAAGATGGCAAATCTAATCCAAAAAATGTAGCTATCGAAAATGCAAAAGCAAAAATTGAAGAAGAACTTTTTGTGCTTAGAAAATTAGTCTGTGAAATTGAGCTCGATGCAGAAAGTTTGTATAATGAAATTAGTCAGCTTCTTTCGTATTATACGTTTGTAAAAACAGCTTCGAACCTGAAACAATATATTCATCAACAAAAGAAATTAAATCGATTCGAAAAGATTAAAGTAATAATTAATGATTGGAAACTATATCTTAAAACACAACAAGCCAATTTGATTTATTCCAAGAGCAAAGCATTAGTTTTTAGAAAACAAATAGAACAGTCCCACGAGATTCAGAGTCCTGTAAAGCAATTATTAGATTTTACATATTGTCTCAGTCCCAACAAAACGGTGATAGAGCAATTGCCATTTTACTATAAGCAATTATTTAGGAGTAGCAATATTCAATATAAAGATTTTTGGGTGGGGAGAGAGCAAGAACTAAAGCAGGCGCAAGCTGCTTTTGAACGCTATCAATCTGGTTATAAAGGTGCCATTGCTGTTATTGGAGCCGATGGCGTTGGCAAATCGTTCTTTTCCTATTATATTGCTAGTATTAGCTCAGCTCCAAAAGTCTATAACATCAGTCCAAATTATGGACAAAAAGCTACCATGAACGATTTGACTAAAGCTTTCCAAAAGGCAACGGATCAATCTGGAACAATAGAAGAAATTTTATCTGGGTTAGAAAAAAATAGTGTTATTATTATAGATAATTTTGAGTTGTGGGCATCCCCTTATCAAGACCAAACACTTACAGAATATTTAAAACAATTAGTCGATAAGAATCTAAAACAACTTGTTTTTATACTCAATATGCACGAGTTAAGTTTTAAACAAATATTTATCTCAACCAAGTATTCCGATTTATTTTTGGATATCATAAGATTAGGGAATCTCGATTCTCGGGTCTTAAAAGAAATTGTATTGACTAGGCATAATACCAGTGGTTTAAAACTAAAAATGAATAATAAATTATTTATGGAATTGAGCGATTTAAAATTAGCTCGACTCTTTAATAAAATTCATAGAATTACAAATGGTAATATCGACGCATCGTTAAAACTTTGGCTAACATCTATTAATAAATTCACAGATAATATAATAGAAATAAGTTTGCCACAAATAGAAGTGACTAAGCTAGATAGTTTGGATATAGATAGTAAAATTATTTTAAAACAATTTATAATTTATAAGCGGCTCACTATTGAAGGTTTAGCTTATCTAATAAAAGAAGATTTTGAAGACGTTAAACAGAAAATTAAGTATTTGGAGCGCTCGGGATTAATTGTAAAACATAAATCACACTATCAACAAAATAGCTATACTAAGTATTATGTATCTAATTTTTTAAGTCAAAAAGGAATGCTATAAAATGTTTGTTAATCATTTTTCCATATCGTCCATATTATTTCTGATTGTTGTAACAACAGTTTTAATATTGTTTTTTTCATTTTTAAAAAGTTATTTACCTATTTTTTTTAAAGGAGCAATTAATAGTCATAAGTTTAAAAATAAATTTAAAAAATGGATTTATATTAGCGAATTACTTGTTATTGTATTGGTTCTGATAACTTTTGTAAGTTACTCCTTATCCAGAAATTTGCTTGTTGCTAGCGTTCTATTGTTGGTGTTATTACTATTAGTTTTCTTTCTAACTCAATATTTTTTTAAAGATTATTTAGTGGGCTTACTAATAAAATCTTCTGGCGAATTGAGAATTGGTGACCAAATTTCAATAGATAATACTCAAGGTAGAATCTCCGCTTTACGCAAAACTCAGATTCAGCTTAAAAATAGCGAGGGAAATACTATTTATATCCCATACAGTTATCTTTCCAATAAAACCAAGATGGTTCAGCAAGTTAGCGATAAAGTAAATGGTTTTACTTTCGAAATAGATCTTCCAAAAGTCGAAAACTACGATAAAGACATTGAATCGTTAATCCAATTTACAGAGAGATTGCCATGGATTCATTCTGCGTATAAAGCAGTTGTCGATTTAAAAGAAGAAACTCAAACATCGTATCAATTGACACTTACTGTTTTTAGTTTTGACAAAAAGTATCACAGAAAAATTGAATCTACAGTAAAAGAATTTACAGTTCGTAATTAATGATATCTGATTATTAATTGAGTTTAATAAGGATTTTCTCTTTATATCAAACTCAGATTATTATTTTTTAATACCTTTAACCTTTTATGAAAAACTAAAATATTACAGATGAAAAAATTAACCACAGTTCTTTTATTACTCAGTATTATTTTTGCACAAGCCCAAATAGGAAATGTTATCAACTTTAACAAAGCAAAAAGACTGATGTCTTTAGACGCTTATCAAGAGGCACTTTCCATTTTGGATTCTTTAAAAAGCAATAATCCAGAAAATTATAATCTGGATTACTTAATAGGTAAGTGCTATTTGAATCAAACTTACGATAAAGTTAAGGCTATTCCGTACTTAGAAAAAGCTAAAGCGCATATAAGCAAAGAATATAAAAATAATTATAAAAACATGGCAGCACCGCAGGCAGCCTACTACGATTTAGCAAAATCTTATTTGCTAAATTATCAGTTAGATCAAGTTATTTCTATTGCCAACGAATATCAAAAGGAAGGAGATAATCAACAAATTCAGGAAAAATTAGATTTGCTAAAACAGAATGCAAAGAATGCTAAAAACTTGATGCTGATGCCTATAAAAATAAAAATTGACTTGTTGAGCTTAAAAATTAATTCTAAACAAGACGATTATACCGCATTAGTAAATGCAGACGAAACCGTGATGGTATTTACATCGAGACGAAAAGGAAGTACTGGAGGTTTGAAAAATGATGAAGGGAAATATTACGAAGATGTTTATATTTCGTACAAACAAAATGGCGAATGGACAGCTGCTCAGAATATGGGAGAAGCTATCAATACGGATCGTCATGATGCTTGTGTAGCCTTATCGGCCGATGGAGAATCATTAATTATTTATAGAGATGATTATGGCATTGGAAACTTGTATATTTCTACCAAAGATTCTTTGGGCTGGACCAAAGCAAAGAAAATGTCTCAGAATATAAATTCGAATGCCAACGAAACACATGCTGCTTTTTCGCACGACGGGCAAGCACTTTATTTTGTGAGCGATATTAAAGACGGCGAAGGTGGAAAGGATATTTATGTGAGCTATAAATTACCTAATGGAGATTGGGCTTATCCACAGAACCTTGGGAATAATATTAATACAGAATTTGATGAAGATGGTGTTTTTATTCATCCCGATGGTCAAAAATTATTTTTTAGTTCTAAAGGACATAAAAGTATGGGCGGCTACGATATCTTTTATTGTGATTTAATTGGAGATAGTATCTGGTCGAAGCCTAAAAACATGGGCTATCCTATCAATACAACATCCGACGATATGTTTGCTGTTTTCTCGGCAGACGACAAGCGAGCATACTATTCTGCCAATAAGAAAGATGGCTTTGGAGCTTACGATATTTATCAGATGAATCTAATGTCACTACCCGAACGCAATAATACCATTATTAAGGGATATTTACGAACTACCGATGGGCAGATTATTAAAAATAAATCTATAAAAGTTCTTTCTACTAGTGGACAAATTATTGGTAAGTATAAAGCTAACAAAGAGGGACTATTTGTGTTTGTATTACAGCAAAATCAAACCTATCAGTTAAAAGTAAATGGTTTGTTGTTAAAAAATAATCAATTCAAAGTTCCAGATCAGACTGCTTTTTTTATAACGCAAAAGGCTTTAGTTTTACAAACAATAGCTCAAGTAAAATAAGTAGAGTATTCATAAAATAAACAATAAATTAATGCGTATATTATCGTTGATTATTTCGAGTATTTTCCACCCTACTTTTATCCCATTAATTGGATTTCTTCTTTTGTATTCGTTGACAGGATACGCTGTATATTTACCAAAAGATGTTTTCTGGTTTTCAATAATGGTGATAGTGCAATTTACTATCTTAATTCCTGTAGGTGTTATTTATTTCTTGTTTTGGCGCAAAAAAATAACATCTTTAGAATTATCTAACCGTCAAGAAAGACCTTTGCCATTGGTTATTAACTTAATAAGTTATGCAGTAAGTTTTTTGGTTTTCAGATATTTACAATATCCTAGTCTTATTGTTAATTTTTTTGGAGTGATAGTTGTTTCCGCAGCGTTTTCTATGATAGTTTCATTGTATTATAAATTAAGTTTGCATATGGTGGCTTGGGGAACTTTAGTTGGTGTGCTGATTTCAATTTCTGTACGAATGGAAATAGGCTTACATTTATTAGTATCTTTGGTCTTAATTCTGACAGCCGTAATAGCATCGGCAAGACTTTGGTTAAACGAACACGATTTACCTCAGGTAGCGTGGGCTTGGGGCACATCGTCTATTCTGTCTTTTTTACTTATGATTTTTTTATAAAATATGAATAATATATTATATGTATTTCTTGGAGGAGGAATCGGAAGTGTGTTAAGATATTTAATCTCTAAAGTAGTAACCTCTAACTTTACACACATTAATGTAAAGGGAACACTAATTGCAAATTTATTGGCTAGTTTACTTTTGGCATTCTTAATCTATTTTATTCACGAGAAGCAAGCTATGGAAATAGGGTGGAAACTTTTTTTGGTTACAGGACTCTGCGGAGGATTTAGTACCTTTTCTACTTTTAGTTACGAAACTTACGAATTATTTAAGTTGGGAATGCCAGCCTACGCACTATTAAATGCGGTTATTAGCATTAGCTTAGGCGTTTTT
>Ga0256842_1002590_pt1 | contig 12777 bp, 12 predicted proteins | sample 4559240metaG_FD_185973 | JGI IMG/M metagenome (GOLD analysis project Ga0256842, IMG submission 185973) | Hydrothermal vent microbial communities from Guaymas Basin, Mexico - 4559-240 | ecosystem: Environmental > Aquatic > Marine > Hydrothermal vents | place: Mexico: Guaymas Basin | collected...
GATTCCTAAATTTAATAAAAAATTAGAAGAAATAGAAACCCATTTTGAAAAGTGGCTTTATATTTTTAGATATCTTCATAGATTACAAAAAAGACCAATCGCTCTGCAAGAAAAAATATTTAACAAATTGTTTGAAACTGCAGAAATTTCAAAGTTTACTCATGACGAATATACTGCCTACGAAACCAGTTTAAAAGCTCATAGAGATTACAAAAACACCCTAGATTTTGCTAAAGAAGAAGGTTTTGAAAAAGGCAAGATAGAAGGTAAAATGGAAATAGCTATTAATTTATTAGACATTTTAGACGATAAAACAATAGCATTAAAAACAGGATTTACGGAAAGTGAAATTAAAAAATTAAGAAAAAGGACTTTGTAAGAAGTCATATTGCTACCTTTTTTACATTTTAACATCACCCGTTTTTGGGTACAAAAATAATTATTTAATTGTAGGAGATTTTATGGCAACTTTAGGTGTAAATATCGATCACGTTGCAACATTACGTCAAGCACGTCTCGGAAAAGAACCGGATACTTTATTTGCTGCAGCAATCGCTGAACAAAACGGAGCAGATCAAATTACAATTCATCTTCGAGAAGACAGAAGACATATGCAACTTTGGGATTTGAAAATGTTGAAAAAAACCGTTCAAACAAAATTAAATTTGGAAATGGCTGCAGTTGATGAAATTGTCAATATTGCCTGTTCAATCAAACCGGACACTGTAACTTTGGTTCCGGAAAAAAGAGAAGAATTAACAACAGAAGGTGGTTTAAACCTAAAAATCGAGAATATTGAAAAATATATCAAACAACTAAAAGATAACAATATTGAAGTTAGCGTTTTCATTGAACCAAATTTAGAAATGATAAAATTAGCAAAAGAATTAGGAGCTGATGCTGTTGAAATTCACACTGGAAAATATGCAAATCTTACAGATAAAAAAGAAATTGAAAACGAGATCTTAAGAATTAAAAAAGCAGCCAAATTAATAAAAACCGGTGGAATGAGATTAGCTGCCGGTCATGGGCTGAATTATCATAATATTCTTCCGATTCTGGAATTGAATTTAATTGAAGAATATAATATTGGGCATAGTATTATTTCTCGAGCAGTTTTCTTTGGAATGGCAGAAGCTGTTTCAAAGATGAAATCAATGATTAATGGAATATTTTAAAAAGGTCTTCGGACCTTTTTTTTACGTAATTTCCCCTAAATAAATATTTATATTTTTTAGCACTCTTATTTTTTTTAAGATCTGATTAATGTTTAAAATTAGATAAAAATCCCTCTAAAATCCTTATCTTGATGCCTTTTTTCATAAGAACACTCCCTCTCCTCAAATAAATTAATTGACACTAAAATTCATCATTAAAATTACTGTTTAAAAAATAAGGAATAAGTTTTTTATGAATATAATAAAGAATAAAACAGGCTGGGTCGAAGTTATCTGCGGAAGTATGTATAGCGGAAAGACAGAAGAGCTTATAAGAAGAATTAGAAGAGCGGACTACGCAAAGCAAAAAATACAAGTTTTTAAGCCGGCAATAGATAATAGATATGATGAAACAAATATTGTTTCTCATAACAAAGTTCAATTTGAATCAATTCCGGTAAACAATGTTCAAGAAATCAGAAATCAAGTTAATGATGACACCGAAGTTGTTGCAATCGATGAAGTACAATTTTTCTCAGATGAAATAGTAAATTTATGTAATGATTTAGCTGATAGCGGCAAACGGGTTATCGTTGCCGGTTTAGATCAAGATTATACGGGAAAACCTTTTGGTCCTATGCCGTCATTATTATGTATTGCAGAATATATTACCAAAAACCTCGCAATATGTGTTAAATGCGGAAACCCTGCTAATCGAACCCAAAGATTAATTCATAATGATAAAAAAATTCTTGTCGGAACCAGTGATATGTATGAAGCAAGATGTCGAAATTGCCATACAAAGGAGTCATAATGCAGATATTACAACTTCTTATTATCGCAATTGCTAAACTTCTAAACATCGTATTTAGTGCTTATGAGTTAGCTTTTGTTGTAACTGCCATACTTTCATGGTTTTCTCCGGATCCTTACAATCCTCTTTATAGATTGTTGTTAAGAATGACTGATCCGGTATTAAATTTTATTCGTCGATATGTACCTGCTTATGGTGTTGATTTTTCACCATTTATTGCATTATTACTTTTTCAATATATAGGACAAGGTTTTCTAGTAAAAACCCTCTATATTATTGCTTCATCTTTATAAATTAAAGGAGTTATTGTGGAAAAAATTAAATTAATCCCTGCCGATATTTTAAGTAAAACTTTTTCTGGTCAAATGTTTGGGTATAATAAAAAAGAGGTGGAATCATTTTTAGAAATGATAGCAAATCAATTAGAAGAAATGATGCAAGAAAAGAATGAAGGTCTAAATTTGGAAGATACTATTGATGAAGATTCTAATCCTCAAATTCCTGATAAAAATCTTATAAGCAATGCTTTAATCATTGCGGAACAAACAAAAAAAGATATCATTGATAATGCAAAAAATGAAGCCGAAAATATAAAAAAATCAGCAGAGTTAAAAGCTAAAAAAATGATAAGCGATGCTCAACAATATTTAAATGTTATGGAACATGAATATATCAATCTTAAAGATAAAAAGAAAGATTTTTTATTACATTTTAAATCAGAAATAGAGATTCTTCTAGAAAGAATTAATAATGATCCGCTTTTTAACGTAAAAACAAAAACAGATAATAAAGGAGAAAATAATGATCAATGAAGCAGTAAATTTTATTCAATCTCAGACTACGATAATTCCTAAAATTGGCATTATACTTGGAACCGGGCTTAATTCCTTAGCCGATATGGTAGAAAATGCCATCATAATTCCTTATAATTTAATTCCGGGATTTAAAGTTTCAACTGCTCCATCCCATTCAGGAAAATTAATTCTTGGAAAAATAAACGGAACAAATGTCATTTTGATGCAAGGCAGACTTCATTATTATGAAGGATATAAAATGACAGATATTGTTTTTCCGGTTCGTGTAATGAAAAAATTGGGAATTTCTCATCTTTTTGTAACAAATGCTTCAGGAAGTCTAAATGTAGATTTCACACCGGGATCATTAGTTTTACTTAAAAATCATATAAATTTTATGGGAACAAATCCACTTATCGGTGAAAATTTCGATGAATTCGGCGAAAGATTTCCAAGTATGAATGATCCTTATAATTCTGAATTAAGAAAAGCAGCCATGAATATCGCTAATGAAAACGGAATCAAACTTCATACAGGCGTTTATGTCGCTGTTAGCGGACCAAGCTTGGAAACAAAATCAGAATCGTTAATGTTACAAGGTTTTGGAGCAGATTTAGTAGGAATGTCAACAGTTCCTGAAGTTATCGTTGCTGTTCACGCAGGTATCAAAGTTTTAGCAATTTCTGTTGTTACAAATTATAGTAATATTTTCCATAGCAAAGCTCATTCTCAAGAAGAAATAAGAATAAATGCTGCTAAAGCAAAATCTCACCTTGAAACAATTATATTATCATTAATAAAAAACATCTAAGGAGAATTATACATAATGTCAACTAAACCACTATCTGATGAACAATTAGAAGAATATAAAAAAATTCTCGTCGCAGACAGAAACAAATCTTTAAAAATAATAAAAGAAATTACAGATTTTATGAAAGAAGGTTTTGCTGAAAGTTCAGGAGACCTGGGCTCATATTCAATTCATCAAGCTGATAACAGTTCAAGTGTTGAATATTATAACAAGCAAATTTACCTATTAGAAAAACAACAAGAAAAGCTTAAAAGAATAAATCAATCTTTAGAACAAATTTATGATAAAACTTATGGAATATGCCAACTTTGCGGAAAATATATTCAACCTACTCGGCTAAGAATCATACCTTTTGCAAAATATTGCATCGAATGTAAAACTAAAGAAGAGAAAAGACATACTAGTATATGAAAAAACATATATATTTCTTAATTAGCTTTGTCCTAATATTGTTAGATCAAATAAGTAAATACATTATTAGAATACAGGTACCAAATTTTCATTCAATAGCAGTGATTGGTAACTTTTTTAAAATAACTCATCTCCAAAATACCGGTGCGGCATTTAGTTTATCTTTTGGAAGTTTATTGCTAAATAAAATAATATTTTTAACGGTTACATTGTTAGTTCTAATCGTATTTATTATTCTTCTTTGGAAATCTAATTCTAAGTTTAATAGTTTGATTTACAGCTTAATTATTGCAGGTGCCACAGGAAACTTTATTGACAGATTAACGATGGGAAGCGTTACTGATTTTCTGGACTTTGATTTCCCGGATTTTATTATCCAACGTTGGCCTGTTTTCAATCTTGCAGACAGTACAATAGTGATTGCAATGGCTTTACTTATATATGGTGAATTTTTTATAAATAACAAGAATGATTCGAAGGAGGATAAATGAAAAAAATAATAGTTCTGATTTTAGCTTTATCTATCGGTTTACTTTTTGCCGATAATGAAATTCAAATCAGTGAAATTCAAACTAACATTGATGAATACGATGGACAACAAGTTACAATTGAAGGTATCGTAACAATTGGTACCGGAGTTCTTCATGCCACTCAATTTAAAGCTTATGTTGAAGATAATTCAGGTTATGGAATTGAAATTTTTGATTATAATTCAACCGCTCAATACCAAACTGATTTTGTACCGGGTACAAAAGTTAATGTAACAGGAACTGTTGATAATTATGTCAGCACCAATGGTGATGCAACAACGGAAATCAAAGACTTTACCTATACTGTAATCAGTACCGGAAACGATGTTCCTTTTGAAGAAAAAACCATCTCGCAACTTCTCTCTTATTCAGCAGATGATATTTCTCAATTAGAAGGAAAAAGAGTTGCTTTTGAAGGTACTTTAAGTGAAGATCCATATTATGCCGGTGGTGGTTATAACGTAAACGTACAAAATGAAAATGGTCAATCTGTAACGGCTCGCGTTTGGGATACAACTCAAATCGATGTTAGCTCTTTTGGACCGGGCTTACCTTTAAAAGTTTATGGTGTAATCGGTTCATACCATCAAAGTATTCAGATTATTCCCGGATATGATTCTGACTTAGTTATTTTACTCACAGATCCACAAATCAAAAGTGTAATTTTCACCCCGAATACTCCATTTATCGATCAGGAAATAACTGTTCGTGCAAATGTTGTAGATTATGACGGTACACTGGAATCAGTAAAATTGTTTTATAAAGTTCAAGGCGATACTGATTTTACTTCTATCGATATGGAATCCGGAGATTATTATCAAGGTATAATTCCTTCAATGGAACATTTTACCGATAACACAAATAATCCCGAAGACTTTATCTTTTATATAGAAGCAACCGATAATGACGGAAATGTTTCAACTTCAAACAATTATCTTATTGAAGTTGTTCCCTATTCTCCGGTTATTACTGAAATGGAAAGAGTAAATACACCAAATTTAAACGAACCTTTAGAAATTCGTGCGAATATTACAGATATTGATGGCAATGTTCAATCTGCTGAAATTCATTATTCCTTAGATTTTTCAGATAAAGATAATGTTGTTGCTATGACTCAAGAAGATGATAGCGATTATTACAATGGCTCAGTTCCCGCCCAATCCGCCGGAACAACAGTTAATATCTCTGTTTACGCAGTTGATGACAGTGGTTTGGTTTCAGTTAAATCTCTTGATGACTCAGGTAATGAATTAACCTATACCTATCCTGTTTTAAGCCAAAGAGCTCTTTTGAAAGTAAATCCAAAACCGTTTGATCCATATCACGGAGAGAAAATTAAAATCAAATTCAATTCTAAAGAAGGTGATAAGGTTATTTTACGAATTTATAATTCCGAAGGTCTTTTAGTTTATACACCTAAAAATGAACTTATTCATTATGATGTTACTGCCACTGATCCTTACTCTTCATATTATGAATGGAATGGAAAAAACAAAACCGGTTCTCTACTTCCAATGGGTTTATATATTGTTTATTTAGAAACAGATGACGTACAAACCGGTAATAAAAAAACAGCTAAAGCTCCGATCGTTATCGGAACATCATTGAAATAAGGTGGATAAAATGAAAAAAATAATATTATTAATCAGTACTTTGTTTGTCGTTACCTTCCTAAACGCTATATTTAATGATTACGAACCGTCACCGCGTTCTCGTGCAATGGGTGGTGCGGTTACTTCTTTATCTGATAATGCTTATGCAACTTTTTATAATCCGGCTTCAGGAATAGGTTTATCAAACAATTTTTCATTCAGTTATACAAAACCTTTTAGTAACGACTTTAATACTTTAAGTGCAGCAATATTCTCAATGAAACTTCCTAAAAAAGCAGGTGTTGTAAGTGTTGGACTTCAATCGTTTGATGTTGATTATGAAGATGTTAATCTCCTTTCAGAAAAAGTTTATGCAATGTCTCATTCTTTCAGATTATTAAAGGATGTCCATTCTGAAATCAATTTCGGTTATGGTTTTAATCTGTATCATTTATCTATAGAATCGATGGGAAATCAAACATCTTTCGGATTTAATGCCGGTATGTTGGCAACCCTTCATAACAGAACCAATGTTGGATTTTACATTCAAAATTTAAATAATCCAAAAGTTGGTGAAAATAATGATCAAGCCCTTCCTCAAAAAATTGCAGCTTCGATTTCTTATATTCCTTTCCCAACAATTATCACTTCTTTTGAGCTTCAAAAAGCAATCAATACTGATGTTGATAGTAAAACGGAAATCCATACAGGTGCTGAAATTACCGTTTATAAATACCTAAAATTACGCTTCGGTTTAAGAAATAATCCGGCACAATATTCAATGGGTTTTGGATTAAACGTAAAAAATGTCTTGATTGATTATGCCTTTGCAACACATACTATTGGTGATACACATCAGGTAAGTATTGGTTTTAAATTTTAAACAGAGAGGTTATTATGAGTAAAAAAGAAAAGCGAACAGTTGAATCCAAAAGCAGTTTTTTAACTACGAACATTATTAAAATCTTTTTTGATTTCATTAAGCATATTTTAAAAGATTTTGAACAAACAAGATCGGTTAATAAAATTGATAAGTTTTCTCAAGAATTCTCAAACTTGGAACATCTTGTAATTAAATTAGATGATAAACTTCAAGAAAATAGAAGAATGATTGAGTCTTTAAAAACTCAACTTTTATGGGAACATCTTATTTTATTTGCTTTGATTGTAACCATTTTAATCCAAATATTAAATGGATAAATTATTCATTAATTTAAAAACAGCTCTAATCGGGCTGTTTTTTTAATTTAGATAATTATGAGTATTTTCAACATCTTATTAATTGCAATCGGTTTAAGTATGGATGCCTTTGCCGTTTCAATTTCCCTGGGAATTCAGGCAAAGAAATTAAATTTTCGAAAACTATTTCTGCCTTCTGCAATGTTCGGATTATTTCAAGGTTTTATGCCAATTATCGGTTGGTATTTCGGATTGAGTTTTCGCAGATATATCGAAAGATTTTCTCCGGTGGTTGCTTTTATTTTATTATTTGCTATCGGTGTTAAAATGATTATTGAAAGCCAAAATGCAGATGAAAATAAAAGTGAAAATTATGATAAATTAACCGTAATTTTAATTTTGGCAATTGCCACCAGTATTGATGCTCTTGCTGTCGGAATTTCCTTTTCCGTTCTGAAAACAGCTATTTATTCACCCGCATTGATAATTACAATAACAACATTTCTATTCAGTTTTATCGGAATAATTTTGGGGCACAAATTATCAAACGTCCGCAAAGATTATATAGAAATCACCGGTGGTTTGATTCTTATTTTTATCGGTTTCAAAATACTTTTCCCGCAAATTAAAAATTTCTTTTAATTCTCTACTTTGATTTGGTTTCTGCCAAATATAAACTTCTGATAAAAGGTGTAATAAAAGAATTAGGATTTTGATTGAGAAACTTTTTCATATCTTCCAAATTTCCATCTTCTTTCATTTTTTCATATTTGGCATAATTATTAAAAATCGTATCTTTAAGAGTTGAGTTGTTAAAATAATTTGATTCTTTTTCAAGCAAATTTTTAGTCCATTCAGAAGCCGTAATATAATAAAATTCATTTTTTGATGTTTTATACAACTCTTTAACATCAGAAATTGCTGTTTTTTCTTTATATATTTTATTTTTAAAATAAGCAGCAAAGAAAGATTTCTTTTCTTTTGGACTCACATTTTTCAGATAATAATAATATTTTATCATTTCATTTGTACTTTCATTCTCTGATTGTTTTAAAACTACTTCCGTTAATAGTGAATCGACATCCGACTTATTATTTAAAAAAGATGACACAAAATTATAGAGAGTTAATTTATTCATTATTTTTGATTGTCCGCTAAATTTCTTATTCAGCTTTCTAATTAAAGTATCGGCTTTAACAAAATTACTTTTAGCAAAATAGTAATTTATCACATCAAAATCCATTTCTACTTTATCCAAAAAATATGTATTAAGTTTTGCTTGTTTGATGTTTTCTAAATATTCAGCATCTTTATCTTCCAAAATCGCTATCTTAGCCATCAAAAGATATGAATCCCGAATAATAGATGACTTGTATTTTAATCTCCCGGAATAGAGACTTTTATGAGAAAGAATCTTATTTAGAATATCCTGTGCCGTTTTAATCTTATTTTGAATAACATATATTTTTGCCAACTCTAAATTAGATTGTGAAATTACAATTCGATCGCTATAGTTTTCCACAATATATTTGTAAACTTTTTCGGCATTCAGATAATCTTTATTTTTCAAAAGATGTTCGGCGAATCTTTTTATCTCGTTTAAACTAGTGTATTTATAATGTTTAAACGCTTCCTCAAAATCTTTCCGTTCAAAATAAACTTCAGCTAAAACACTCTGAATTGAAGGATTTTTATTAGAATCATATTTATACAAAAGAGCTATTTTTCCCGGTGAATTCCCAACAATTTTCTTAATTAAAGATGAGATGTAGAATTTATAGCTTTTATGTTTTTTTAGATATGAGAAATATTCATCAATAGATTTTTCATATTCGCCTTTCAGATTATAATCTCTCGCAAGAGACATTGCCAAATATTCATCGTCATCTATAATTTTTCTGGCTTTAAAAATCAAATCAATTGCGAAATCTATTTGATTTGCAGATTCAAAAACTCGAATTAAAGTTGCATAAGAATTTATATTATTCTGATTGTTTTTCAAATATTCTACAGCCAAATTTTTCGCTTCCTCAATTTTACCCTTTTTCAAATAAAGTTGAATTTGCAAATTGGAAAACGTAAATCCCTTTAAAACATTTTTATTTAATTTGAGAATTTTTTCTGCTGTTTTTGTAGAATCCGCTCTAATCATCAATCTAATCATATCTTGAAGAATTTTCTGATCTTGGGGATATTTTTCCTGAGCAATTTTATATAATCTAATCGCCTTTGAATAATTTTGCCTATATTCATATTGTCTGGCTTGATTCATAATCATCTTCTTTTCGTTAATAGAAAAGATGTTGAAAGTCAAAAGCAGGAATAAGATAGTGATAAATATTCTATTCATTTGAATCTCCGGTATCGTTTAACATTTCATTAATTTTATTGAGATATTTTCTAATTAAAGCCTGTTGTTCGGGAGTAAAATTATTTATTTCATTTTCCAGCAATGCGTTAGAACTTTCAGAATCGTTATTTTTCCCATTAATTTTCGCATCCCATTTTTTTTGTTCCGCTGTTTCCGCTTTTCGTTTTTTAGATTTATCACGAGTATGAATTGATTTTTGAGCATCCAATAATCTGGAAATTATACGATTTTGTTTTTCGATAATCTCATTATTAATTTGATTCTTATTAATTTGTTTTGCGATTTGTTTCAAATCATCAATAATTTTTTGGAGAGAATATGTTTGTTTTTGAGCTGAATTATTTGTCTGCAAAACTCGTTCTAAATTATTTGCCAATTGTTCTTCTTGAGCAGCAATCCGTCTCATTTGCGAAAGTGCTTTTTGCGATAAGCGTTTTTGTCCTTGTCCGGATTGGGACATTTCATTCATCAACTTTTGCGTTAACATATTCATCATCATCTGTTGCTTACCCATACTTTGCAATTGTTTCATCAAAGATTCCATTCCTCCTCCCCCGCCTTGAGAATTGGACATTGATTGCAAAAGGTCATAAGTCATAAAATTAAAACCTTTCGAAATAGCTTTAAAATGATCTTTCATATCCCATCTTTTATTATCATTAATATCCTTAAACATTTGCTGAAAAGCTTTCCGGGTGGAGTTATAATCATAAACAAATTTCGGATTTATCATCATTATTATCATTGGTTGGGAAAACAATTTATTAATAGTAATTTTCAAAGCTTCAGAACTTGCAATTTGTTCGGATAGAATATCAAAGGGATTTCCAACATATTTTTTTGTAGAATTAGATTGAATTTGAGCCAGAATAAACAATCTCTTTAAAGTATCGTCAACAAGTTTTCCCATTTCTGCCTGCTGTCCTGAACCCATCATTGACTGCATTTGTTTAATCATTCGCGTCATTTGTTCCATTTTTTTAAGAGCATTTTTTTGAAATTGAGATGATTCGTCCATTTTCCCTTTTGACATTTTATTTTGACTTTTTTGCAGATCGTTTTTTAAAGAATCGGATTCAGCCATTTTTTTCAAATCTTCCGCCATTTTGGAAAGCTCTTTATCTTTTTTTAGCATTTCGCTCATTTTCTCGATTTGTTTTTGTAAATCGGTGAGTTTATCTTCAATTTGTTTTTGTTCTTTTTGAAGATTTTCTTTATTCTCAGATTTGTTTTCTGTTTTTTTCAAAAGCTCTTTTTGCTGTTTTTGAAGTTCTTCCAGCATTTTTTGACTTTTATTTACTTCCTGTTCTTTTTTTATTTTCTCCAGCAATTTAATTGTTTCATCTATTTTTTTCTCATAATCTTTCAAAGATTGTTCAAAATTTTCCAAAGCTTTTTTCATCATTTCCGGACTGATTGAATCCATCGATTGTTGTAATTTCTTCATAGCATCTTTAAGTTTTTGATCGGAAATTTCATCCATAAGTTCTTTAATTTTCTTCATCTTTTTCATTAACTCATCAGAAGCTGCGTTATTTTTTTCATATTTTTTAATAATCTTTTGATAATTATCAATCATCTTTTTCATTTCTTCATTTGCTTGTTTTTGTTTTTGCAGAAAATTTTTTACATCTTTTTTATCTTTCCAATCAACTTTATCTTTTCGTGCTAAATCTCTTCTTTTTTGTTCAACCGCTTTTTTCAGTTTTTTTACTTCTTGCAATTTATTTTTGAAATCATTTTGATTCTTCTTTTCTTGAGAATCAACTTCCTTAAAAATTTCCTCCATACTTGGAAATCGCAGATAATATTTTTCACTTTGACTTTTATGATGATTGTTATCGGAAATTTCTGTCCAATAAACAACTCTATCGCCGGTCATCAAAAAATGTTTTGAGAGATCAAAAGAATATTCAAAAGAAAGAGGATTTTGTAACTTGCCTGCAAGCAGGACATTTTTGTAAGACTTTTCTTTAATTTGATAATTTAGATACAGGTTTTTCAAGCCAAAATCATCCGAAGCGACAATCTTCAATTTAGTCTTCATATCTTTAGTAATAACCGTATCTCTTCCCGGTGAAACGATTTCTATTTGTGGAAAATTGTCCGGAATAATATTAATTTGTTTAGCGGCATTTTCGACTTTATCTCCGCGAATATCAATCAAATTAAAATGATAATTCATCTTTTTATCTACTCTGAAATTTGTTTTATATCTCTTATTTGAAAGCATTTCCAGCTTCTTTTTCTTTCCATTTGAAAAAACAATTTCGGCTGTTTGCAATTTATTATTGGTTTTAATAATCAAAGTAATTCTACTTTTTTTATACACCTCAAAATTACCGTCAGTTTCCTTATTAATCAACGGTTTAAGATGAGTAAATTTCGGATAATGTAGATTGGCTGACATTTTTAGAATAATAGGCATTTCATAAACATTTACTTTGAAGGTATCTGAGACCGCATATTTGTTTTTTGCAAAATAAGTAAATTCAGTATTTATATCAAAAAGTTCTTTAGTCTGATTAAAAAATTTACTTTGAGAAGTTTTGCCATTTTTTACAATATAGAGATAAGTTGGAATATTTTTCTCATCATAAAATTCCTTGATTTTAATGTCCGAACCTCTTTTAATTTCCACATTTCCCGGTTGAAGTTCAATATGTTTAGAATGCTGTTTCTTCTCGATTTTAGATAACCAATACCATTTCCACGAAGTTTTAACAGATTTAGGATTAATAAAATAAATCCCCGAAATAGATGCAACAAGAATACTTAGAATTAAAATTTTCTTAATTGGAAATTTAGGAATGATTTGAGACTCGGAAACCTTATTTACTTTGGCAAAAATTTTTTTCAAAATTTCCTCATCATAATCATCTTTTTTATTCAATAATTCTAATGAATTCAAATAAGTTTCGTGTTTATCATTATTCAAAGAATCCAGATATTTTGCCCCTTTTGACAGATCCCAACGTGAATTATAGTTTACCAAAATGAGAAATAAAAGCATCAAAGTGGTAGGTATTTTTATGATAATCAGAATGAAAAATTTTACCGTATCCTGAAAATTCGTCATTGATGTGAAAATCCAAGTTAAAGAAAATGAGAGCAATAA
>Ga0256842_1002591_pt1 | contig 12772 bp, 12 predicted proteins | sample 4559240metaG_FD_185973 | JGI IMG/M metagenome (GOLD analysis project Ga0256842, IMG submission 185973) | Hydrothermal vent microbial communities from Guaymas Basin, Mexico - 4559-240 | ecosystem: Environmental > Aquatic > Marine > Hydrothermal vents | place: Mexico: Guaymas Basin | collected...
ATACAGCAAATCTTAAAAATAGAGTGCAAATGCATAATGAAGGAAAAGTTAAATCAACAAAATTCAGAAGACCTTTAAAATTGATTTATTATGAAGCCTGTCTGAATCAGCAAGATGCTTTACGTAGAGAGAAGTATTTAAAAAGTAGTTATGGTTAGCGGTATCTAAAAAACAGATTGAGAGGATTTTTAAATGAATAAAGGTATTCAGGTTAGTATTCCACAGGCTAAAGGGCATTCTAAGAATACGAAAAAAGAATTTTTAAGGTATCTTTATATTTCCAGAGGCTCTCTGGAGGAATTAAGATATTTTCTTTTGTTGTCTAAAGATTTAGGATATATGAGGGAGGAAGCATATAATACCTTTGAATCCAAATTGAGCGAAATAAGCTACCTTCTAAACCAACTAATCAAATCCCTAACCTCTACCCCCTCTACTCCTTCTACAACCTCTAAAGCCTCTAGAACCTCTACAACTTCTAGAGCCTCTAAAACCTCTAAAACCTCAAAAAACACCCATGCTAACTAACCTAAAGTCCAAACTCCAAGACAACGACAAACGCCGCCTCCTAGAAAATTTCCTCTCCCTTTCCGTTCTCCAGGGGGCAAATTATGTTTTGCCGCTAATTACTTTGCCCTATCTGGTGCGGGTTCTAGGGCCGGAGAAATTTGGGCTTATCGCCTTTGCGCAGGCTTTTATTCAATATTTCAATATTCTGACGGACTATGGTTTTAACCTCACGGCCACGAGGGAGATTTCGATACATCGGGAGGACAAGGCTAAGGTCTCAGAGATTTTTAGCTCTGTAATGGTGATCAAGTTGGGGTTGTTAATGGTTTCTCTCGTAATATTGACCGTTATTGTTTTTAGTTTTAAAAAGTTTTGCCAGGATTGGGCGATATATTATTTGACATTTGGGAAAATAGTAGGCCAGGTACTCTTCCCCGTGTGGTTTTTTCAGGGAATGGAAAGGATGAAATATATAACCTTTTTGAATATTACTGCTAAGCTTATTTTTACTATTTTTATTTTTATTTTTGTTCATAAGATCTCGGATTATATTTATGTACCGTTGTTGAATTCATTGGGTTTTTTAATTGCTGGTATTATTGCTTTATGGATAGTGTTTAAAGATCTTGGACTTGTTTTTAAATGTCCGAATGTTAGACAATTAAAACACCAATTAAAAGAAGGTTGGTATATATTTATTTCTACTGTAGCTATTAGCTTGTATACAATTTCTAATACTTTTATTCTAGGATTGTTTACTAATAATACAATTGTTGGCTACTATTCAGCAGCTGAAAAATTGATAAAAGCTGTTCAGGGTTTACTAACACCAGTATCTCAGACTATTTATCCATATATCACTAAAGTTGTTAGTAAATCAAAAGAAAAAGGAATTAAATTTATACAAAAAATTACATTATTAATTGGTGGAGTAACCTTTGTCTTGTCTATTTTTATTTTTGTTTTTGCAAGTTTAATTGTGGATATTATCTTAGGCAATAAATATGTTGAATCTGTACCTGTATTAAGAATTTTATCTTTTCTACCTTTTATAATAGGTCTTAGCAATATTTTTGGAATTCAAACTATGTTAACTTTTGACTATAAAAAGGCTTTTTCAAATATTTTGATAAGTGCAAGTATTATCAATATTATTTTGGCATTTATTTTAGTTCCTTATTATCAACATATAGGGATATCTGTTTCAGTCTTAATTTCAGAAATCTTTGTGACAGTTTCTATGTTTTTATATTTGAAGTTGAAGGGCGTAAGAATACTGGAGGGTAAAATTGTTTGAGTACATTGTTGTAGGTTCAGGGTTTGCTGGTTCTGTTATTGCTGAAAGAATAGCAAATGTTTTAAATAAAAAGGTTCTAATTATAGAAAAAAGAAGCCACATTGGTGGAAATTGCTATGATTATAGAGATAAAAATGGAATACTTATTCATAATTATGGTCCGCATTTGTTTCATACAGACTACAAAGAAGTATGGGATTATCTATCTAATTTTACAGAATGGCATTTATATCATCACAAAGTTCTGGCCTTTGTAGATGGTAAGAAAATACCGATACCCTTTAACTTGAATTCGCTTTATGAAGTTTTTTCGCCATCTTTAGCCAATAAACTTGAGGAAAAACTTTTAAGCAAATATAAGTATGGCTCAAAAGTCCCTATACTTGAATTAAGAAAAACTGATGATCAAGAACTTCAAATTCTAGCAAGCTATATTTATGAAAAGATTTTTTTAAACTATACAGCTAAGCAGTGGGGAAGGAAGCCAGAGGAAATAGATCCAGAAGTTACAGCAAGGGTGCCTGTGGTTATTACCAAAGATGATAGATATTTTACTGATAAATATCAAGGAGTGCCAAAAGAAGGTTATACGAAAATTTTTGAAAGGATGCTTGCTCATCCTAATATAAAAATTTTGCTCAATACGGATTTTAAAGAAGTCTTAAAAGTAGATCTGGAAAGTAAAAAAATATATTTTTTAGGGCAGGAATTTAAAGAAAAAGTGATATTTACCGGAATGATTGATGAACTTCTTGACTATAAATTTGGAGCGCTTCCTTATCGTTCTCTTAATTTAAAATTTGAGACGATAGAAAAAGAATATTTCCAAGAGGTAGCAGTTGTAAATTATCCTAATAATTATGATTTTACGAGAATTACAGAGTTTAAACACATCCATCCTGTTGAAACAAAGAAGACCACAATTTTAAAGGAATATTCTAAATCTTATGAAGCAGGAAAGGATATACCTTATTATCCCATATCTGCAGAAGAGGCAAGAGAACGTTATAAAAAATATAAAGAATTAGCTAAAAAATTTGATAATCTAATTCTTGTGGGAAGACTTGCTGAGTATATGTATTACGATATGGATGATGTAGTGAAAATAACATTAGAACTGTTTGAAGAGAAGCTAACATGAACAAAAATATGACAGTAGTTATTACTTATATTACCAAATTTTAAAGAGGCGGCAAAATGGAAAAAGTTCTATTTTATTGTCATACATTTTATCCTCAAAATTCAGGGTATGCAAATGCTTTTAAAAGTCTTATAGAATCAATTTTAATGTATAAACGTAACATAGCAATAACAGTTTGTACTCCTTATCCTTTGGGTGATGCTGAAGAGCTTAAATATGATAGGTTGAAAGTAATCAGACTAAAGCCTTTTATAAACATTAAAAAATTAAGATATTATTTAAATTCTATTTATTATGCTAAAGCTATTTCCAATATAGATAAGAAAGATAATTATAATTTAATTTTTGTTGAAACTCTTGAAGATGCTATTTTTTTAAGTTTTTTAAATTTGAGAATTTATAAAAAAATGGTAATTAGAGTGCATGCAACAACCGAGACAGAATATACGATGTATTTTCCTTCTTTTAATCATAGGTTAAGAAAGATTTTGATAAAAAGAAATGTTTTAAAAAAAATAAAATATATAGCTTCGACAAATTCTTATCATATTGAATTTATAAAAAGATGTTATTTTAATAACAATATATATGATATAACACAAAAAATATTTTTTGTGTTACCAAATACTTTAAGGCTTGACTTTAAATTTGACCTTTTAAAGTATTCCGTATCTGAGAAATTAAAATTGCTAATTTTGGGACGCATGGATAAAGCGGGATATTTACAAAAAGGTTTTATTGATTTTTTATTAGCTTTGAAAATTTTGCCTGAAGATGTAACTAATAAGTTTGACATAACAATAATTGGTAAGGGAGAATATAGAATAAAACTTTTGAGATTGGCAAAAGGATTAAATGTTAATTTTATAGAAGAATTAAGCCATGAAAGAACATTATCATTATTACTTCAATCAGATGTAGTAGTATTACCTTCAAGATTTGAAGGGTTATCAATGTTTGCACTTGAGGCATTAGCAACAGGTAATGTTTGTTTGTTTTCAAATACTGGTGGTCTAGTCGATTTAGTAAAAGGTAACGGTTTTTTGTTTCCACCACAAAATATTGAGGCCTTAGCAGAACTTTTAAATAAACTTTCTAAGCTTGAAAAGAATAAAATAATTGAGATGAAAAAGAAATCAGTAGAAATTTATAGAAAGAGATTTCATCCTAAGGTGGTAGCTGAGAAGTTTTATAATTTACTTAATATTGTTCAAGAAATGAATGATAATTTTTAAAAATATTTTTTAGAGGAGCTAGATTAATAAATGTGTGGTATTTTAGGAATTGTTAATTTGAATATTAAAAAAGATATTTTAATTAAAATGCGAGATTTAATGGCTCATCGTGGTCCTGATGATTCAGGTTTATGGATAAATAAAGATGCTACAGTGGGACTTGCCCACACAAGGCTTTCTATTTTGGATCTTTCAGAGGCTGGAAGACAGCCGATGTCTGATTTGGAGGAAAAGGTATGGATTACATTTAATGGAGAAATTTATAATTTTCAGGAAATACGAGATGACTTAAAAAAGAAAGGTTATATTTTTCGCACCCGAACTGATACAGAGGTTATTATAAACGCTTATAAAGAATGGGGAACTGAATGTGTTAAAAAATTTAATGGTATGTTCGCTTTTGGAATTTATGATGATATAAACAAAATTCTTTTTTTGGCAAGAGATAGAGTAGGTAAAAAACCTCTTTATTATTATTTTAGTGGGAATAATTTCGTATTTGCTTCTGAACTTAAATCTATATACTTAGATAAAAGTATACCACGAGAAATAGATTTTAATGCAGCTAACTATTATTTAACTTTTGGATATATTGGAGGAGAATTTACTATTTACAAAAAAATTAAAAAATTACTCCCTGGACATGCTCTTTTATTAGATATAAAAAATAAAAAATTGAACTTTTGGAAATATTGGAACATTCGTTCATTAGCACAATATAATAATAACATAGTTTCTGAAGAGGAACTTCTTGAAGAATTTCAGGAGTTGTTTGAAGATGCCGTAAAAATAAGAATGATTAGTGATGTACCATTAGGGGCTTTTTTAAGTGGTGGGGTGGATTCAAGTCTTGTTGTGGCAATGATGAGTAAAATTTCCAATGTTCCTGTAAAAACATTTAGCATTGGCTTTGATGAAAAAAAATACAATGAGCTTCCTTATGCTGACATAGTTGCAGAACATTTTGAAACTAATCATCATAGATTTATAGTGAAACCAGATGCTTTTGAGATTTTGCCAAAACTTGTGAGGCAATTTGATGAGCCTTTTGCAGATTCATCTATGATACCAACCTATTATGTTTCAAAAGTTACTCGTGACCATGTAACTGTAGTATTATCAGGTGATGGCGGGGATGAGGTTTTTGCAGGTTATACTCAATATTTAGGGACATTGGGAAATTATTATGCGTGTAAATTTTTACCCTCTTTCTTAAGGAAAGTTATTTCAAAATTTGCAGAGTTTCTGCCAGAAAAAGTTAAAGGTAAACGGCAATTGATGAGGCTTAAATATGAGCCATATAGAGCTTATATTGATAGAATCTCCAATGCCTATTTTAAAATTAATTATAGAAGTAAAATTTTTAATAACGAAATTATAAAAGAACTTAATGAGAAGTTTGAATCTCCTGAATATTCACGATTAGAGTTTTTTGATTATTTTCAAAATGATTTAGTTAATGCTTTAAGTTTTTCAGATTATAAAACTTATTTACCAGACGATATTTTGGTAAAAGTTGACAGAACAAGTATGTTTGTTTCACTTGAGGTAAGAGCACCATTGCTTGATTATCGTATAGCTGAGTTTTCTTTTACTAAAATTCCTGGAAGCTTAAAATTAAAAAAATTTATTTTAAAATACTTTTTAAAAAAATTAGCTAAGAAATATTTACCAGAAGAACTAAATATTAATAGAAAGCAAGGATTTGCTGTCCCTGTATCAGAATGGTTTAGAGGAACTTTGAGAAAGCAGGTTGAAGATATACTTCTTGGGAATAAAATTGAATTTTTCAACAGAGAATTTATAATTAAACTGCTAAAAGAGCATAATAATGGAATTAATCACAGCGGAAGACTTTTTATTCTTTTAGTTTTTTGTTTATGGTGGAGAGAGGTGTATGAAAAAAATTAAAGTTTTGTTTATTGTAAATTCTCTTGCTGGTGGAGGAGCTGAACGAGTTTTGAGTTATATTTTGAATAACTTAGATAGAAATAAATTTGAAATTTCTTTGATAACTTTTCTATCAGAAAAAGATTATAACATTTCTGAAGATATTGAGTATTATAGTTTTGATAAGAAAACTTATTTTGATTTAGTTAACATAATTTTTAAATTATCAAAAATTTTTCGTTCAGATAAATACAATTTAGTAGTTTCATTTTTAACTTATACTAATATCTTTGTTACAATAAGCTGGCTTCTTTCAGGTAAAAAAATACCGCTTATTATAAGCGAACGGTCAAATCCTAAAAACAATTTAAAAAATCAAAAATTTTCTTCTTTAAAAATGAAACTGGTTTCTTTACTTTATCCATTGCCAACTATTACTGTAGCTGTATCAAAAGGTGTAAAGGAAAATCTTGCAAATGAGTTTAATATCCCTATAAGTAAGATACAAGTAATTTATAATCCGTTGGATTTTAAAAAAATAGATGAACTTAAAAAAGAGATAGAATTACCTGAAATATTTGATAATAATATAATTATTTCCTGTGGCAGATTAACTAAGGAAAAAAATTATCCATTATTAATAAAAGCCTTTAATGTAATAATAAAGAAGGGGATAAATGCTATACTTGTTATATTAGGAAAAGGTAAGGAAAAGAAAAATTTAGAAAAGCTGGTTAATCAACTAAAATTAAAAGATAAAGTTTTTTTTCTTGGTTTTCAAACTAACCCATATAAATTTATGAATAATGCCACTATTTTTGTACTGTCATCGAGCTGGGAGGGGTTCCCAAATGTTTTATTAGAAGCTATGGCATGTGGAGTTCCTGTAATATCTACGGACTGTGCATCTGGACCAAATGAGATTATACAAAATGGAAGAAATGGTTTTTTAGTACCTGTAGATGATGAAAAAAAATTAGCTAAGGCTATGGAAAAATTGTTAAACGATATTAAGTTAAGAGAAAAATTTTCTAGTGAAGGGAGAAGATTTGTTGAGAGCAAATTTAAAATGGAAAAAATTATTAAAAAATGGGAAGATTTGTTTTTGGAGGTTGCTAAATGATTACTCCTTTTTTCATTATTGGGGCTCAGCGTTCAGGCACTACTTTGTTAAGACTTATTTTAAATTCTCATTCTAAAATAGCCATACCTGAGGAAGGGACTTTTCTAATGCCTTTATTAAAAGACAAATATATAAATTATACCTTTAAAGGAAATGAATTGAATAAATTAATAAAATATATTTCTCTGAATCCTCAATTTGAATTATGGAATAAAAATTTTACTGATTTTTTTAAAGAAGTTAAACATAAAGGTAAAATTACACTTAAAGAGTTTATTTCAAATTTGTATAATTTTTACGCTAAAAAAGAAGGTAAAAAATATTGGGGTGATAAAACCCCTTCCTTTTTTAGAAAAATAGATGTTATAAATAAATTATTCCCTGAAGCTAAATTTATTCACATTGTTAGAGATGGAAGGGATGTATTTAATAGCTGGAGAAAAATGAATCCAACAAAAGGGAATGCGCCAGTAATAGCACTTGATTGGAAATACAAATTAAAAACTATTGAAAATTCATTTCAAAAAATTCCTATAGATAGGACGCTGACAATAAGATATGAGGATTTGCTGGATAATCCCAAAAAGACAGTTGCCAATGTATGCGATTTTTTAGAAATTCATTTTGAAGATGGAATGTTGGAGTTTTACAAAGTTAGCAATAAATATATTGGAAAACATTACTCTCCATTAATTTACAGCCAAATTACAAAGACAAATAAATACAAGTGGAAAAAGGTGTTAAACAGATATGAAATAAGTAGTTTTACCCTTATTGCTAAAAATTGTTTAAGAAATTTTGGTTACGAAATACCAGATGCCTATTTAAACTTTGAGATAGTTTTTTATACCATCTTAAAATTATCTTATGGGTTACCCTACAGAATTTTTCAAGTAATACACTCAAAATTTGCTTATGAAATTGCATTAAAAAAAGGAAATAAAGTAAAGGGGATAAAATTTGGAGAAAAGCCTCAAGGTTAATAATAGCATAATACGTACCCCTAATACATTGAATATTAAATTACATTATTTTTTTTATTCAATCTTTATTTTTTTTATACCTTTTCAAAAAGTACTTGTTAAATATTTTGGTGCTCCAAAATATTTACTTTATGTAGATGAGATTCTCTCTTTAATTTTATTTTTTTCTTTTTTGATTATAGTACTTAATAAAAGAAAAATTAAATCAACAATTTTTCCTTTTCTTTTTATTTTTTTGTTATTTTTTATTTTTGGAATTATTTCAGGATTATTTAATAGAAATAAAGTAATAATAACATTTTTGGGTATTTTTGATTATTTAAAGAACTTTATATTTGTTATAGGATGTTACTATTTTTTTAGGAATTATAGATTTTTGAAATTTATATATAATATGTTGTTAAAATTTGTATTTATTTATGTAATAATATCTATTATTCAGGAAATAATTTTTTTTATAGGAGGAAATGTCAATAAATTTTTCGTTCCATTTGTAATTACAAGATTTGGGATCTTAAGAACTCCTTCTCTATTAGGTCATCCCAATATTTTTGGTTTATACATTTTACTTTTCTTTACATTAAACTTATTTATAAAAAAAAGATTTAATTTTATGAATATAATTATTTTGATAGGAATTTTTTTGAGTTTATCAAGATTTATTTGGGTTTCTGCTATTATGATAATCCTATTGTTTTCTTTTGAAAAAAGAAAGATAACGTATAAGTTTCTAATTTTCATACTTTTAGGAATTTTTTTATTATTTGCAGCTCCATATTTTATAACTCATACAAACCGCGAACTTTTAACAGAAAATTATTTCAGAGGATATTCTTTATTTAAATCAATTGAAATATGGAAAGACAATAAAATTTTTGGAGTAGGACCTGGAATGTATGGTGGAGTTATTTCTATAATGTTTAACAGCCCAATTTATAATAAATATAGTTTTTCATATCACTGGTATGAGTTTATGAAAGGATTCAATTCTATTGACCAATTTTATCCTCAGTTATTAGCTGAAACTGGAATTTTTGGTTTTTTATGTTTTATTGGATTAATGATATCACTTTTAAGAATACCAAAGAAAGCCTCAAAAAAAATATTAGATCCCTTTCTTAAAGGATTATTAAATGGATTATCAAAAATTCCGATTATTTTATTATTTTATTTAATAGGTAGTGGATTAAATATGACAGCTTTTTTAGTTACATATACATCAATATTAGGTATGGCTTTAGGAGTAATGAAATATGAAAATTCTACTCGTAAATAAATATCTTTATCCTAAAGGTGGAGCTGAAATTAGCACGATAAATACTGGTAAGTTGCTTGAGAAGAAAGGACATGAGGTTTATTTTTGGGGGATGAAACATCCAGATAATTTTATTTACTCATATTCTGATCTTTTTGTGGATTATATTGACTATAATGTAAATATTAATTTATTTAAAAAGCTAAAACTAGCATTTAACTTATTGTATTCATTAGAATCTAAAGCTAAATTTGAAGCTTTTATAAACTTGGTTAATCCTGATATTGTTCATCTTAATAATATTTATCACCACTTATCTCCTTCTATTATAGATGTTTTAAAAAAATATGATATTCCTGCAATTATGACAATGCATGATTATAAAATGGTATGTCCTTCATATTTATTATTGTCGAAAGGAAAAGTTTGTGAGAAATGTAAAAATGGAAAATTTTATCACTGTCTGTTAAACAAATGTACAAAAAATTCACTATTTAAAAGTTTTTTGAATACTGTAGAAATGTATTTGCATCATAATATATTAAAAATTTATGATTATATAAGCTGTTATATCTCTCCAAGTAGATTTTTATTAAATAAAATTAAAGAGATGGGATTGAAAGGAAAGGTTGTTTATTTGCCTAATTTTGTTAATATTGAGAATTTTAATCCTCAATATGAATGGGAAGAAGAATCTATTTTATATGTTGGAAGATTGTCAGAGGAAAAAGGTGTTACAACTTTAATAAAAGCGGTAAAAAATATTAATTTAAATTTAAAAATAATAGGTGATGGACCATTAAAAAAATATTTAATTGATAAAGTAAAGAGTGAAAATCTAAAAAATGTAAAATTTTTAGGCTATATGAAACAAGAAAATTTATTCAATTTAGTAAAAAGTTGTATGTTTACAGTTATTCCATCAGAATGTTATGAGAATAATCCGCGATCTGTAATAGAATCATTTGCTTTAGGTAAACCAGTAATTGGAGCAAGAATCGGAGGAATTCCAGAATTAGTAAAAGATTGGGAAACTGGATTAACTTTTGAATCAGGAAATATTGATGATTTGTGGGAAAAGATTATCATAATGCTTGATAATAAAGATAAGATTCCGCAAATGGGTTATAATGCAAGAAAGTTAGTTGAAAAAGATTTTAATCCAGAAAAGCATTACGAAAAGTTAATAAAAATTTATGAGCAAGTGATTTAAAATGGAGGTAGGATGCTTAATGTTTTAAAAGTAAGACTACAACATTTATCAAGAAAAGAAAAACTAAAAAAATTTATTGATTTTATAAAACAATATAGCGAAAATCCTGAAAATACTACCATCCTTGACGTTGGAGTTACTACGACAGAATACCTACCATCAGCAAATTATTTAGAGAAATTCTATCCATTTAGAAATAAGATAACAGCATTAGCAGTAGAATATAATATAGAGTTTATAAAAAAATATCCAAATATTAGTTTAATTATTTTTGGGGGGGGACATTTCCTTTTAAAAATGAGTCTTTTGACTTTGTTTATTCTAACGCAGTAATAGAGCACGTAGGAAATTATTCAAAACAAGAAAAATTTATTAAAGAAATGATTAGAGTTGCAAAAGTTGGAGTTTTTTTTACAACTCCCAATAGATTTTTTCCCATAGAAATGCATACAAATATTCCAATTTTTCATTGGTTCCCCAAAAGGTTTTTTGATAACTTGTTAAAAATTATAGGCAAAGAATGGGCAGCAGGGAATTACATGAACTTATTGTCCTACAATAAATTAAACAAGATACTGAAACCATATAAAAAAAATAATATAATAATTATTGATAAACTTAAGATTTGTTTTTGTACACATTCATTTTGTGTTAAAATCGTTAAAGGAATTTAAAGTGAAATGAAAGTTGTAGTTCTGGGAACAAGAGGAATTCCTGATATTCAGGGGGGAGTAGAGACTCATTGTCAGGAATTGTACCCAAGATTAGTCAGGTTAGGTTGTGAAGTCCATTTAATTACAAGAAAGCCTTATATTAAAAATTTGTATATAAAAGAGTATAATGGGGTTAATTTGCACCATATTTTTGCTCCAAAAAAAAAGAGCCTTGAAGCAATAATTCATACTTTTTTAGGTATTCTGTATGCCAAAAAAATTAACCCCGATATTTTACATATCCATGCTATTGGCCCTTCATTATTAGTTCCTTTGGCAAAACTATTAGGATTAAAACTTGTTGTGACAAACCATGGACCAGATTACAATAGACAAAAATGGGGAAAACTTGCTAAATTTATGTTGAGATTAGGAGAAAGGTTAGGTACAAAATATGCGGATAAAGTAATTGTAATATCAAATGTAATAAAAAAAATATTAGAAGAAAAATATAAGAGAAAAGATACTGAACTTATTTTTAATGGAGTCACTTTACCACAAAAGGCTAAAACTACAGATTTTATAAAAAGTTTAAATTTAGAACCAAAAAAATATATTATAGCTGTTGGAAGATTTGTAGAAGAAAAAGGTTTTCATGATTTAATTAATGCTTATTCTAAATTAAATACAGATATAAAATTAGTTTTAGTTGGAGATGCTGACCATGAAACTAATTATTCAAAGAATTTAAAAAAATTAGCTGATGAAAATGAAGTTATCAGAACTGGAATTATAAAAGGAAGTAAATTAAATGAAATATTTACCCATGCTTTATTATTTGTAATGCCATCTTATCATGAAGGATTGCCGATTGCTCTTCTAGAAGCAATGAGTTATGATTTAGATGTGTTAGTAAGTAATATTCCCCCAAATTTGGAATTAAATTTAGGTAAAGAAAATTATTTTAAAGTAGGAGATATTGAAAATTTAAAATTGAAATTAGAATATAAATTAAATAATCCAATATTAAATAAAGATTGGTCACAATTTTTAGAAAAATATAATTGGGATATAATCGCTGAACAGACTTTAAAGGTATATAAAAAAATTTTAAAAGGAGAAAAAAGGTGACATCCATGATAAGTATGTCAAGAGGGAAGACGGAGTTTTCCCTGCACCCTCCCAGTAAACCTTCCTGGTGGCGTTTTTAATAAAGAAAAAGGGAGAAAAAGGGGACATGCGAATAATGCACAATTTGGGTTTGTGAGTTTATTAAGTTTGTGGGTTCGTTGGATTTGTTGGGTTAGTGGGTTGAGGCGAGAATGAAACCTAATTGCGCATCTATTCATCCACCCATTAACTCACATCTTATTCGGCACAAAATAGCCCTTATTTTGTTTTTTGGCCAAATCCCTACCTGTTTATTAATCAAATTTACACCAAAAGACGAAAATAAGGGGCATTACGTGGCT
>Ga0256842_1002592_pt1 | contig 12771 bp, 17 predicted proteins | sample 4559240metaG_FD_185973 | JGI IMG/M metagenome (GOLD analysis project Ga0256842, IMG submission 185973) | Hydrothermal vent microbial communities from Guaymas Basin, Mexico - 4559-240 | ecosystem: Environmental > Aquatic > Marine > Hydrothermal vents | place: Mexico: Guaymas Basin | collected...
CTAGATATCATCCCGGTCTGGACGGTAAAACTTTTTTTCTAGCAAATAGAAAATCACAACCTTTCTAATATCATGTTACAGTTGGCAGAACCTAGATGCAGAAAAACTTTTTTCTAGATATCATCCCGGTCTGGACGGTAAAACTTTTTTTCTAGCAAATAGAAAATCACAACCTTTCTAATATCATGTTACAGTTGGCAGAACCTAGATGCAGAAAAACTTTTTTCTAGATATCATCCCAGTCTGGACGGTAAAACTTTTTTTTTCTAGCAAATAGAAAATCACAACCTTTCTAATATCATGTTACAGTTGGCAGAACCTAGATGCAGAAAAACTTTTTTAGTCTGCGCAAACCGGTCTGGTAATAATTTAAAAAAACAAAAAAGAGTCGCATTAAGCGACTCTTAAATTTCTTTTCTAAAATCAACTTTTTGTAGATTTAACTTCGTACCTGTATGAGCAGATTTAAGAGCTGATGCAGTAAGCGCATCAGCTATTGAAGTCGAAACGATTATTAAAGGATCTCCAGGTTTATATCCTTTTTTGAAAAATATTTCTCCAAGACATTTTCTACAAATACCGTCTTCTGCTTTGCAATACAATGGAGATCTAACTTTTATTTTTGTACCAACGCGAGGCGGACTAGTTATCAGTTTGCCGTTGCAATCATACCTGTCAGTTAAACTTTTAGCTATTAATTCATTTTTTACATCAATTTCCAAACATTTCTTAGAACCACAGTCTTCTATTTCAGAAATATGAATCTGTGATAATAATTCATTTAATGAACGAACTAAGTAACCTGGTTTCGCTGTGCTTCTTGATTTATGATATTGCGAAGTTATAGCCTCGCTAGCACCAGCCACATATTCATCTGGTTTATGGCCTTCGGCAAGAGATGTAGTAACTACTTTATTTACTTCACCTTTGCTATTAATACTTAGACCGCGAGCTAACAGCATTCTTTGTATATTAGAAATCTCGTTTTTAGCACCACCACTGTGTATCAGATCACTGATGCTGCGATCTTCTTTACTGTATCTGTCTATTAACTCTTTTGCAAGTTCTTTAATTTTTTCATCAAACTCAACTGCATCTATTTTACCTTTATTTAGATCATCAACAAGTTTATTCTTTTTTGCAATAATGTCGTCAGGAACCACAAAATCTGAAGCTCGATAACTCGCTGCGTATTTAGTACCGTACTGGAATCCTATAAATTGAAGCATCCATTGAATCCAGATATTTTTAATTCCATCTTTGCTTTTTTTGTAAAGTGCGGATAAAAATTTAGCTAAATTTTTTTTCGTTAAAGGTAAAAAATTTTTAAATTCATCATAACTGAACCCAACTTCTGCTACTATATTATATACGAGAGCTACGCCCAGCGGTAATTGTTTATTTCTTACTTTCACTTTGTCTGTTGCATCGTGACTGGAAAGCAATTGTAAATCTTCATTCATGATTTTTATTACATATTCAGGTAGTTCACTCTGTTTTGTAAATATTAAATAATCTTTGTAAACTATTTCTTCGATTCTCATTCAATTCCTTTATTTGATTTCTGAATACTTGCTTCTGATAATTTTGGCATTAATTGAATTCAAATAATCAGTGAGCATAGTGTGCTTAAAAACCGCGGGTATGGTTCTTAGATGTGTGTCACCGACCACAACTGCTATTCTGCTATCTGGATATTTTTTAATTACTTTTTTAATAGTGTTTATCATTTCAGTTTCACGAACTTTGAATTGTTTTTCAAGATCCTTAGGAATTTTTCTATTTTCTGTGTTACTCGGTTCTAGAGGTAATATTTTAGTGTTTGGCAAATGCTTCTTATAAAATGTTTCGTCTTCCCACCATAACTCGTGTAATATGATATCAGGTTTTAATTTAACAATTTTATTTCTTATTCGAGAAACTTCATCCCAGTGTGAATGTGTTTCTCCGAAAACATAAATTTCAGTTTTATTTTTTTCAGAAACCAGACGTCTAGCTTCCTGTATAATGTATTCACGCAAGATAAATCCTTTATATCTCTTTTAAAATTTCAATAAAAAGTTCTTTGAGATAGATATTAAATAGAAAAAATAAAAGGAGAAACAAATGAAAGTAAAATTCTTATTATTAAAACAAAAATTTAACGAAAATGATTTATTGTCTGCCGAATTGGCAGAGCTGATATGTGACAGCTCTGCCAATTTAAACATCGGCACCGTCGTCTGCGACATGGCAGACGGCGAAAAAATTTATGTGGCAGAAGAAGGCGGTATTTGTGGCCGCCCTTTAATGGTGTTGTACGCAAACGATGAAATATACGGAAGCGCGGCTTACGCCGCGCTTCAAGAATTGCAAAATCGGGGGATAATAGAGATCCTCTGATTGCAATATTTTTTACCCTTTAACAGCATCCAGCAAACTGTCTTTTTTCTTTTCGTATTCAGAAGCAATGTTTGTAGCTATTGCGTCTTTAGTATAACCGTATCCCATTGCGCGTTCTAGTGTACCATTAATATGTATCGCTTGTTTAATATCAACTGGACGCGCTTTTTTATAATCGCCTCCACACAACCTAACAGGTTTGTTTTCATCATCAGGGCATCGGTATAATTCAGATAAAATTATTTCAAAATAAACTAAAGGTACAGGACCTATTATACCAGCAAACAGCTGTTCGAGCACAGTTAACTGTTGTGAAATATCATATTTAAAATATTTGATTCTGTTTTCTAAAATTGACCTGATGGCTTGTAAATCGCTTTCCAATACCTTATACTCAGCCTTAATAACTACATCGTTTTCGTCAAATTCTATTTTAATTATATTTTTATCAATTTCAATTTTGCCAGTTTTTGGAATTTGTACATCAAATATAAAAGGCGTTAATGTACATTTTTCATTGGTTTTATCGCATATCTGAAAAGTACCAATCAATTGATAACTGTCACCTGTGTCAACTAGTTCCTTATGTTCATCTTTATTAATTATAATATATAGCGGTTTTTTAGCCACTATTTCATTTTCATACACATCTACTAATGATAAAAAAATTTTTTTATCGAATTTTAATTCCACACGCACTCCTTAATTTTTTTACTATGTTTTTGGTTGCGCATAATAGCTTGTCAAAAAAGATATTAAATAGTGTTAAGCCCAAATGTGTTCGTCAACTAATTATCAATTTTTATATAATTAAAGGGGTTATATGGCAAAAGGTAAAAAACCTAGTTATCCGGTAGATCAAGAAATGTTAAAACATTGTAAAACTGATAAAGAACGTATTGTTATTGAAACAAGATTATCATGTAATTCAAATAGGGAAGTTGCGCAAATCCTTGAAATGGATCCCAGGCGTGTATCAGAAATTATTAAACGAGTATGGGTGAGATGGCAAACAAAACCGACTGATGAAATATATACAAAAGAATCATCTGCTACACTCAGCAACAATAATAGCGATATTGTTAATGATGAATTTAAAAAAGCTCCTAGATATCTGATCAAAGGAGAAAGCGTATTATATGATAATGAAGGCAATATTAAATTAAAATGGATTAAAACCAAAGCCGATGAAATTGCTCTTCATGATGCGTTTAATGAAGCTGTTCAAAATCTAATGAAAAAAATAGAAGCAGGCACATTAAATTTAGATATCGAAGTGTCAGAACCTACAAATGTAATCAAGAACGAGTTAACAGTTTATCCGATGGGAGATCAGCATATCGGAATGTTTTCATGGGCTGCAGAAACCGGCGAAGATTACGATCTTGATATCGCATATGATACAGTCAAAAATGCTTACAAAAAACTGATAAGCAGTGCTCCGCAAACTGACACTGCGCTTTTAATAAATTTAGGAGATTTTTTCCATATTGATAATTTTGATGGGCAAACAGCGCGTAATGGCAACAGACTCGATTTTGATACAAGATGGCCTAAAGTACTAGAAATTGGATTAAAAATTATGGTTGAAATAGTGTATATGCTGTTGACAAAACATCAAAAAGTGATTATAAGAAACGCTATAGGAAATCATGATCAACACTCGACAATTTTTTTAAATGCATATTTGAAAGCATGGTTTAATCATGAATCGCGAGTACAAGTGGAAGATGCTCCTAGCATATTTTGGTATCACAAATGGGGTAAAAATTTAATAGGTGTAACACACGGTGATACGGTTAAAATGAACGACCTGCCTGAAATTATGGCGCACGATGCGGCACATTATTGGAGTGATACTGAACACAGATATTGGTATATTGGGCATGTTCATCATATGCAAAAAAAAGAATTTCGAACATGCGTTGTTGAAAGTTTCGGAACACTAGTAGCTAAAGACGCATGGCATTATGCAAGTGGCTACAGAAGTAAACGCCAAATAAAATATAAAGTGTTGCATAAAACACAAGGAGAAATTCAAGAAGGCACAGTCACCGTTAGTTAATGTTTATTCTTGATTAAATTGCGAAAATAAGATATAATAAAAGAAAAGGATATCTAACATGTTCGATCTCATTAAAAATTGTATAGAATATGCGCATCTTACACCTCAATTAAAAACAATCGATCACGGAAAACTTATAGATATTATAGAATTGAAAATAGAATTATACTGTGCTGCAATGGAAAATAAATACAAAGGCAAGCCTACCACTTTAGCTGACTGGCGCGATGGATATACAGAAAACGAACAACACGAACTAGAAACTTGGGGAACAGCGATACTTTTAAAAGATAAAATTACGCAATACAAAGAAGCTTTAAAAGCAGAAAACGAAGAAGAAAAAAGCGAAATTCTAGAAAATTTAAAAATAGAAATTATTAAAATGTTGTATGATATATTATAACAGATAGCGGCTTAGCCGCTATCTGAATATTGTTTTTTTATAAAAAAGGAGTTTATATGGAAAAAATTAATCAAAGTGAGTTTTTAAATACTCTTTACAAGTTAGCAGAAGGTACGATTGAAGTAGAAACTGGTGATGAAATTGAAGTAACTATTAATGATAAAACACTGAAAATAAAAATTGAAGAAATCGATAAAGATCCAGTTGCTATAAAACAGGAAGCTGACAATAATAGAGTTGACAAGGCTCCTAGGATCAGGGATCTGGGAGATGTCAAAGTTGCTTATATTGATGATAGATATTTTAATGAAGATTATCAGGCGATCGAAGATTTTATTAAAGCTCATGATATCGATATAGTAATAGATAAAAAATTCGAAGGCATTATTGAAGTTGAAAACATAACAGAAATGGGATGCGTTGAATTTACAAGCATTGATGTTCAAAAACTTGATAGAACTTTTGGATTCAGCAATCTTTATATAGGAACTGATGAATTTTCTCTCGTATATGGATACGATGGTTATCAAGATGTTGTAATTAGCGTAAATGATAAATATACAATTCAATATGATATACAAGAAAATGAAGGATCTTCTAAATTGAATATTAAAGCCTGTAAAAAACATAGAGTTTTAAAAAATTTAAATAAAACTCAATTCGAATTAGTTGAAGATGATTCAGAAGATTTATTTAACGATGAAACAAACATAACTGGATATGAAGGTATTGTTTGTTTTAAAGAAGAAGATAGAAAAATTTATCCAAATTCGATTGTAGTTGCTGATAAAAATTTAACACCATATACGTTTGTGGCGGGGCCAATAGAACTCAGTGATAAACGTGGTTATATGTTGTTTAAAATGTATAAAGACGATGTAATGATAAATTATCATCTAGCCGAATTGACTGTATATGATGGAGCACCCGAAAGTCCTTTTAATATTAAAATTTTAAATAATGATGATTATCACTTTGAAATCTGGGAGCAAGATGATTATTTACTAATATGCGCTGTATTGGATGATCATCAAATTAATATTGTAGAAGGAGAACAAGAATGAGAAAAATCACATTAACAGAAGCTCTAGCTGAGCTTAAACTTTTAGATAAAAAAATTGATAAAAAACTTCGTGAGCTGCGTTCAAGCGTATTGGTTGATTACAAAGTTGGTAAAAGTCAGGTTGGATCTATGTCTCGAAAAACAGAAGAAGAGATTAAAAAAGAAGGATTATCTCTTCTGCAAAGTTTAACCGATTTGATTAAAAATAAAAAACAATTAAAGGCAAAAATTGCAGAAACAAATGCTACTACAAAAGTCACAATAGCTGGAAATGAATATACTATAGTTGAAGCTATTGAAAGAAAAAGAAATCTTGAAAATGAAAAACAAATTGTTGATCAATTAACACATCAATACAATAATGTATGGGAACAGGTTTTAACTATTAATGAAAATGCTAAAGAGGAAGTCGACAGATTACTAGAATCTCGTTTATCTACAGATAGTAAAAATCAAAATGCTAAAGAAATTGAAGAGTTAATGAAGGTGCTTTTAATAAATAAAGAAGCACAAATTGTTGATCCTTTAAATGTTAAAGAGATGGCTGAAAAACTGAACGAGGAAATTGAACAATTTGAAAAAGAAGTAGATATCGCTCTTTCAATTGTAAATGCAAAAACTGAAATCGAAATCGATTTCTAATTTTTTCAGCGTTGGCGTGGTGAAAAAGGCTAAAAACGTAGCTTCGGCGCCGTGAGCTAGATCACGGGCACTTAATAAAAACAAGGATATAATCTGTAAAAACGAAATTATTTTTATATTTAAAATAATTGCCCGAACATACGGGTCCGCGACATGAAAAGCTTAAAGACTAACCTTTAAAATATAAAAAGTAAATTGATAACTATTAAAGTTCTAACTAGCAATAAGTTAACCAATAAGTCGCTATTAAATCCTGGGGTTAGTTTTTATAGGTTTGCGTTACCTAGCCTTTTGTACCAGGCTGCTGCGTCAACGCGACCAAATGCACTCACTAACCGTTGACTGCAGAACGTTAAAGTACGTTTTGTGGTCAGCGGTTTTTGCTTTTTTTTAAACCGCATTGAATAACTTTTAAGACTAATTTAAGATAACAAAAATTCCGGCAACAATTAATAAAAAAATCAAAAGGAAAGATATGGGTGTAACGTTAGTTGAAGGTAAACAACATAATGTTGTAAAGCGCGACGGAAGAATCGAACCATTTTCATGGGACAAATTGAATAAAGTATTAAAGTGGGCTGCAACTCACAAAACCGGAATACCAGAAAACATGGTCGATTTTATGATAAAAGAAATTAAAGATAATATGAATTTAAGAATTTTCGATAAAATAAAAATCGAAAAATTATTCGATGAAACAATCGACGTAGCAGCAAATCTAGCTGATCGCATGTATCCAGAATATGATTTAATCGCAAGAAATTTATTTATACAAAAAATTTATAAAGAAACTTGGGGAATCAAAAGAGACGAATACCCAGATTATAAAGAAGTAGTTAAAAAAGGATTACAATATGGAGTGTATGGAGCTGCATTCGAAAGCTTAAGTGATGAAGATATAGAAGAACTTGGAAATTATATAAATTCTTCATATGATTTTGAATTTAATAGTTTTTTAGGAATTAGCACATTTTTTAGTAAATATTGTAAAAATTATACTAAGACAAAAAAATTAGAATTGCCACAGCATGCTATGATGCGTATTGCAGTACAAGCATTTTATACAGAGCCTAAGAATCAAAGAATAGAATTTATAAAAAAATTCTATGATGTTATAAGAAATCATTTAATATCAAGAGCTACTCCGTATTATATAAATGCAGGAGGACCAAAACCGATGCTCAGCAGCTGTGTACTAGTAGCTGCAGATGATGACAGTTATAGTATTAATAAAGCTTGTAATAATATTGGAATGTATAGTCGAGAAGGAGGTGGCACCGCACTTGATATATCACCAGTTAGATCAATTGATGCAGTGGTTGATAAAACAGGAAGAAGTAGCGGTAAAATTCCGTTCATCAAAATGGTTGAAAGTGTAATCTCCGCTTATAATCAAAAATCAGCAAGACCTGGTGCTTGTGCAGTGTACTTTAATTGGTGGGATTATGAAGTTATGGATTTATTAATGTTGAAAGACGAGGGCGGAAGCGAAGAACGCCGCGCACGAAAACTTCAGTATGCTATTAAATTAAATGATATTTTTATTAAAGCTTTATTAGCTGATAAAGATATTTATTTGTTTGATCCAAAAGATACACCTGAATTACTTGAATTACATGGAAATGATTTTACTATAAAATATTTTGAGTATGCTAATAAACCAGGTATCAGGAAAAAGAAAATTAAAGCGCGCGAACTCGGTTATCTGATTACTAAAATAAGAAATGAAACAGGAAATCTTTATATTTTCTTTGATGATAATGTAAATGAAAATACTCCTTTTAAAGAAAAGATCAGACAAAGTAACCTCTGCACAGAAATTACGCTTCCGACTAAACCAACTTTAATGTCAGAGACTAAAGTTGTACAAGAATGGGATAAAGATATTCCGCAAATTGAAACAAAAGATTACGGTGAAATTGCTTTGTGCAATTTATCTGCAATCAATGCAGTTGAATGGACAAAATTGAGCGAGGAACGTAAACAAGAATTAACTTATTTACTTGCGAGAGCTTTTGACAATGAAGTTGAGAATATGTATTATGCAGCGCGTGAAGGCGAAATTGCTAATAAACTTTACAGATCTATCGGAATCGGGGTAAACGGACTTGCAGCATATTTTGCATTTAATAAAGTTAAATTTACAGATTCTGAAAGTTATAAATTAGAATTTGATTTATTTGAGGATATTTATTACCACGTATATAGCGCATCGGTAGCTATTGCAAAAGAAAGAGGTCCGTTTCCTAGGTTTAAACAAACCAAGTGGGCTGAAGGTTGGTTACCGATAGATTATTTTAAAGAAGAATTTAATAAATATGCTGAAGATTGGCAAGCAGCGCGCTGGGAGCAGTTAAGAGAAGATATAATGAAATATGGGATTAGATTTGCAACCAGTTCTAGTATAGCTCCCGGCGCTACTAATTCACTATTTCTGAAAAACGCAACCGAGTCAACTGAACCAGTTAAACAGTTAACTGCTACAAAAACTGGTACTTATACTTGTAAACAATTTGTGCCTCAAATTAGAAAATACGGAATGTATTATCAAACAGCTTGGGAGATCCCTAATTCAATTTTATTAAAACATGCGCAAATTAGACAGATGTTTTTAGACCAGGCGCAATCTATAAACACATATTCCGACAATCCGCAGTCTGCTTTCGAAACTATGAAAACAATCATAGAAGCTAATAAACTGGGATTAAAAACTCTTTATTATTTAAATATGCAAAAAGGCGAAATACATGAAGCGTGTGAAAACTGCAGCAGTTAAAAGGAGATATGTATGAATAATTATTGTACGAAGCTGATATGTGTAGAACAAAAGCCTCAAGAACCCTGGAGGCTTTTTTTCGGCGACAACGGGAATTTTTTAAGAATTGATAGATGTGATTATCCAGTTTTTCAGAATCTTTACGAAAAAGCCTTTTCTGATTTCTGGACACATAAAGTGGTTGATTTTTCTAAAGATGCAATTGGCTGGGAAACATTAGATGAAAAAGCCAAAAGAATGTTTTTATTGAATAACGGATATCAAGCATTAATGGATAGTGGTGTTACGTCTTTATTTGGATATTTCGCAGAGGTTTGCACAAACACTGAACTTAAAGTATTATATAAATATAATGATCAAAATGAAAGCATTCATGCAATTTCATATTCATATGGTTTGGCTCAAATGTTTGGAAATCAAGCTGAATATATGATCGATATAGTATATCGAGATCCTGTAGTACAGAAACGTATGAAAGATGAAGTAGAAGTGAGCGAAGAATTTTTACAATATGTTATTTATCAAAAAAATTCAGATCATAAAGCAAAAGTATTGTTATTGAAAGAAATGATGGCTACTTATTTTCTTGAAGCAATTAAATTTCCTTTTAGTTTTTTTGTAACCTGGAGAATTAATGAAGGTAATAATAATGCAATTCAGGGATTTAGTCAAATATTGAAATTAATCGCACATGACGAATTAACTACTCATGCGGTTACACATCCTAATGTATTTAAAATCTTAAAAAAAGAAAAGCGCCAAGGATTTTTTGATGCAATTGAAGAAGTTAAACCTTGGATTGTAGAATATGCTAAACACGTTGCAGAGCAAGAAATGGAGTGGTGTGAATACTTATTTGCTGAAGGCGATGTAAATGGTTTTACTAAAGAAATGGGGATGCATTTTATCAAATTTTACACAGATAGAGCACTTAAGAAAATAGATTTTGATCCCATTTATAATGAAAAAACTTCAGATATAATAGAATGGTATGATAGATATAGAAACATTAATTTGCAAAACGCAGCACTTCAAGAAGTTAGCAATATTGCTTACCAGAAAGGTGTTACAAAAGATGACTTACATTTACTAGATCTTGAATTTTCCGAAGATGCTAAAAAGTCAAAAAAAGAACTTGAAAAAATCACAGCAAACTAGAAAACTGTTTTCTAGTTTGCTTTTTTTTATTTTTCAACTTTTAAGCTCACATATATAGAAATTATGGTTTAGAAAAAACATTTAGGAGGTATTAATTGCAAGATTTAAAAATTGCTGAACAAATTATAAAAAACAAACAGCAGTTATTGCTACGCGAAGTTGATAAAGATAGATTAATATCTATTTTAGAAAATCTAAATAATAACTTGATTTATGAAACTTATCTGTTTTTAGAAAATGATGAATTATCTGAGGTACAAATCGGTTGCATAGTATATAAATTGAGAAAAAAAATTCACGATAGATCATCCCGGGACGCGCTCTCTGAAATTATTTTTAAATTAAAAAATGAAAATGTTGATTTTTTGATGTTTGATGAAGAAGGACATTTGATTGAAAGGTTTGAAAATGACTAGTTATCAAGATATTTATGGAGTGTCTCTCGGTGAATATTGTCAAGCACACGGTATCAGTGTTGTTGATTTAATTAAAAAAGTAGAAACAGATATTAAGTTATTAAAAAACAGATTACGCGAATTAGTCGACAAAGATGAATACGTTGTAAATCCATTAATTAATGAAGTTTATCAAACATTAAAAAAGAAAGAAAAACATTTAAAAAGATTGAAAGGATGGAAACTTAATGAAAAAAATTGAATTGAACGTAATTGTAAAGTTTAATCCATTTTCGATTTTAAATTATAAGGTATTGATAAAAAAAGATAAAAAGGAGACTAAATGAAAACATTGTTATTTTACGAAATCGATGATATTGAATATGCTCAATTCATTAAACCAGAGCAAATAGATATAGAGGAAAAACCAGCAGCAATTTTTTATATGTATAATAATGATGAAATGGTTATTGATAATAAATTAATCAAAGAAAAAATTTTAAAAAATAAAACAAGTGGATTCTATTATCTCGCAATGAAAAAAGATGACAAATTTCTCGGATATACAATATTGCCGATAGATAAAGACACAGTACTTAATATTTCTACAGAAGCCGAACTTACAGAAGTCGAACTTACAGAAGCTGAAACTTTAAAACAGCATCATGTTACCGATGATCCGATTGCGGGAATCGAAAGATTTCAGAAAGACAGATTACTGGACAAACAACCTTTCGATTTTAAAACCGAGGTATTAAATATTCTAGAAGAACTAGTAGAAATGACCGGTGAAGAAAGTGCAGCCGCGCGTAGAATTGCAAAAGATATTTTTAAAAATTATTTTGAAAATAAATTAATTGTGGATAAAGAGGAATTAGTAGATTGTTTTGCTGATATTCAAGTATTTTCGATAGGAAGTATTATGAAATTAGGCTATAATCCAAAATGTGTGTTAACTGAAGTTGGTCGCGTAATAAATAGTAGGGTCGGACGCATAATTGATGGTAAATTTGTTAAAGATAAAAGCCCTGAAGCTGTAGCTAAATGGTATGAAGCGAATTTTAGTAAATGTGAGGTGAAAGATGTTTGAAAATGATTTTTTAAAAGATAGTCCGGTGCTTGCAAGTATAATATTTTTTATTATTTGTAGTGTTATAGGTTTCATATTTTTTACCGTCGGATATCAATTTGGCTACAATCAAGGGCGTGCAGACGGCATTCTACATACTGTAACACATTATCAATGCGTGGTTAAGGATTAATGATGCATAGCACTATTTTAACTTTAATCTTTATATTTCTTATCCAATACTGTTTTCAAGTTGCAAGAACAGTTGGTACATTGCACAATGTACGTGGAGATATGCGCGAAACATTGATATATACTTTTGTAATTCAGGTTTTATGGTTGTTGAGTACTTACATAGGGGTAGTATCGATTATGCATAAAGATTGGAAAGCGGTGGGAGTGTTTATGGTTGCAGGACTATTAGGCGCATGGCACGGAATTAAAATTATAAGAAAAAAAGGAAGGAAAGTTGATGATAGAAAATAATAAATCGTTTAAAACAGAAAATCATTCGCTTTTTGTAAATAAAAAATCATTAAAAATACAAAATTTTACGTGGGCCGGGATAGCCCAAGCCCTTTAGAGCTGGGAAGGAGGTCCTGTGATTTGTGATCACATTTTAAAGTGCTTATGGACTAGATCAATGTTTGTAGCTTCTGTTGGTTCAGTTTCACTTGAAACTATAAAACAGTATATAATAAATCAAAAAATCAATTCTATGGACAGCTAATGAGTAAACAGTTTCGTACATATGAATTAAAATTGATTCCTAGATCTAAGCGACAAGAATATATGTTAAGAACGTTTTTCGCTAACGC
>Ga0256842_1002593_pt1 | contig 12771 bp, 11 predicted proteins | sample 4559240metaG_FD_185973 | JGI IMG/M metagenome (GOLD analysis project Ga0256842, IMG submission 185973) | Hydrothermal vent microbial communities from Guaymas Basin, Mexico - 4559-240 | ecosystem: Environmental > Aquatic > Marine > Hydrothermal vents | place: Mexico: Guaymas Basin | collected...
CCTTCTTCGATAAATGCTTCGTTATCGCCGCCGTCAGCGTCGTCTTCCCATGGTCTATGTGCCCTATCGTCCCCACATTTACATGCGGCTTCTTCCTCTCAAACTTCTTCTTCGCCATACTTGAACCTCCTTTTATTCACATAACAGCATTACCATCTATAATGGGCAAATGCCTTATTTGCTTCTGCCATTCTATGTGTATCTTCTTTCTTCTTAATTGCACCACCTCTGTTATTATACGCATCTAACAATTCAGCAGCCAATTTTTCTGCCATACTTTTACCAGATCTTTCCCTTGCATAGTTAATAAGCCAACGAATTGCTAAAGCCTGTGCTCTTTCTGGTCTTACTTCAATAGGTACCTGATAAGTAGCTCCACCTACTCTTCTGGACCTGACCTCCATAAGAGGCTTAGTATTTTCCAGTGCTTTATAAAATATTTCTAATGGGTCTTTTTTTGTCCTTTTTTCAATAATATCAAGAGCTTCATAGAAGATGGATCTGGCTATGCTCTTTTTACCATCTCTCATAAGACAGTTTATAAATTTAGCTACCACTTCACTATTATATTTTGGATCAGGTGCAATCTTCCTCTTTTCTACTTTGCCTTTTCTTGGCATAACTACTCCCTTGTTTGGATATTTTAGGTACTTACACTCTTAGGTCTTTTTGTTCCATATTTAGATCTGCTTTTTCTCCTATCCTCAACTCCAGCAGCATCTAATGCACCTCTTATCACATGATACCTCACTCCAGGCAGATCTTTCACTCTTCCTCCTCTTATTAATACAACCGAGTGCTCTTGCAGATTATGACCAATTCCCGGTATGTAAGAGGTCACTTCTATTCCATTAGTAAGTCTAACCCTTGCTACTTTTCTAAGAGCAGAATTAGGTTTCTTAGGCGTAGTAGTATAAACTCTCACACATACCCCTCTCTTTTGGGGGCAACCTTGTAAAGCAGGAGATTTAGATTTACTCTTCGGTTTTTCCCTTCCGTACTTTACTAATTGATTTATAGTTGGCATAAGCCCTCCTCTTCAATACAAGCGATATTTATTATTCTGAATTGCAAAATTTGTCAAGACTTTTATTGATCTGCAACTCCCATCTGGACATCTCTGTATCTCTTCACTCCTGTTCCTGCGGGAATTAGCCTTCCCATTATAACATTTTCTTTTAATCCTTTTAAGTAGTCTATTTTACCAGCAATACTTGCTTCAGAAAGAACTCTTGCTGTCTCTTGGAAAGATGCAGCAGAAAGAAAGCTATCTGTTGTAAGAGAAACCTTAGTAATTCCCATCAAAAGGGGTTCTGCACTTGCTGGTTTTTTGCCCTGTTCTATAAGTTTTTTATTGATCTCTTCAAACTTCACTTTGTCTATATATTCTCCAATCAACAGATCTGAATCTCCAGGATCTGTTACTTTAACCTGCTTGAGCATCTGTCTCACAATTACTTCTATATGTTTATCATTTATCCTAACACCCTGAAGTCTATATACCTTTTGAATCTCATTTACTAAATATTTTGCCAACTCTTGGATTCCTTTTATCCTTAAGATATCATGAGGATCGGCTGATCCATCCATAAGTGGCTCACCAGCTCTTACATAGTCACCTTCCAACACACTTACATGCTTGCCTTTTGGTATATAGTAAGTAACAGGTTCTCCTACTTCAGGAGTAATGGTGATCTTTCTTCTACCTTTACTAAATTTTCCAAAGTGAACTACTCCATCAATATCGCTTATGATCGCCACTTCTTTGGGCTTTCTTACCTCAAATAATTCTGCTACTCTTGGAAGACCACCGGTGATATCTTTTGTCTTGGTAGTCTCACGAGGAATCTTTGCTAAAACTGTACCAGCTGTTACCATATCTCCTTCATTTACTACAATGATAGCTCCTACAGGTAAATAATATCTTGCTTCTGCATTTGGATTATCGGGAAGCTTAGCTGTCTTTCCTGTCTCATCTTTTATTGAAATACGTGGTCTTAAATCTACATCCTTTGCCTCTACAATAACCCTGCTGATCCTGCCTGTAACAGGATCTCTTCTCTCCTGCATGGTTACGCCTTCTATGATATCTCCAAACTTAACCCTTCCTGACACTTCAGTCAAAATAGGTGTGGTAAAAGGATCCCATTCCACAAGCACCTGTCCAGCTTTTACTTCTTCTCCTTCTTTTACCTTTAATGTAGCTCCATATATAACAGGATATCTTTCTATTTCTCTGCCACCTTTGCCTACAATTGCAATCTCCCCATTTCTGTTCATTACTACAAGAGATCCATCTTCTCTAACTACTGTTTTAAGATTGATAAACTTTACTTTTCCGTCATTTCTACAACTAATAGTGGACTGCTCTACCTGCTTTTTAGCAGCACCACCTATATGGAAAGTTCTCATGGTAAGCTGAGTACCAGGCTCACCTATGGATTGAGCAGCAATAATTCCAACTGCTTCTCCTATATTTACTTCTCTTCCTTGTGCTAAATCTCTTCCATAACATTTCTTGCATATACCAGTTTTTGATTCACAAGTAAGCACTGATCTTATCTTTACTTTATCAATTCCTGCACTTTCTATCTTCTTTACTTTCTCTTCATCTATTTCTTCATTTGCTTTTACAAGAACTTCACCAGTAACAGGATCTACTATATCCTCTACAGCTACTCTTCCAAATATCCTTTCACTTGTCATCTGAAGTATTTCTCCACCTTCGACAAGTGCATCTACTTCTATACCGTTCAGAGTTCCACAATCTTCTTCTGTAATAACTGAATCCTGTGCAACATCTACTAATCTTCTGGTTAAATATCCAGAATTAGCTGTTTTTAAAGCTGTATCTGCAAGTCCTTTTCTTGCACCATGAGTGGAAATAAAGTACTGAAGAACAGTAAGACCTTCTCTAAAATTAGATGTAATTGGAGTTTCAATAATCTCACCTGAAGGTTTTGCCATAAGACCTCTCATTCCAGCCAGCTGCCTCATCTGATCCTTGCTACCTCTTGCTCCAGAATCCGCCATCATATAAATCGGGTTAAAACTTGGAATTTCAACTTCTGTACCATCTGGAAGTTTTCTCTTTTCAACCGCAATCTCTTTCATCATCTCTTCTGTAACATCTTCTGTAACCTTAGCCCATATATCTACTACCTTATTGTATCTTTCACCATTGGTGATAAGTCCTCTAAGGTATTGATCTTCTACTTTTCTTACTTCTTCTTCTGCCTTTTCAATAAGTTCTTTTTTCTTAGATGGAATAACCATATCATCTATTGCCAAGGAGATGCCAGATACTGTAGCAAATTTATATCCTATGTCTTTCAGTCTGTCTGCCAGAAGAACTGTATTTTTCATGCCAAGCTTCTTATAAGCTTCATATATAAGAGTCTTTAATCCCTTCTTATCAATTACTTTATTCACCAGTTCAAAAGGAAGTTTTTTATCACCATCTTTTGGAATAATCTCATATATAAGAACCCTGCCTGTAGTTGTGTCATAAATATGTCCATCAATTCTTACCTTAATCTTAGCATGAAGATCTAACACTCCTGAATCTAAAGCCATATGCACCTCTTCAGGATCAGAAAAGATCATCCCTTCTCCTTTTGCACCAGGAACTTCTCTGGTCATGTAATAAATACCCAGAACAATATCCTGTGTAGGGATAATAATAGGATCGCCATGTGCAGGAGAAAGGATATTGTTTGTAGACATCATCAGCACTCTGGCTTCCACTTGTGCTTCAATAGAAAGAGGCACATGCACTGCCATTTGATCACCGTCAAAATCTGCGTTAAAGGCAGGGCATACCAATGGATGAAGCTGAATAGCTTTATCTTCTATCAAAACAGGTTCAAATGCTTGAATCCCTAATCTGTGCAGTGTTGGAGCTCTGTTCAGAAGGATACAATATTCTTTTACTACCTCATCTAAGGCATCAAATACCTCAGGAGTTTCTCTTTCTACAAGCTTCTTTGCTGCTTTTACAGTGGTAACAATACCTTTGTCCAGAAGTCTATTGTAAATAAAAGGCTTAAACAGCTCTAATGCCATCTGCTTAGGAAGACCACATTGATGCAATCTAAGCTCAGGACCTACTACAATAACTGATCTTCCAGAGTAGTCAACACGTTTACCCAAAAGATTTTGTCTGAATCTTCCCTGCTTTCCTTTAAGGGTATCTGCTAAGGATTTTAAAGGTCTTCCATTTGAACCAACAACAGGTTTTCCGCTTCTTTCATTATCAAAAAGCACATCTACTGCTTCTTGAAGCATTCTTTTTTCATTGCGCACAATTATCTCTGGTGCATCAAGTTCATAAAGCCTCTTAAGTCTATTGTTCCTGTTAATTACCCTTCTGTATAGATCATTTAGATCAGAAGTAGCAAATCTACCTCCATCTAATGGAACAAGAGGTCTTAGATCAGGAGGAAGCACAGGTATTACTTCTAATATCATCCACTCAGGTCTGTTTGGAGAATGCCTGAATGCATCTATTATCTTTATCCTTTTGCCTAATTTTTTGCGCTTTGCTTCAGAAGTAGTTTCTAACATCTCTGTCCTAAGGGTCTTTGAAAGAAGATCAAGATCCAATTCCTTCAACAGTTTCTGGATTGCTTCAGCTCCCATTCCAACTTCAAAACTGTCTCCATACTCTGCTCTCAACTGATAAAGCTGCTCTTCTGTAAGAAGCATCCCTTTTTCTAAGGGAGTATCTTTTGGATCAGTTACTATAAAGGTTTCAAAGTAAAGAACTTGTTCTAATTTCTTCTGAGTTATATCTAAAAGGTTTCCTATCTTAGATGGCAGACATTTCACAAACCATATATGAGCTACAGGACTTGCCAGCTCTATATGTCCCATTCTCTCTCTTCTTACTTTGCTGTGTATAACTTCAACTCCACATTTTTCGCATACTATACCCCTGTGTTTCATTCTTTTGTATTTTCCACAGTTACATTCGTAGTCTTTTACAGGTCCAAATATCCTTGCACAGAAAAGACCATCTCTTTCAGGTTTAAAAGTCCTGTAGTTTATGGTCTCTGGTTTTTTAACTTCTCCATAAGACCATTCTCTTATTTTTTCAGGAGAAGCTAATGAAATCCTAACTGCTTTAAAGCTGTTAGGATCTTTTGGTTTTGCAAAGAAACTATAAAGATCTTCCACCACTTTTCCCTCTCCTTAAAAGGGTTTTTTTTGTTTATTTTATTGGACTTTTGTGTCCTCAAAAAGTTCGATATTTAATGCGAGACTTTGAAGTTCTTTCATAAGAACTTTAAAAGATTCTGGCAGTCCAGGTTCTAAGATATTATTACCTTTTACTATCCTTTCATACATTCTGGTCCTTCCAGCTACATCATCTGATTTTACTGTAAGAAATTCCTGAAGTGAATAAGCAGCACCATACGCCTCTATTGCCCATACCTCCATCTCTCCAAGTCTCTGACCTCCAAACTGAGCCTTTCCTCCCAGTGGCTGTTGAGTGATAAGAGAATATGGTCCAATAGAACGCGCATGGATCTTATCATCTACTAAGTGATGTAGCTTCATCACATACATGATTCCTACAGTAATCTTTTGATCAAAAGGCTCTCCTGTCTTTCCGTCATAAAGGGTTGTTTTTCCAATTACAGGAAGACCTGCTTTTTTCAAAAGCTCTTTTATTTCATCTTCCTTAGCACCATCAAATACAGGAGTTGCCATTGGAATACCATCTTTCCACATATGAACAGCTTCAATGATTTCTTCTTCAGACATCCCTTCAAACATTTTATTATAATCTTTTTCACCCAGAATATCTATCAGTTTTTCTTTCAGCTCCTCAAAGCTTTTCATCTTCTCTAAGGTCTCAGCTACCTGTCTGCCAAGCTCCTTAGATGCCCATCCTAAATGAGTCTCCAATACCTGTCCTACATTCATACGAGAAGGCACACCAAGAGGATTCAATACCATATCCACTGGGGTTCCATCTTCAAAATATGGCATATCTTCAATAGGAACAATCTTAGAAAGAACACCTTTATTTCCATGTCTTCCAGCCATCTTATCACCAACAGACAGCTTTCTTTTAACCGCCAGATATACTTTAACCATTTTTATTACACCTGGAGGAAGATCATCACCTGCCTGAATCCTTTCTATCTTTTTCTTTACTTCTTTTTCCTTTTTCTCTAATTTGGAGATGCACCTCTTTACAATCTCTTCTACCTTTTCTATCACTTCCATTGGAGCTTTTATATTTGCTGTAAGCCATACATACAAAGGAAATTTATCTATATCTTCTGCAGATATTGATTCTCCTGCCTTAAGCAGAAGCTGTTTTGTCTTTTTATCATACAAATCTGTTTTTAGGACTTTACCTACCAGAAGTTCTTTAAGCCTTTGTTTTACAACTCCGCTGATTATCCTAACTTCATCTTCTAAATCTTTCTTTAAATCTTCTATCTGCTTTCTTTCAATCTCTAATGTTCTTTTATCCTTTTCTACACCTTTTCTTGTAAATATCTTTACATCTATCACTACACCTCTGGTTCCAGGTGGAACTCTTAAAGATGTATCCTTAACATCACTTGCTTTATCACCAAATATAGCTCTTAGAAGCTTTTCTTCAGGAGTTAACTGTGTTTCACCTTTTGGAGTAACCTTTCCTACTAAGATATCCCCTGGTTTTACTTCAGCACCAATCTTTGCTATTCCACATTCATCCAAGTGTCTAAGTGCTTCCTCACTGACATTGGGAATATCTCTTGTGATTTCTTCTCTTCCCAGCTTTGTATCTCTTGCAATCAGCTCAAATTCTTCTATATGGATAGAAGTATATACATCATCTCTTACAAGTCTTTCACTGATAAGTATAGAGTCTTCGTAGTTGTATCCTCCCCAAGACATGAAAGCTACAAGCACATTTTGTCCTAATGCAAGCTCTCCATTATCAGATGAAGGTCCATCAGCAATTATCTGTCCTTTTTTTACAAAATCACCTTTTTTAACAATAGGCTTTTGATTGTAACATGTATCTTGATTTGATCTTTTGAACTTTTCTAACCTATATATCTCAACTTCAGGTTCATCATCCTTATTACCCACTGTTCTAACAACTATTCTTGTAGCATCCACATCTTCTACAATTCCGTCTCTTTTGGCAACTACAGCATTTCCAGAATCTCTAATCACTACCTTTTCCATACCAGTTCCTATAAGAGGTGCACTTGTTTTTAACAAAGGAACAGCCTGTCTCATCATATTGGAACCCATAAGAGCTCTGTTAGCATCATCATGTTCAAGGAATGGGATTAAAGAAGAGGATACACTGACTATCTGTTTCGGAACCACATCCATGTATTTTATTTCTTCAGGTCTTGCCTTGCTTGCTTCTCCAGCTCTTCTTACTGCAATTTCTTCTTTTAGAAATCTTCCATGCTCATCTATTGGAGCATTGGCCTGTGCAATAGGATAGTCTTTTTCATCCAGTGCTGTTAAATATTCTATCTTTTTAGTAACAATACCATTTTCAACCTTTCTGTAAGGAGTTTCTATAAAGCCAAGATCATTAACTCTTGCATAGGTGCATAAAGAGACTATAAGCCCAATATTTGGGCCTTCAGGAGTCTCTATAGGACATATTCTCCCATAATGAGTTGGATGAACATCTCTTACTTCAAATCCTGCTCTTTCTCTGGTAAGTCCACCTGGACCTAATGCACTTAATCTTCTCTTATGAGTGATCTCAGAAAGAGGATTTGTTTGATCCATGAATTGAGACAGCTGACTTGTCCCAAAAAATTCATTTACAACTGCTGAAACAGGCTTTGAATTTATAAGATCATAAGGCATAAGGGTTTCTATTTCATGAAGAGCCATCCTCTCTTTTATAGCTCTTTCCATCCTGATAAGGCCAACTCTGTATTCATTCTCTAAAAGTTCACCCACTGACCTTACTCTTCTATTTCCTAAGCTATCAATGTCATCTACAGCTGATTCTGTCTCTTTCAATCTTATCAATTCCTTAACAGTTGCCATTATATCTTGGGGGGTCAGCGTTCTTTGATCTGCAGGAATATCCAAGTTAAGACGATGATTAATTTTTAATCTTCCCACTCTTGAAAGATCGTATGTTCTATTGTTAAAGAAGAGATTTTCAAAGTAAGCCTCTGCAACTTCTCTGGTAGGAGGACTGCTCGGTCTCATTTTTCTGTATATATCTAAGAGCGCCTCCTCCTGAGTTGTTACTTTGTCCTGAAGCATTGTTTCTCTGATAGTTTTGCTTACTCCCTGTGCATCAAGCACATAGCATTTTATTTGCTTTATTCCTTTTTCTTTAAGTTTTTCTATCAGTTCAGAAGTAATATTTTGATTTATTTCAGCCAAGATCTCACCTGTTTCAGGATCTATTATATCCTCTGCAACCACTCTATCTTCTAAGTCTTCAAAACTAATAGGTATCTTATTAATCCCTTTGCTTGTAAGTATCCTATGAAGACGTTTTGTATATTTTTCACCAACAGTAGCTATCACTTCACCTGTTTCAGGATCTATTATATCTTCAGAAAGTCTTTTTTGATGCAGAGTATCAATATTAGCTTCCACCCAGCACTTATCCTTATCTATCCATACAGTTTCTACAGGATAGAATTCATCCATTATTTGCTTTGGAGTATATCCAAGTGCCTTAAGCAAGATTGTTACTGGAAATTTCCTCCTTCTATCTATCCTTACATAGAGGATATCTTTATGATCAAATTCGAAATCCAGCCAGGAACCACGAGCAGGAATAATACGAGCAGAATAGAGAATCTTTCCACTGGAATGGGTCTTTCCTTTGTCATGGTCAAAGAAAACTCCAGGAGATCTATGAAGCTGACTGACTACAACTCTTTCTGTGCCATTTATGATAAATGTGCCTCTTTCTGTCATCATAGGAAGAGTGCCAAAGTAAATCTCCTGTTCTTTTATATCTCTAATGCTCTTGTTCTCTTCTTCAGAGTCACTATCAAAGACAATAAGCCTGGCTGTAATTTTAACCGGTGCTTCATATGTTAAGCCTTTATCTTTACATTCTTCTTCATCATACTTTATATCTTCAAAGCTGTATTTCACAAACTCTAACTGAGCAGTTCCAGTAAAGTCTTTTATAGGAAATACACTTTTAAAAACCTCCTGAAGACCTATATCTTGTCTTTCTTCAGGTTTGACGTCTTTCTGCAAGAAAGTACTATAAGATTTCTTTTGTGTTTCAATAAGATAGGGAAGATCTAAAATCTCCTCTATCTTTCCAAAGTTTTTTCTTATTCTTTCAATCCTGCCTTTCGGCATTTTACCCCCTCTTATTTGTTTTAAACTTACTTAATTTAATTTGATGAAATTTTCCCTTATTTTATTTCTACTGTAGCACCAGCTTCTTCTAATTTTTTCTTAATTTCTTCTGCTTCTTCCTTTGATACTCCTTCTTTTACTGGTGCAGGAAGATTATCCACTAATGCCTTAGCTTCTTTCAAACCTAAGTTAGTTATAGCTCTAACCTCTTTTATTACTTGAATCTTCTTATCTCCAACACTGGTTAATATCACATCAAATTCAGTCTTTTCTGGTGCTTCTTCTTTTGCCTCTCCACCACCAGCAGCTGGCATAGCAGCCATCGCTACAGGAGCTGCTGCAGAAACTCCAAATTTTTCTTCTAATTCTTTTATAAACTCAGCCAACTCCAGCACACTCATGTTAGCTATAAACTCAATCACATCTTCCTTAGTAATATTTGTTGCTGCCATGACAAATTATCCCTCCTTTTTTTGTTCTTCTATCGCTTTTAAGACATTTAGAAATTTTACAATCACACCATTCAGCACCCTTACAAAAGATGCTGGTACAGCCATCATTACTGATAAAGTCTGAGCCAACAATTGCTCTCGACTTGGAAGTTCAGCAAGCTGTTTTATTTTTTCGAAATCAAGGACTTTACCTGTAAGCTGTCCTTTTTTTATCTTTAAGTTCTCATTTTCCTTAGAAAAATTTACTAAAATCTTTGCTGGCGCTACTACATCTTCATAACTTATAACAATAGCTGAAGGACCTTTCATTGCATCCTGAATAGATTCTGTATTGGTCCCTTTGCTTGCCAGCTTTAAAAGCCTGTTTTTTACCACTTTCATTTCAGTATTTACTTCTCTTAGCTGTCTTCTTAGTGCACTCATAGACTTAACATCAAGGCCCTTATAATCTACCAAAAATGCTGCCTTTGCTGACTTTAATTTCTCATGCAGTTCAGAGACTAATTTTACCTTTTGCTGCCTATTCATCTTCATTTGTATGTGCCTCCACTATTGCTGAGATTACGAGATTCTTTGAGATAAAAGATCTTTTACTGATGATGGGTCTATTTTAATTCCAGGACCCATTGTGGTAGAAATAGCAATACTTCTCAAATATGCTCCTTTACTGGAAGCAGGCTTAGCTTTAAGTATGGCATCCATAAATACAGCAATATTATCTAAAAGTTTATCAGGACCAAAGGATACTTTGCCCATTGGAGCATGAACAATTCCTGCTTTTTCTACCCTAAATTCTATTCTACCAGATTTTAATTCTTTTATAGCTTTTGCAACATCAAAAGTAACTGTTCCAGATTTGGCATTTGGCATAAGACCTCTTGGGCCTAAGATACGCCCTAATTTTCCTACTAAGCTCATCATATCAGGAGTCGCGATTGCTTTATCAAAATCAAGCCATCCTTCTTTCTGAATCTTTTCTACAAGATCCTCTGCACCTACATAATCTGCTCCTGCTTCCAATGCTTCTTTTTCTTTTTCACCTTTTGCAAAGACTACTACTGTAATCTTTTTTCCTACTCCATGTGGAAGCACTACTGTGCCTCTCACCATTTGATCTGCTTTACGAGGATCAACTCCAAGACGAACAGCAATATCAAGGGTTTCATCAAAATTAGCATAGGCACAATCTAATGCCAGCTTTACCCCTTCCTCAAAAGAATACCTTTTTGTTCTGTCTACTTTTTTCAAGGCTTCTAAATACTTTTTTCCCCTTTTAGCCATGCCTGTTCCCCTTTCTCGCTATTTGTCCACTATTACGATTCCCATACTTTTAGCTGTGCCTTCAATAATCTTCATTGCTGTTTCTAAATCATAACAATTTAAATCAGGCAGTTTTAACTTTGCAATCTCCTCCAGCTGCTTTCTTGTCACTTCCCCTACTATTTCTCTTTTTGGTTCGCTTGAGCCTTTTGCTATCTTTGCTGCTTGTTTTAATAACACAGATGCAGGTGGAGTTTTTGTTATAAAGGAGAAAGATCTGTCTGCATAAATTGTAACTACAACAGGGATTATTACACCTTTCTGATCCTTTGTTCTTGCATTAAATTGTTTGCAAAATTCTGCTATATTTACTCCATGTTGTCCTAATGCAGGTCCAACAGGTGGAGAAGGATTTGCTTCCCCTCCCTTTATCTGAAGCCTTACAGTTGCTATGACCTTCTTTGCCATTTTAATTCTCCTAAATCTTTGTCACCTGGATAAAATCGAGCCATACAGGTGTGGGCCTACCGAATATAGTTATAGAAACTTTTAATCTTTCCTTTTCTGGATTTACCTCTTCTACCACACCTTGAAAATTGGTAAAAGGTCCATCAATTACCCTTACTTCGTCTCCTTCTTCGAAGTTATATTTAGAACGTGGCCTTACTTCACTTTCCTTCATCTGCTGAATGATTTTTTGAACCTCTTCTTCAGGAACAGGTTTTGGATTCATTCCACCAACAAATCCTGTTACCTTAGGAGTATATCTTACAGTATGCCATGTCTCTTCATTTAAAACCATCTGTACCAATATATAACCTGGGAAAAACCTTCTTGAAGATGTCTTTCTTTCTCCCTTTTTTAACTCTATTACTTGCTCTGTAGGGACAAGAATCTCCCCAAAAAATTTTTCTTGACCTTTTGCTTTTATTCTTTCCTCCAAGTTCTTTTTGACCCTTTTTTCAAATCCAGAATAAGTATGTACGATATACCACTTCTTTTCCATAGCGCCCTTATCTCAATTATCTTAGAATTAGTTTTAATACTTTAACAATGCCTATATCTACTATTCCTAAGAAGAAGGCAAATACCAAGCATAATATTATAACTGCAATTGTGGAAGCTATCAACTCTTTTTGTGTAGGCCACTTTACTTTTGTGAGTTCTGTTTTTGCTTCTTTGAAAAACCTATTAATTCTACTAAATATACCTTCTTTTTTTGTACCCTTAGAAGACTTATTTTTGATGGGTAGTTTTGCTACCTTAGCAGATTTATTTTGAGAATCCTGCTGCTCTTTTTTTGCCTTTTTTTTCATACAACTAACTCAATTACACAAAAATAACAGGCCAGGAGGGATTTGAACCCCCACCCCCCGGATTTGGAGTCCGGTGCTCTATCCGTTAGAGCTACTGGCCTGTGTTCATAAAATGAATCCTAACATAAAAATTATTTTACTTCTTTATGAAATCTGTGTCCTCTACAATAGGGACAATATTTTTTTAAACGTAATTTATCTGGAGTCCTTCTCTTATTCTTAGTGGTAGTGTAATTTCTATTTTTGCACTCTTCACATGCTAATATTACTATCTCTCTCATAACTGCCTCTTTTTATTCCAATATCTTACTAATCACACCTGCACCGACAGTTCTTCCACCTTCTCTTATTGCAAACCTTAAACCTTCCTCCAAAGCCACAGGCGTTATCAATGATACCTCTAATGTCACATTATCTCC
>Ga0256842_1002594_pt1 | contig 12767 bp, 12 predicted proteins | sample 4559240metaG_FD_185973 | JGI IMG/M metagenome (GOLD analysis project Ga0256842, IMG submission 185973) | Hydrothermal vent microbial communities from Guaymas Basin, Mexico - 4559-240 | ecosystem: Environmental > Aquatic > Marine > Hydrothermal vents | place: Mexico: Guaymas Basin | collected...
TAGTTACTCATGAGTTTCCGATGTCATACCTTCAGGACATGGCAACCGTGGGGGATACCGTGTATCTCGCCTGCGATTACGGCGGAATCAGGAAGGTCGTCCTTTCAGGGAGCGAAGTTTTCGGAATCTGGCATCTTGACACTCCGGGCTATGCGATTGCCGGAGCACCGCTTAACGATTCTTTAATTGCATCTGCCGGAAAGATGGGTAAGATAGAACTTCTCAAGGTTAAAGGGAAGGGCGATAAGTTCCGGATATCCGAGGTTGCACTGCACAATATGGGGGGCGAAATCCATGATGCCGTCAGCGTTGATGGCTATCTCTACATGGCAGGCGGCACCGCCGGCCTGCTTTATGCTGATGTTAAAGGACTTCTGCCCCATAATTTCTTTATTGACACACTGGCGATGGATGGAATCTTGAGAAAGCTCACCATCGATACCTCCAGCATGAAGATTTACACGGCAAACGAATGGGGAGGGGCACATATCGTTGACGTCACTCGTCCCTGGCATCCAGGCCATGTTTACGAGTTTGAACTGAGCGACACCGCCGGCTATGTGTCGGACGTGGAAAAAAGCGGCAAATACTACTATCTGCTAAGTATGCTCGGCAATTTAATGGTTTACGACAGGGAAAAGCCCGATCACATTGTAACGGTCACGTCAATAGGGGCATGGGGCTATGATATGGAGATATCATCAAATCTGATATTCGTTGCGGCGGACGACTCTGGACTGGTGATCTTCAAGATATCCGGTGATTCCCTGAAATTTGTGAAGAAATACGCTCTTGGTGGTTTTGCACGGTCGGTGCTGATCAAGGGAGATTATGCGTTTGTCGTCGGTGTGGGCTATGATTACGAGAGCGGCTGGCTGGCAGTGCTGGACGTCCGGGATCCGGGCAATCCCAAGATGATACAACGGATTCCCCTGCCCGGACTTGGTGAGAAGATAACTTATTGGCCGGAGCGAAATCTGTTTGTTGTAGCATCCTTCAACTCAGGACTCATTTTTTATGAGCCACGTGGATTCGGGTTCTGATGTCCCATCTGTCGTGTAATTGGTTGTTTAGGTATGAAAGGATCGGCACAAATATCACACGGACGGGAACGTATTTCACTATCCTCACCCTTCTCGTGGGTGTCGCTGCAGTCAACACGGGCAACAATTTGCTATATGTCGTTCTGTCGATGATGCTGTCAATCATGGCCCTTTCGGGCTTTGAATCCCTCTTAAACATCAAAGGGCTGGAACCAGAAATAGCCGTTCCCGACGAAATCTATGCGAGAACCCCATCTTACGTTGCCGTTAAAATCAGAAATACCAAGCCTATCTCCTCGTTTGTAGTGAGGTGTCTTTTTCCGGAAAACAGCGAGCATATTGAGGAGGCTGTGGCGTTTATGGTGCCGGGAAACGGGGAAGTGGTCTTGCGTTGCAGAGCGATTTTCCCGCGCCGCGGCAGGTATCGCATTGAAAAGCTTTCGCTGATAACCACGTTTCCGTTCGGTTTCACCAACCGATGGCGGACTTTCGCCACCGACATCGAGGTGCTTGTTTACCCCCACATCCACGATGTAGCCCTGATGTTAATGGGGGACGAAGAAGAGGCTGGCGAGATCGAAGGTGCCCGTAAGGAAGGCGTTGGCGGGGATTTCATCGGATTGAGGGAATACACTCCCCGGGACAAACTTTCGCTGATCCACTGGAAAGCCTATTCCAGAACCGGGAAGCTTTATGTCAAGCAGTTTGCCGATAGAGAGGGAACCCGTGTTTTGATAGAACTCGGGGATAATGCGTCCGACTCGGACATCGAGGAAGCCGCTTCGCTTGCAGTCGCACACCTGAAAGCCGGCAATCTGGTGGCATTGAAGTTGGGGACACAGAAAAAGATCGACTACGGCACCGGCGACCAACACCGACGCAAGATACTAACTGAGCTGGCGCTGTTCAATCTCTAATACTAAGGGTTATCCCGGCGCTCGCGCGTGGCAACCACGGGATTTCGCCCCTCCTGTCAACCCTGGTCCATGAAGTATCGACCATTGCGGGATACAGAGCCTCGAAACTGCCTTTATAAATGCCCAGAGCTGCCCAGATCCCGTAAGAGCTCTTTTTGCGCTCCCACCTGTGATACTTGGCCCTGACCCATGCGCCGCCACCCCATACGGGCACTATCGTGCCTCCGAGGTTGACATCGGCCTCTGGAAAGGTCAGGTCATAGCTGAGAAGCGACAGGCCTGTCGATAGTTCCCACCCCCATTTGTTCTGCTTCCGGACGAAATCCTTTTGATATCCGATGGAGAACTCTGAGAGGTTGGCGGAGGCCTTGACTATGTTGAGTTCGTATCTCTGGCGATAATACTCGTAATAGGGCTCTTTGAATCCGTAAAATGAGGTGGATACCGAAAGGGTCACGTGACTGAAGGAGTCCGGCGTGAAGATCGATATCTCTCCGCCTATGAGGAACCCGTTTGTGTAGAGCGGCGATATCCGGGTAACCCCGCCCGAATAGATGGTAAAAAACAGAGAGGTCAGCAGATATAGCAGTTGTGTCATCGCTCCTCCGTTAAAGTTTCGATGATGTGGACGCTTCTCGACGCCCCGATCACATCGGCACCGGCCGAAATCATTTCAAGGGCTGTTTCGGCATCTCGAATCCCGCCAGCCGCTTTGACTTTGAGACCGAACTCCCGGGCTTTGCGCGCTAACAGTCGGACATCGTGGACAGTGGCCCCGGAAGGACCGAATCCGGTCGATGTTTTGACGAAATGTGCCCCTGCTTTTGCGATCAGCTCCACCGCTTTGAGCTTTTCGTCATCGGTCAGGTAAGCTGTCTCGATGATGACCTTGACAGTGCGTCCCTGTGCGGCCTCGACAACGGCCTTTATGTCCGAAACGACGTAGGAATAGAATCCGCTCTTGAACCTCCCGATGTGCATGACCATGTCTATCTCGTCGGCACCGTCTTCCACGGCCTTCCGGGTTTCAAAAGCTTTCGCTTCGGTGGCACACGCTCCGAGCGGGAAACCGACCACGCTGCATGTCAGGATGCCGGTCCCGTCCAGTTTGTCTGCCACAATCTGGACGAATGAGCTGTTTACGCACACCGACCTGAACCTATACTTGAGGGCCTCGTCGATGACTTTGAAAACGTCGGAATCCGTGGCATCGGGCTTGAGAATGGTGTGATCTATCCTTGCTGCAAGCTCTTCTCTCGTCATGATTTCCTCCTACCATGTGTAGTAAATTCCCCAGCCGAGGCCTATGCTTCCGTAATTGACCTCTTCGTTTTCCGGGATGTTGAAGATATAACGGTAAACGTGGTAGTAAGCGTTGACCTCGATGTCCATCGCTATGCCCTGATAGCTAACCCGTGATGCGCTCAATGGAATGAAAGCCTGAAGCCCGACGGCGTATATGCCACCGGCAAGCCTGACCTCCTGCGTGTTGCCGCCACCGTGGGAAGCGATATACTGGTACTTGCTGTTGCCCTCGATACCAAATGCCATATAAGGGGTGATGGAGGTGTAAGTGGGAAAATATTTGATGACACGAACCCCCCATTTGGCCCACGAATAAGGTTTATCCACAAGCGTGCCGTTTTCAATCTCCTGAGTCCGACCGACATGGAATGCACCGAAAGCCCTCAATCCTACGCCCGGCTTAAAATTCTTCTGGATCGAAAGCCCATAGGCTATGGGATCGATAAAGAAACCAACTTCCCAGTTGGGAACAGGCCTGAGATAGCCTGTGAGAAACATTGCCAGCATCAAGTTAACCATTGTTTCCTCCTTGTTTGGTTCCGTGTTCCCTGTGATGTGGAAACCATAACGTTGGCGTTCCACCGATGTCAACCACAGTCAACCTTTTAAAATCATTTTTCAAGGGTTAAGGTTATTTCTGCCTTGAGGCAGTGTCAAGCTTGGATTGTCCGTTTGGGAGTCGGAAGGCGGGACGGCCATCAAACTTTACCTGCTGAAGCTATAGACCGTTTACTTTGTGGTGGCAAACATAACTGGCGGATTATCAAAGAATTATAAGCTGCAGAACTGTTCCAATCTCTTTGCATAACTGATCGTCCCCGTCCGCATCTCGCCCCGCCGCCATCGCTTCATCAATCCTCGCCATCTCACACGAGGTATCCTTTACTCCATGTCCCATCTCTCTGTGTTCACCGTGTCCCTGTGTGATTTTTATTTCGTTTTTCACACGGAGACACAGAGGGCACAGAGAAATAAAAATTCCCATCACAAACAAAATGGCAAATGGTCCCACTTTGCGTTGACTGAATGGTGAGTTTGGGCAATAATTCCAGCCCATGAAAAGGATTGGCATCATCCCGATATTCGGCATAGGCGACCTGCTCATGGCCACGCCTGCCATAAGAAACCTGAAGGAGAACCTGCCTGACCATTCTATCGAGATCTTCGTAATGTCAAAAGTCCACCTTGATGTTTTGAAAGGCAATCCTCACATCGACAGAATACATTTTTTCCCGTTTTTGAAGGCTTCAAAGTTCGAGGCTCTCAGGTTCCTTTTGGGTTTCAGGGGGAAATTTGACGTAACCATCAACTTCTATCCCTCTAATCGTTACCATTACAACGTTTTCGCCTTTCTCCTTGGTGCTCCCATCAGGCTCGGACACAGGTATCTCAAAGATGACCTGATTTCACTGAATTTTTTGAAAAATAGAACTATCAAAGAACGTTTCGACAGACACGTGGTTTTGCAGAATCTCGATCTGATAAAGTTGTTGGGCCTCAGGGACGATAATCTCGTTGATTACCCGCTACAGTATCTCCTTGAGCCACATGAAATCGAAGAAGCGGAAAAATTCCCTGCCTTTCAAAAACGTGAAGGAGTGGTTATAGGTATCCATCCGGGAACGAGCAAATTGAAAGGGCACATTAACAGGCGATGGCCGCCTGAACGGTTTGCCGAATTCATTGACCTTTTTCATCAAAAATTCACCCAGAGCAGGGTGCTGGTGTTTGGCGGGCCCGAGGACATCGACGCCAAAGAGAGGATTCGAGACCTCGTGAGGGAAAAGGACAGGCTATTTCTGGTTGATACCCCAACCATCAGGCAGGCTGCTGCTTTGATCCACAGATGCGACATCTTTGTAAGCAACGATTCCGGACTCATGCATCTTGCTGCGGCGGTGGGAGTGCCCACAGTGGCCATATTTGGCCCAACAAATTACAGATGGGTGCATCCATGGAAGGTGGAGCACCGAATAGTCTCGCTGGAACTCCCCTGTAGCCCGTGTTTTTATTACTCCCCACGGCCTTTGAAATGTCAGGCCGGTCTCGACTTCAAATGCTTGAAGGAATTGCCCGCCAGCATGGTGATGGGGGCGGTGGAAGAATTGCTTGCATCAATCAAATAAACTTAACTGTTTGGGTTTTCCGGGCTTCTTGTGCGTGGATTTTGGTTCGGCTTTATGCCTTTCGGATTCAGAGGCGGGCTTTACGGAAAACAGATCCCCCGTATCGGTTCCGGTTCTCTCCCCCATGTCCACGATTATGCCGACCTTACCGTAAACTCCGTCAAAACCGGGTTCGACGTGGACTTTGCCTTCCCTTACGCTCTTCACAGCTGCGGCTATCTCCCGACCGGCAACGCTCGCAATCCTCTCGATAGGCGTCTCTAACAAAATTTCAAGCTCCGGACCCAGAGTTTGAACCATGCGATCGTATTCTTTCTGCACCCTTTTGGACGTTTTGCCCACCTTTAGCACGTCGGCGATTATCTCGTTCAAAGGGACAAGGTGTTTGAACGGGATGGCCTGTGGCGGCCTGAATCCCTCAGGCCGATCGGCAAGGGTTTCCACCCTGTGCAGCACCCCGACTGTCAAGGGCCTGCCGCACACCGGACAGATTCCGCCGTTTGCGATCGTCTCTCTCGGATGATACCGCACGCCGCAGATTCTGTGTCCATCGTAATGATATTTGCCCTCCTCCGGGAAAAATTCGATGGTGAAAAGGAATTTTTCTCTGTCCTTCTCGTAGAGGACCCGCTTTAATTCAAAATAGTCGAGCGGCTCAGAGAAAACGTTGGCTTCCCTGCCCAATCTCGATGGCGAATGTGCGTCGGAATTCGATACAAGCACGTATCTGTCGAGCTCCGAGATACGCCAGTTCATCGGCGGGTCAGATGACAGTCCTGTTTCCATGGCAATGGGTTCGTTCAGGTATTCCCCAAAGGCCTCTTCCACGGAATCGTAGCCGGAATTTGCCCCGTAAAGCGAATACCACGGAGTCCAGATGTGTGCCGGGATGATCATAACCTCTTCGGAAATCTCTCTAACGATTTCCACCAGCTGTTTGACACTCAGGCCGAAAGTCGGGCGTCCATCAGCCACAAGGTCGCCGTAAGGCGCAAGTTTTGCCGCGAGCTTCTCCACTGTCTCGAAATCAGGGAATAGCAGAACGATATGGATCCTGCGGACCTTGCCCCCATCGCTGTAAATGTGGGACGTTTCGCATGAGAGCATGAAATTCACGCCGCCATAGGTGTAAATTCCCGGAGCTGTCGGTGAGAGTTTCTCCTGCAACTCTTTCCGCCAGAGGGGATGCAGGACATCGCCGGTGCCGACCAGCGATATACCCTTCAACCTCGCATGATAAGCTATTCCATCCAGGTTCATGTCTCTGGACGTGGCACGTGAGTAATGGGAATGGATGTGCAGGTCAGCGATGTAGTATCTCATGGTTCACCTCGCAGCAAACATGACCCTCATGTTCTGTTCTGAGGCCGGTAGCCTTGTTAAATGCTGGAAAGCATAGACTTCATGGAATCCGGCCTTTTTCAAAAGATTTTTGATCGTCGAAATCTTGTAGCCACGCTCAACGTGGATCTCATCTATCCTGCAATAGAAGTTTTTCTCGGTCGGGATGAACAGGGTGATGTGAAGCTCGGAAATGCGTTTTTTCTTAAAATAACGGGTCCGCCAGATGGACAGGAGTTCTCCGTATTCGCGCACCCGCGTGTGGTTCCCCCAGTAAAATTCGAGAGCATGGATCGTGTTCATGTCGAAAATGAAAGGCCCGCCTTCACGGAGGTGCCTCCTCACACATGAGAAGGCGGAAACCATCTCCCCTTCCGTCGTGATGTTGTTCAGGCTGTCGAAAAGTGAAATTGCGGCATCGAATGGCATTTCATTTTCAAGATCAAAGTTTCTCACATCGCCATGGTAAAACCTGACGTTTGAAAAATGCTCAGATTTCTCACGGGCAACCTTCAGCATCTCCTCGGAGTAATCCATCCCCACCATTTCATAGCCTCTTCTTGCAAAAATCAGAGTTGGATTTCCTGTGCCACAACCGATATCGAGTATTTTCTGAGGTCTCACCGAAAGAAGTTGAAACAACTCCTCCACATAATCAACCCACAACTCATAATTTATGTCCTGCATCAATTCATCGTAATATGGTGCAATGCTTGTAAACGATTGATCCAGCACCATCTCAATCTCCTTTGTTCCAGGTTTTATTTTCCACGAAAATCCCGTTAATCGCAATGCGGTTAAACCGCCCAGTTGTCCACTTCTGAGGTTATGTTAAACCATCCTGAAACGGGGTGCTCCTCGATAGGCCTCCCATTTTCGATCAGCTCAAATTTTAGCCTATGTTCCTGCCCATCGGAAAGCACTTCATGGGGAACCATGACCTCAAGTACCTTCTGAGCTGAAAATTTCAGTTCAGCCTCACGCCGGGCCTTTATTGCCCTTGCTGAATCCGCTGAAATCTCAAGGACAGTTCCATCGTCTATCGTTATCCGCAACTGTCTGCCTTTCAGGACCCTGTCCATCCTGTCAGCGCCTTCCACCATCAGGTAAAGGTTGCCGTTTTCGTCGAACCCGAACTTCACCCCTGACAGCAGTGGCTCCCCTATCATCATCGTGCCGATTTCATCCCTTGTGAAATCTATGGAACCGGCATATAGCCATTCAAAATACCCCGAAATCTTGCCGTCTATTCTGGGGCGGATTTGACCGTAGGGCCTGAAAACCCGAGGGGCTGACTCGTCCACTATCGGGTTATCGAGGTATTCCGGCGGTTGGCGGCCTCTCAGGGAGAATGCGGCCTTCAGGTGTTCCCTGAAAAGCAGGTCGAAAAGCCTACCGTAAATGTTGGATGAATCTCCATACCACCAGAACCAATCCGAGCCTTCCGCCGCCATGAATTCGCCCGAATCCGGGGCATCCACAGAACTCAGGTCACCGAAATCTTCGCGCACCTTTGTCAGGAGTTCCCATGCCCTGTTTTTGGTCGGATGGCCGATCCACATGGAAAAATCGCTCCTTATCCATGAGCCGGGATGCAGCCTTTCCAATTCCTCGACATCCTCCGACAGGATGTCCGAAGGTGTGACCAGCTCAAACCTCTCGCTCAGCTGTGAGTAAAGCAACCTGAGAAAATCCAGCCCCCCTTCAGGGTAACCGGGCCACGGATTTTCGCCGTCGAGGATGATCGTGACGACGGCTGAGTCCGATTTTGCCTTTCGGATACCCTCCAGATGGTGGATGAAATCCAATACGGCCTTCTCAGGCGGCCACTTTTGATAGACAAACCCGATCGCATCCGAGAGTCCGTGATCCCTGAAAAACAGCCTGACACCGCTGAAGTTGTAAGGCCTGTGGGGATCGTCCCTGCCGCTGAGTTTTAGTATCCCCTCGTCGGTAGCCGCCCACCTGATGCTGTTGCGTGATAGAAGTTTTATCGTTTCTTCCGACACGCTGCCTTCGGATGGCCACATCCCTGAAATCCGATAACCACGTTTTCCCATAAAATCCAGCGCTTCCCGCACATGCCAATCGGCATCTTCGGGGTGCAAAAATACGGTTTCGGGCATGGGGGCGTCGGGCATCGAGACTCTCGCAACGCTGGAATCTATCAAAAGGGGCAGGATGGGGTGGAAAAACGGGCTTGTGGATACCTCCACGACGTTGTTCCTGGCAAGTTCAAGGTAAATCTCAAGTGTCCTGCGGATTATCTCAACAGCTATCCCGTAGAGTTCGATTTTATCCTGCTCGGTGAATCCCTGCCCTTTCGCCACCAATTTCTTGATTCGGGCATCCTCTCGATGGTGGAAAGCGCTGATCTGAGAGAGCAACCACCACATCTGGAGATCGCGGTAGTCCTGAACCGAGAAAACGGATGTCCTTCTCTGCCATAATGCTGCGAATTCCGGATAGGGTTTTATGAAATTCTCAGGATTCACCGAAAAGAAATTCCTTTTGATGAACGTCCTTTCCTGTTCGGAAAGTTCCTCGGCCGGTTTGAGATAGTGGCGGAGCCAGATGTCGTTTGCCCTGTTGCTGGCATATTCTTCAAGCTGAAGCAGGAGCGATGGCACAAGGTTGAAAGTGACGCGCGCCTGACACCTGCGGGCCATCTCGGCCATGTCGAAGTATTCTCGAATGCCATGGACAAAGACCCAGGGCATGTGATAGCGCCTCGAATTCCCGTTTGTGGTCACACCATACATCGGCTGATGCATGTGCCAGATGATGACGATCCTCATCTCAAAATCCTTTCAGGAACAAGGCTTTAAGCGAATTCTGGACGATCTGAGCTACAGCTTTCCTGATCCCGTCTTCTTCGGTCTCGTTTCCGATGTCGTAGGTGCCCCATCCTGAGAAACGCCCGTCGAGGTAGGCTGAGTCGGCGCTGATGTCGAAAAACACGATGTGAGCGGAGATGGTGATCTTGTAACCCGTGACGTTGCCGCTCTCGTCATAGACGAAAGGCTCTTTACGATAGCCGGTGATCTCGCCATCGACACGCAGGGCGGCATGCTGGGGATCGGTTATCGTCAGTCGTCCGTCTTCCCTGATTGCGTCGATGAAGCTCCGGGTCACAATGTCCTCAATCCCATACTGGATGGTCTTATTCTGGAATACGGGGACACTAACTTTGCGCAAATTTGACGGAAAATATCCCGAAAAGGAGTAAATGCACCCCCAAAGGAACAGCATCACCATTGGAATCAAAATTTGAAGCAATTTCTTCATCATATCTTGCGATAGAGGTTGTAGGTTGCCACCGCCAGCAGGATGGCGCCAGCAGCGATCGCACCTGTCAGGCCAGCGGAAACAAACACGGTGACGATGATCCCGGCTATCAGCACGCCAAGACTTATGGAGACCACTGCGTATTTGAAGGGGATATCGAACAGGAAAGCGGCCAGTGCGCCGGTCCACGCCCCGGTTCCGGGCAGGGGGATGGCCACGAAAAGCATTAGTCCGATGGCCTCGTATTTCTCCACAATCTCACCTTTTCGCCTTGTCCGTTCGAGCATCCATTCGAAGAATTTGCGGGTCAGGGAGAACTTCATAGCCAGCCTATGGGCAGGCTTGATCAACAGGAGGAGCGGGATGACAGCCAGCAGGTTACCCACTATGGCGATCAGGAACGCTTTGAGCGGCGGCATCCCGTAACCCCACACTCCCAGGGGGATTGCACCTCTCAGCTCGGAGATCGGCGCCATGGAAAGCAGAAAAACCTTCAAAGTCGGTGTCATGGTTTCACCTCAACAGTTTTGGCACAGATTATTGAGGACCCTGCCTCCATTTTCCAGATTTAAGGCCCGCACTGGCCGATCAGACCAAATTTTTTTCGCAAGTCTCAGGGTCTTACCCGATTCCGGCAAGTTCCCTGAACGAATCCGTTATCCTGGCATCCACTCTCTGTGCTCTTATCATCAGGTGTGCCCTTTTGAGGGCGGCCACCGAGACGTAGGCGACGGTTACCTGCCCCAGCTTCGATTTCCCGGGCACACCGTGGAAGTCCGAACCTCCGGTCTTCAAAAGTCTGTATTTTTCAGCGAGTTTGTAGTAGGTGTGGACCTGTTCAGGTGTGTGTTCGGGATGCCACACCTCGATGCCGCGGATGTGCCCGTTCTTCGCGAGAAATTCAACGTAATCCGGGGTCGTGGATAGTCCCGGATGTGCTATGACAGGCACTCCACCGGCTTTGTAAAGGAACTTTGTGCCTTCGACCGTCGGCAGTTTGTATTTTGGCACGTATGCTGGCCCTTCTGCCCCGATGTATTTGTCAAAGGCCTCCTGAAAATCCGAGACGTAACCCCTGTTCAGGATGGCCTGTGCGATATGCGGGCGCCCGATACTGGCCGCATTGCCGGCTATCTGGATGACTTCCTCGAGAGTGATGTGGACTCCTAACTCCGCCAGTTTCTCGATGATCTTTTTGGCACGCTCAAGCCGAATCATCTGGAAATGATGCAACATCTCGATGAAATCAGGGTTCTGGTAGTCGATGAAGTAGCCCAGCATGTGGATGTCGGTTCCGTTGTCTTCAGTGGAGAGTTCAATGCCCGGAATCACCTCCACGCCCAGCCGTTTGCCGGCTTCTATCCCTTCAGGCAGACCGGCCACCGTGTCGTGATCGGTTATGGCTATAGTTGAAAGCCCGATGTTAGCAGCAAGTTCCACAAGCTGTGTCGGAGTGAGCCTGCCGTCAGACGCCGTGGTATGGGTGTGTAAATCTGCACGTTTGATCATAGCATCTCCTTCGAGACCAGAGAGGTAGCCTCATCGAACTTGCGTTTGAATTCGTTTTCAAGTTCGAGGATCTCCTCATCGACTTTCTGGCGGAATTCGGCATCCTTGATTGATGAGAGGTTGATCATGACGTTGAGCTCGGCACCGAAAAAGGCGGCATGGAACTGATAAGCCGCACTTCCGACGTCCGTGATGGCGTTCTTGTTGCCGTATTCGGCGAGTATCAGCACATCATCCAGTCCCTTGAGCGAGTGGCGCATGATGTTGAGCGGTGACTCGGCGGCGCCTTTGAGGGCGTTCTGGATGGCTTCCCTGCGCTTCGCTTTCTCCTCGTCGGTGTTTTTGGGCATCCTGTAAGCTTCCATGACCCTGTTGAAGGCCTCGGTATCCTCGATCATCATCTTCAGGGCAGTGAGCAGGCCGCTGCGGGCACGGTCGAGGACAGGTTTAACCGTCTCCCAGTTTTCCTGATACTTTTTGCTTTTCAGGGTGAGACCTGCCACCATGGATAGAAGTGCGTATCCTTGGGCGGCTGAAAGCGCCGCGGCTGAGCCGCCGCCCGGAGCCGGCGATGTGGAGGCCAGTTCCAGGAGGAAATCCTCGGCCGGGAGTTTGGACTGCTCGATACGTGCTTCGATGAACTGATCAGGCTGGAAGTTTTCAAGCTTGAGGTAGAAATCCGCCACATCAACAAGGGCCTTTTGCGGCAGAAGTCCGACCACTTCCGAGCCGATCACCGGCACGCCGAACCTGTCGGCATAGAGTTTGACCAGCTCATAGGCTGCGAATATCGGCGTTTTCTCGTAATCGATGAGGTTCATCGAGACCTGAGTGATGCCACGCTCGGCCAGCTCGAACCCCAGCGCCCTGACGCCCATCAGGCCGCCGTTCCTCGCCCGGACCATCCGGGCGATCTTTTTAGCGATTTTTACGTCCGAAGTGCCAAGGTTCACGTTGTAAGCGATCAGTATCTTGCGGACGCCGATGATGGTGGCTCCGGCAGTCGGATGCAGCTCTTTCGGGCCGTAATCAGGTTCACGGTTCGGATCGGTCTTTATCAGTTCCTTCAACTGCTCGAACTGCACCTTCTTGCTCCTAATGTTTGGCAGGTCCTTTCGCTCCGGCCTGTGTGCAGCCTCGCCGTAAAGATACACCGGAACCTTCAGCTCGTCCGCCACACGCTGAGCCAGCTTCTCGGCCAGTTCAACGCACTCCTCGATTGTCACGTCCTTAAGTGG
>Ga0256842_1002595_pt1 | contig 12762 bp, 11 predicted proteins | sample 4559240metaG_FD_185973 | JGI IMG/M metagenome (GOLD analysis project Ga0256842, IMG submission 185973) | Hydrothermal vent microbial communities from Guaymas Basin, Mexico - 4559-240 | ecosystem: Environmental > Aquatic > Marine > Hydrothermal vents | place: Mexico: Guaymas Basin | collected...
AAAGAAAGAAACAATAGCATTAATCATAATAAATGGAAAATCATACAGAACTAATAAAGTAATAGCTCTAAAAAACACCTTGATAATAGTTTTACCAAGTAAGATACTTTTACTGAATACATCTACGAAAGATTTCTTAACAGAACCTATTAGAATATATCCATTTAGAAAAGAATAAATTAATTTCATAAAATATTTAATACTACCAATAAAATTTTTAAATGGATAAACTAGTTCTTTACTAAATAACATCATTATGAAATTTAGCATTAAATAGAAGGAATTTATAATCATACTTAAAGAAAACAAAAATAGCAATAAAAAACCCACTTTGATTATCTTACCAAAATTAGAAATCCCACCTTTAAATCCAGGATTTATATTATTAAGTACAGAATCAATTTCTCTATTAAAAAATTTATTAACACTAAGAAATAAACCACTTGTTACATCTCTAACTGATCTAAGATTATAAATTTCTGGATCATTAGATTGATCTATTCTATAAGCTTTCTTAATTAAATCTAGTACTCTAGAGTCACATCCTCCAGCCATGATAGATAACTTAATCTTAAAAGTACTATAAATTTTACTATGATATTTTAAGAGTCTAGTACTAATATTTTTTAATTCAAATAGTATCAATTCAGGTCTTTTATCAGAAAATACTACAAAGAAAGAAGACAATATATTAAAGAACTCATTTTGAATTTGATTAAATGTTCTAACATTTTGAATTAATATTGGCTTAAAAGATTCAGCTATTTTGTTTTGACATTTTAAAACTTTATATTTTAAATGTTGTTTATCTTCTAATAAATTTAATAAGTATTTAATTCTTATATCTTTAAGTGTAGACTTTTGATCATGCTTTTTAGTTACATCTTTAATCTTTTTAGTAACAGTATTAGCTTTATGTTTTATTTCTTTTAGTTCTTTTTTAGCAAGTTTTTTAATCTTTTCTAAATTATCACTGGAAACTTTAGTAGTTGTCGTTATATTTTTTTCTTCTTCTTTTATTATGGGAATAACAGTACTCTTAGCAGCTTGAGTTATATTTTGTTGAGCTAAATCAAACATAGACTTAATATCTTGCTCTATCTTAGATGAATTAACTTTTACCTTAATTTTATCATCTTCTGCTTCCAATAATTTTTGCTTCTTTCTATACTGTATAATAGTTTCAAGTCTATTAACTGCAAGTATAACCCTTTTTAGTTCTCTAAATTTATCAATAGATCTTTTCTTTTTTCCCATAATAATTTATATTATTCATCCCCTGTTATTGTCTTTGTAATTAATCTTTCTAATGGATTACTAAAGTCTGTACCTTCTGAAGTTATTAATCCAGTTTCTATTGATTTCTGGGCATTTTCAAACAATAAGCCAGTAAACCAAGAATCATATACTGGTACATTTTTTATACCAATAAGAACTGGTTTTATTCCGGGCTTATTTTGTACTAATCTATATAACACTGTCATATCTTCAGATGATCTAAAAAGTTGACTTATTAAGATTTCTATATAAGCATAATAAATTCCAAACTTGCCATAAATATCAAGTAACTTATAAAATAATGCTTCTGGGTATCTAACTATTTTGTTTCTTTTTTCTATTAACCCAAGTAATAACGCCATAATATTATTTAAATCTTGTGACTGCATTTCTGTAACTAAAAATGGTTTTCCAGAAGATAATTCTTTTACATCAAATTGTAGATAGAAATAAGTCTCTTCTTGTTTTTCATCATAATCAAACCCATAATCAGTTACATTTGATAAATCTATATCTATTGGTATATCTATTATAAGGTCCTTAATAATCTTATGATCTACCTCTATATCAGCAATAATATACTTTAAAGCCACTATTATTTTTCCATTACTAATAACACTTAACTTACTTTGATTTGGATTAAAAATACTTTTAAAATCATTTTTAGTAAACATACCATCATAATTAGAAAGATATATTTTTAATTTCAAGTGTCTGACATTTTTATTCTTTAATAAAAGAACTGTTTCTTTTTGTATAAAATTTTCTTTTAAAAAACTAATATCAATGTTAGGATTATTGTTACTAATAATTTTAAACATATCTGGAATTTCAAGAGTTACTGAGCCACCTGTATGGAAAGTTTTCATAATCTCTTGAGTTCCTCTTTCTCCCATTGTACCACCAGCAAGTATACCTATATATGGAGTATGTAAAGATTTAATAAATTCTCCAGCACATATATGACATATTTCTTTAGATTGACAAAACATAGGAGTTCTAAAATTAAGCTCTTTACCCAGATAATCTTTATAATTTTCTTTATTTAAAAGTTTGATTTTTCCTCTATCTAAAAAATACCTAAATAGCATTAATTTGTAATTAGATTCATCTAGTTTTAATTTAATATATCTTTTAGTTTTACAATCTTTTACTGACTTAGATAATACTACAGATGAACAAGCATAAATTAATTTTCTCATTAAGTATCCGGTAGTGGCTGTATTCAATGCTCTATCCATCATACCTTTACGAGATGCATAACCAGCATAAAAATAAGCTTCACTATTAAAACCATCCAGAAAGTTATTACCAATAGATTTAAGATTACCAGTGGCATCTTGTATAATACCTTTAGTAACAAACATTTGTCTTATTTGGTTAACGTTACCTCTAGCTCCAGATAGAACTAATAGAGATAACATTGGTAAATCTTCAGCAATATTCTTCTTAAGATATTCTTCTATTTCTTTTGAGATTCTTTGTTTTTCATCTAATGTCTTAGCTGCATTATATCTTTTCTTTAAAGAATTAAATCTTTTAGAATTAAGAAACTCATTCAAAAGTAAACCAACTGGATATACAGTACTAGTTATGAATCCTCTATTTTTCATATCATCAGATAAGTGAGATAATCTATCATCATTTATACCATAGTAATCATTTAAGGCATCAGTAATTTTAGAAATTGATTTCTTAGTTATTTCGAAATCTATATAATTAGATGGAAAATATTTTTGCAGAAACTTATTCTCAAAAATAGAAGTAACTATTGCTTGACCTAATGTTATATCCCTTACTATAGTGTTTGAATCTGGATCTTGTTTGTCTTTCATTAATAATGTACATTTATCATAAATATGATATTCATCATTAGCTATATAATTTTTATAGTTATCATATAATTCTTCTTTGGTTACTTCTCCTATATGTTTTCTTTTATGCCCTTTAAGCATAAAGTCATTATCTTTTACATTCCTAGTTAAAAGATAAAGACCTAATAATATATCTTGTTTAAAATCCCATAAGAATTCATCTGGTTTCTTAGCAGGAAGTGGTTTATACATTAAATTTTTAGCATCTTGTTGTGCTTCTAATGTTAATAATGAATATACAGCAAATGTATCTTGTACGAATATCCCATTAGATAACATAAAAGTATAATTATCTTCTACTGTAAAATCATAAGCAATTTCTTTTTCAAAATCTAAAAAAATATCTATATCTTTAACTGATATTAATTGACAATGTGTTAATATCCTAATATATCTTTTTTCTTCCTCTGGTAGTTGTTCTAAAGCACTAGATTCTAATGGTGCTGTATAGTTTTCTCTTAACTTAAGAAAAAAATATTTGTCTGGTTCTATTTCTTTTAAATATATTAATTGTCCAGGTTTAATAATTTCTATCTTCTTTAATTCATTATTAAATACCAATAAAGAATGATCCGATCCAGCCCAAAAAGTTTCAAATAATTCAGACTCTATTCTATATATTACTAAGTTCTTATGTACAGTATACTTAGTTATTTTCTTATCTTCAATAATACCTGTATCTATATTGATAGATTTAATATAGATATCGTATTCTGGGTTAGGTTTATATATTTCTATTATAGAACCATCTGACTTCTTCTTAGTAGTTACATAGTGAAAAAGTTTAGTCATAATTTTTCTCCTCGAAAGTATAGTAAACAGAATCATCACTATCTACATAAACAAAACTTCTATCACCAAGACCTGTTTTATTTTCAAATTCTGATAATTTTTGTAATTGAATACTACCAATAAAAGCACACTCTTTAGCCATTTCTCTTACACCAGTTTCAGTAAAAAAGAAAAATTTATTACTACTAATAACTTTATTACCCAACAATATATGTAATCTTTCTTTCCAAGTCAACTCAGACCAAAAATCTTTTAATAGTCTTAATCTAACTAAGAAAGTTGAACATTTAGGTCTAAGTGTTACAATAAATTTATCTGGATCTTTAAGAATATTATTCAATAAGTTCTCCCTGTTTATAATATACTTACCTGTAAAAAGGGTATGACATAAAACATCACTAAATGTTTTAAACTTTATTTGATTCATTATAGTGCCATCCCAATCAATAAGTACGTTAGTAAAATCTTTATCTTTATATTTTAAAAACCTATTTCTTAAAATACTATCTTTATCTATATCATCTATTCTTTCTAAGTAGTAAGTATGATTACAATTAGTACAAGTTATAACATATCTAATTTCATCAGTTACTACATGCATATCAATATTACTCATTATTTTGTCACTATAACATATTGGACATACATAATAACTAGCATTCATCATTATAATTTACCCTCCTATTAAAACATCATTAGATCCATCATTAATTTTACAACTAGAATTAGGACAATTTTGATTAGTTGGACAAAAAACATTATCTCCAATTCTAGCTGCTTTTTTATTATTTATAAATACAGTAGCACTACCACTTATTATTTTACCATTAGCACCAGGACAAGAGCAATAAACTGTATCATTTATTCTTGCACTTTTTTTATTGTTGATAAATACATTAGAAGAACCATCAGATATATAACCTGGACAATCAGTAGAATCATTTATTCTTGCTGCTCTTTTTGACATTCTCCAAATGGATATCCTTTCTCTTCTATTATATCTGAAAATAATATTTCTTTATCTATTTCAGGTAGAGAATTATAAACTTCACTTGCTATAAGTCTTATCTCTATATGTGCATGTTTATCGTATCTTAATCTAAAGAAATTTCTTAACGATCTAGCATTAATAGTCCATATTATAGTAGTCTTTAAAGCATCAGGAATCATATACTTTACAATGTCTTGCGGTATACCTATTCTTAATAGATTTCTTATATTATTTAATTGATTAATGTTTATATTATCAACTGTTAAATTTCCTGTTAATGTTATATATTTTATAATTCTTTTTAAGTTGCTATTAGGATAATAATTAGATATATTTTCAAATGCTTGTTCATTTTTTAAATGTTTACTAAGAGTATATCTAGTACTTTCTACAGAATATGATGCAAGTCTATGTCTAGCTAATTGTTGTAAAAATAACCTACTAACATCTTTAATTCTAAATGTATAATATATGTGTTCTATAACACTAGTGTGTCCTATTTTAATTAAATTCTTTAAAAGAATTTTATCCTTTTCTCCTAACTTATTAGAATATGAATCTGTATCAGAATATTTATGAGAATCATAACATGTTCTAGCTCCTATTATTCCATTCCATAGTGGTGATTTATGCAATAACTCTACATGGTCTAAATCTAAATTAACAGATATAAATTTATCATATGGGTCAAATATATCATCTACTGGTTCATGATAATAATCATCAACTAAAGAATATGTTTCATAAAAAATATTCATCTTACAGGAATATAATTCACCTTTAATACCCTTAATAATAAAATCACCAGGACAAGTAAGCATATTACCTTCTATTGTAGATAATAGAATATGTTTAACATCTTTAAAATTTTTAGAACATCTAGGACAAAATTCATATTCAGAAGAAGAATTATATTGTATGTATTTTATATTGTTTCTATCTAACTGTTCTATAGTACCATCCCACTGTAAAGCTTCAATTGTTATTCTTCTTTTAGAATATTGTTTAAAATCATTACTCATATAATATATCCCCCATCATTATTATATTATACTAAATATTTTTTAAACTTCTTTGTTTTGACATATACTAAAATTCTATTACCAAGATAAAGTAAATCTTTCAAAGTAGTTTTAAATTCATTTACTTCATAATGATCAACTGTATGATTTTGATTTAAAGCAGGACTTGCTTTACCTCTTATTTCTATACTACCTACTGGATGTTTCTTATCAGTAACTTTTAAAAGTTGTCTAAGTATTGGACTTAAATCAATCCAATAATTGTGCTCGTTCTTTTTTTCTTTTAATGCTAAAACTGGATTTTTAATTCTTTGTCCCCCTCTTAACTGACTAAGATATTTTTCAGCAAAATCTTCTATAGATTCTGATTCTAACAAATGTTCTAAAAACACAGGAGGTAATAAATTATGATAAGCATTAGTATGCCTTTTTAATATATGAATACTACTTCTTTGAACTTTTAAGATACCTTGTACTAAGGATTTTAAATCTTTAAGATCTGTAATTATATCTCTAACATCTATATGAATATGTAAACCACATTTAGTAGTAACTACAAATCCCTCTTTTCCTAGATAAAGAATCAATTTAATCCATTTAGATAAAGGTTCCATATTACCAGTAACTTCTAAACCACCAGCAAGTAAACTATAATCTTTATCTACTTTGAAATTAGTTCTAAGCACAGAACTTACATAATCTCTATATTTCATTACGTAGGAGTCATCTTTAGCTGAATTAAGATTTAAATTTGGGTTCTCCATTTCAAGCTCTATAGAAATCCATCTATTTTTTATAACATTCATCTTTTATCTTCTTCTTATAAATCTCCATTCTTTAATCTATTTTTTATAATTGTACAATAATCAAAATTATTATCTAATACAATAAATTTACGATTTAGTTTCTTACAAGCAACTGCTGTAGTACCTGATCCAGCAAAAAAATCTACTACTAAATCATTTTCATTTGTAAAGACCTTTATTATTCTTTCAATTAACTTCAAAGGTTTCTGAGTAGGATGTTTAACCCTTTCTTTACTCCATGGCACTATTGGTGAAATATCAGTCCAGACATTACTTAATGCCCTAAATTTTTTACCATTTTTTTCACCCATACCTTTTGTTTTTTTAGGTATGGTTGAATATGCTTCTTCTTTATTAAAAATATAATTTTTGTTATTATTTATGAACCAGAGAAGATCTTCTCTTGTTGATACTAAAGATTTTTTAGCTCCTCTTCCCTTAATTCTATCATATATTATCCAATCTTTTAGAATAAAATAATGTTTTAAAATAGAAATAATCTCACATACATTAGACCACCCCGCAAAACAAAAAAAGGATCCATTTGGTTTAAGTAAATACTTTACTAATTTTGCTATAATATGATAATCTACACTTTCCTTTTTGTCCCATTTCGTATAATTTATACCATAGGGTGGATCTATTAAAACAAGATCTACAGAATTTTTATCTACATACTTAGTAATATTTTTATAATCATCACAATAAACTAAATTGTATTGCATTATATAACTATCCTCAATATTATATTTCAGGACAATCTGAAATTAGATTTTCAAAGTACATAGGATCTTGAGCTAAAGTCTGCCATTCTGAATCACTTAAAGAATCTATATATTTTTGTTTTTGTTGTATCCAATCTAAAACCAATCTTCTTTTTCTATAAACAATTATTCCTTCACATACAGTATAGTAATAATTAATAATAGAATCTATTACAGATTGATCTGTTATATCACTAGGTATATAAGAAGAAAAATCTAATTCTTTATTTTTAATATTAGATTCTCCAAGATTTAAATCTTCTAAAGTTATTGGATCTCCAAGAACAGTAACTGCATGTAATATTACATCATCACTATGTCTACCATCTCCGCAAAGACCAGGAATAGCATTTTGTGCATAAGTAGTATCAATATGTAGCTGATTTATTTCTAGATATTTTTCTTCTATCTTCTTTTTACCATGGATTTCAATATCTTGTTTACATTCTTCTTTAGCTTTAGAAATTAAAAATGGAACAACTGCATTATATTCATCTTCACTAATAAGTATCGCCCAATCTGGTAAATTAGTAAGATTAGCAGTATCATTATAATACCCATAATATATATCATTATATGGGTCATAAATAGTTGTTCCAGAAAAACTAGAATCTAATTCATAAAGATCATTAAAATTAGTTTCAGGTTTTAATTCATATTTAATATATTGTGCCATATAATTATCCCTTTCTTTTGTCATTAGTAATTAAAGTAAACTTAGTGGAAATAAGATGTTCTGGATCTAAACCTATCCATTTACAAATCTTTTTATAACAATGTTCATATTTATCAGCCATCTTATTTAACCACTTATACAGATCATTAAAATCTGGAATATTTTCATCTGAAGCTATTTTTGAATTTACATAGTTAAGATAATTTTGTATTTCAGTTATAGCTTCTACTGGGCTTATACCAAATTGTTCAAAATATTCACAAGTTCCCATTCCTATACGACCATGTACTAGATAGTCTCTTAATCCATTTCTAAAAGCTGATTTAATATGTGTCCTTATTTCTTCTTTTTCAAAATCAAGCTCATCCCAATCATCTGATATATTCTTATTCTTTTTTATTTGGTTATAAGCCTCAAGTAAATAGCCTATCTCTTTAATTGCAGCCTCTATGTAAGATAAACTATTACTAATTTTAATAACTATACTTTGTAGTTCTAATTCATACTCTATTTTCTGATATTCATCATCATATTCTTCATTATCTAGCTTATTCTTAATTCTTTGATATTTAACTTGTTCTTTTGCTAAATTAATCTGATTCTCACTAAGTGCCATTTGTTTCTTTTCTATCTGAGCTGAAATTTGTTGAAGTTGTCTATATACAGAATCTGCAGGATAAAGCATTGTTAATGTCATTAATTTTCTAGTAACCTGCGTATCCGATTTTGAAAATATATAAATCTTTTCATTTATTTCTTGGACTTGTTCAGTTATGTAATCCATTCGTTCTTTATCAATAACTTTAAATGGTTTTTCTGTAACTGTACTCAGTCTAGATAATAAAGGGATATTTTGTAATATATTAGATGTCTCTTTTAGTTTAGTATCCAATTGATTAATCTTTTCAAATATTTGATTCTTTTTAGTAACAATATCTTTTGTCATAAATTTACCCCTCTTAAAAAAAATTAAAATAGTAAACTTGCTTCACTATCCCATCTAAAATAAAGTTTACAGTTAGGCCTTAAAATTAAATATTTTAGTTCATCAATATCATGATGTCCAGAATTTTGAGACATACAATCATCATCTATAACAACTGAAATACCTTGTACGTCATACTGAAGAAAACCATAAGGAAGTCTTCTTAGTAACGTCCCATTTTTAATAATATAATTTTTCATAATTTGAAAATTTTGAGGATCTGAAAATATCCTAGCATTCTTTTTAATCCACTTTGTTTGAGGTAGTTCATCATTATTATCTGAAAATATAATTCTTAAAGTCAATTGATTAGCACCTAATTCTTTCAATTTTTTAAACAGAGAATCTACATAGAAAGTAATAGCATCATCTATACTTAAATCTTGATTGGAATCAAACATTCTTCTAAATGGTAAATCAATAAGATTTAAAGAGATTCTTAGATTGAAATCATATCTTTTAATTTCACTACATAATTTTGAGATGTTAATGATTTGCTTGTTAGGAAACTTAATAACTTCAGCATTATATTTATCATCAAATAAATCAGATACTGATAAGGATATAGTAGTCACACCTACTGTATTTCTAAGCCATCTAAGTTTCTCATCCGTGATATTCCATCCGGTTGTTTGAAGCTCAATCCATTCAAATGGTGGATTGATGCTTTTATTCCATAATGAAAAATAATTAAGAAATTGCTCATTCTGAAGGGGCTCTGCATCTCCTGTAAGAATAATAGTATTTACCCCATTGTTCCTAGCAAATTGTAGTCTTCTAATATAATCCTGTTCATACAAATGACGAAATCTTTTATTCTGTTCAATTTGATTTGGGTACTTATCTCCAGGTGCCATTTTAGATACACAAAAAGCGCAATCATTAACACATCTTTTTGCTGGCACAACAATAGAAAGACTTTGAATTTTCATAATGGTGACCCTCCATTTCTCACTACTTGTATAGAAATCAAAATATATACTTTATTTAATTGAACTAATTAGCATTAGATGTAGCACCATGTAAATATCTGGCAACAGTAAGATCACCAAAATATTGTCCATTTGATAAGGTAGATACATTAACACTTTCAATAGTCGTAAGTTTACCAGAGCTATTAGCCCCACCACCAAAAATAGCTTTATCATTATATCCATTACTAGTAGCTGATAAGCCATTTTTAGCTTCAGTTAGGTCACCAAAATTAGAGGCATTACCTGGAGAATTTATAGTCACATAATCAATAACATCATATCTATTATTTCCATCATATCCGCCACCAAATACTGCTCTATTATTAGTAGTATTAGAAGTAGAACTAATATACCCTCTACCTACTGTTAAGTCACCAAAATTAGAAGCATTATTATTTGTAGTGATATTAAAATAATCTATATTATTTAAGTTAGTATATCCGCCACCAACAATTACTATATCATCAGTACCGTTAGATGTTCCAGCAGCTAAATATCTTGTTTTAGTTAAATCCCCCGCATCTTGTGCGTTACTCTTTGTTGAAATGGTCACATATTGAATATTATTTACTTGAGCCGAAGAATATCCTCCAGCAAACATTCCTCTATCATTTGATGCATTTGATGCAGCTGATGTACCTCTCAAAGAGGTTATTAAATCACCAAAATCTTGAGCATTAGCTGGAGTATTTATCGTTATATAACTTATAGTATTTAAGTTTCCTCCATTATATCCTCCACCAATAATTCCTCTGTTATTAGTTCCATTGCTAGTACTAGAAACATATCCTCTATTTACTACATCATCGCCAAAGTCAGAAGCATTTGAATTATTAGATATAGTTACATAATCTAATACATTTACATAAGTGGTAGTAAAACCAGATGTAAATACTCCTATATCACCATTAGAATCAGATGGTGGAGAACTATTGAGATCTACAAATATCCATCTTTTATTAGTATCATCCCATTGAATAGTTTGACCATCTTGAGGGGTAACACCATGTATTATATCTACGCTATCAAGTATGTTATAGTTATTAAAAAATAATATCTTATTAGATGTTAATATTACCCCAACTAATACAATATTAGAAGAATCATTACTGGGTAAAGATGGAGAATAAGCACCACTCTGGGTATCTGATAAATATAACTTAGTTCCAGGAGGATAAGTATTCAAATTAAATGTAGTATTAGCATCTACAGGTTGATGCATGGGTGGTACCACTTTTATATCAATAGGACTAGAAGAACTTCCATTAACTGTTTCGTAAGCTATATAATCTACCCTGTCATTAATAGTAGCTATAGCTTTACCAAGATAGCCATTAGATTTTAAAATTAAAGCATCACCTTTATTAATAGATTCATCAGTTTGCAGCTTTAAAATTAAAGATTCTGCACCATCAACTATAAAATTGCCATCTTGGTCTATTTTTCTTTTCCAATTCCCTAGGAGTTGTGGATATATATCATAGGTTGACATAGTTATTTTAAATTACTCCATTGCAAATTATGTTTCTAGGAACATTATTGGAATCTCTTACTATATCACTAACCAGATCAAGTATACTTCCAGAACCAGAATTAGGTAAATTAATATCACATCTATCAACAACATCAATAATTACTGGCCTCCCACAAGTATTCTGTACAATATAAGAATTAGAATTTACAACATTAATAGTAGAATTATATATAGATACATCTATTACGCCACTTGGAATATTTTCTGGATAACTCAATAAAGAAGATCTAAGATTAATATTACATTGATAAAACATTAACTGATAAGATGAAAAATCTATACCCTTAATTAAACCCTGTCCATTTTTAAATGGTCTACCAGGAGACATAGGATCAGCTGTTTGTATATCTATATTCATAAAACTAATAGTTGTTAATCCTATACCAAAAAAACCGTAAGTATAGTTCATCATATCAGAAGTAGAAAACCAACTTCTATTTATCAGTCTAGGTTTACAAAGAGGAGAATCACCTGGTTCTGTATACTTATAAAATCTTACTATTTTAGTAGATAAAGGGATGTCTGAATCTATAAAGTAATCTAATCCAGTTCTAAGTGATATACTAAGAGATGCAGAATTAGGAGTACACTCTTCTACTGCCCTTTTTATTGTCTTAAATGGGTATTGTCTAGTGCCAATACCATTAGTATCATCTCCTTTATCTGAATCTACGTAGAATAATTGATTAGATACAATTCTTTGATTATATTGAAATTCTCTAATTACATGCTCTACCATATTTCTTTTATAATAACTCCCTAAACAATTATGTTACTAATAAAGTTTCTATTTTCTGAAATAGAATCTCTCAATATATACTTAAAAGCATTAGACCAACTAATTGTATTTCCATTAGCATCAATAAGTGAACTAGCTATTTCATTAAATAGTATACTTTTATTACATTCAGCTAATACTATAGCTGCTTGCCTATATCTTGGAATCATTTGTATTCTACAATCATTAATAGATACTTGGCATAATGTAGATGTTTCACATGGTACCCTTACTAAATCTATATCTCTGATTATGACATTAGATTTAACTATTTTAATTACATTGTTA
>Ga0256842_1002596_pt1 | contig 12762 bp, 12 predicted proteins | sample 4559240metaG_FD_185973 | JGI IMG/M metagenome (GOLD analysis project Ga0256842, IMG submission 185973) | Hydrothermal vent microbial communities from Guaymas Basin, Mexico - 4559-240 | ecosystem: Environmental > Aquatic > Marine > Hydrothermal vents | place: Mexico: Guaymas Basin | collected...
CCTCGACCAGGGTGACACGCAGCCAGGTCGCGTTCTCCCCCGCCTTCTCCACGCTGACCTCGGCGGGCAGCGTGCGGACCCGGGGCTCGATGACCACGCCGCGGCGCACCCGGTCGAGGGCGCGTTCGGTGGGGTGGCCCTTGACCTTGACCAGGTACACCTTCGGGAGATGGGTGCGCGGGTGCATCACCCGGTTGGCGAGTTCCCCGTCGTCGGTCAGCAGCAGCAGCCCGTCGGCGTCCCAGTCGAGGCGTCCGACCGGGAAGACGCGCTTGCGGACCCGCGCGCGCCGGAGCAGGTCGGCGATCGTCGGCCGGCCCTCCGGGTCGTGGAGGCTGGTGATCATCTCCCGGGGCTTGAACGCCAGGAGGTACGTGCGCGGTCCCCGGGGCGGACGCACGAGCTTCCCGTCGACCTTGATGTGGTCCCGCTCCGGGTCGACCTTCGTGCCCGGCTCGGTGACCAGGCGACCGTTCACCGTGATCCGGTGCTCGAGGAGCATCCGCTCCGCCTCCCGGCGGGAGGCGATGCCCCAGCGCGAGAGGACCTTCTGGATCCGTTCCTCAGGCATCGGGCAGCTCCTCCCGGGACGGTTCCTCTGCCGGGGGCGGGACCGGGGGGGTGCCCGGGGCATCCGTCGTGGCGGTGTCCGTCTCCTCCTCCCGGTCGGTGCCGGCCTCCCCTTCCCCCTCGGCCGCCAGCTCGCGGCTGGTGAAGAGGCGACCCTGGGCGGGCACGACCCGGGTCCCGTACGCCTCCACCGGCGGGAGGTCGTCCAGGCTGTCCAGCCCGAAGTGCAGCAGGAACTCCCTGGTCGTGCCGTAGAGGATCGGCCGGCCGACCACCTTCTTGCGCCCCACGGTGCGGATCATCTTCCGCTCGAGGAGCACCCGCAGGGCATACGAGGGGTCGGTTCCCCGGATCTCCTGGATCTCGGGGGCGGTGATCGGCTGGGCGTAGGCGATGATCGCCAGCACGTCGAGGGCCGCGGGGGTCAGCCGCTTCCGGTTGCGGAACCGGAAGAGCGCGCGGAGCGGCTCGGCGAGCTCCGGGCGGGTGACGAGGCGCCAGCCGCCGGCCACCTTCTCGAGCCGCAGGCCCCGGTCGGGCCGCTGGAGGGCACGGGCGAGTTCCTCGAGGCCGTGGACGACCTGGTCCCGGTTCGTTCCCGGCAGGGCCGCCTCGATCTCCTCGATCGTCAGGGGCTCCGGCGAGGCGAACAGCATCGCCTCGAGGATCGCGAGGATCCCGAGACCTTCCTCCTCCCGGGCGGGAGCGTCTCCCGCTTCGCCTTGGGTCCGCTCGTTCATGCCTCGATCCCGTTCTCCCGGCCGGGGCCGCTCCCCGGCGGCTCGTCCGCGGGAACGGCAGCGCCGGCGGTGCCGGGCTCCCCCGCGGGCTCCGCGTCGAACGACGTGTCGAGCTCCCCGGGATGGTGCCCGGTCGCCTCCAGCCGGATGTCGGCCCGCAGGGCGGGCTGCCAGGCGGTGACCGCCCCGAGGCGCATCAGCTCGAGCAGGGCGAGGAAGAGGACGATCCGCTCGAGCCGGGTCCGGCACTCCTCGAGGAGCGCCCGGAAGGAAAGCGGCCGCCCGGGCCGGAGGCGCGCGAGGAGCCGCTCCATCATGCCACGTACCGGGTAGTCGTCCCGTCGGATCACCTCGACCCGCTCGTCCGCCTCGAGGCGCCGCAGCACCCGCTCGAATGCCCGCACCAGGTCGTCCAGGTCGGCCCGGATCGTCACCTCGCCCGCGAGCTCCGGCGGCGGCGGCCCGGGCCGGGAGAAGACCAGGTCGCGGCCGCTCTCGAGGGCGGCCAGCTCTTCCACCGCCTTCCGGTAGCGCTCGTACTCGAGGAGCTGCCGGGAAAGCTCGGCGCGCGGGTCCTCGGCTTCCTCCCCTTCCGCGGCCGGGTCGGGGGGCAGGAGCATCCGCGACTTGATGTGCGCCAGGGTGGCCGCCATCACCAGGTACTCGGACGCGATCTCCAGGTCCATCTCGCGCATCCGCTCGAGGTAGGCGTTGTACTGGCGCGCGATCTCGACGATCGGGAGATCCAGGATGTCCATCTCCTGGGAGCGGACCAGGTGGAGGAGCAGGTCGAGGGGTCCCTCGAACCGGTCGAGCGCCAGGTGCAGCGAACCCCTCCCCTCCACCTCCGCGGCGGCGAGCGTTCCTTCCTGCCCCGTGGGCGGACCGGTTTCGCGCGGCTTTTCCGACATCAGGGACCCCCGGCTTCCTCGCAGGACCGGAGCGTACCATTCCGCCCGGCCCGGGGGCCACCCGGGCCGGGCGGCGGCGGTCAACCGGCGTGGAAGACCAGGCGGACCATGCCGAAGGAGACCACGTCGCCGTCGGCGAGTGGCTTCTCGGTTCCCGGAGGGATCCGGTTGCCGTTGACGAAGGTCCCGTTCAGGGCACCCTTCTCCTCGCGGAGGTACCAGGTCTGCCCCCTCCGGACCAGGCGGGCGTGGCGGCGGGAGACCGAGCGCTGGGTATCGAGGGTTCCCAGGTCGACCTCGGGCTGGATCTCGGTGACCGGGTCGTAGCGACCGACGAGCAGGTCGGTACCCGCCAGGGGAAACTCGACCCCCCCGTCCCGGGAAACGAGGCGGGCGAGCGGCGCGCGACGGGGCTCCGGCCGGGCGAGACGGCTCGTCGGTGCATCTTCCGCCGGGGACGAGGCGGACGCCTCGGCGCCGGCCAGGCGTTCCGCCAGGCGATCGATCCGGGAACTGAGCTTGCGGAGGATCCGGATTGCCATCTCGGGATTGCCGCGGACCATCCGCTCGAGGGTGGCCGGTCCCAGCTCGACGACCAGGCAGTCGGTCACCGCCTCCGCGTCGCAGCGGTAGGTCGGCTCCTCGTCGCCCAGGAGGACCTCCTCGCCGAAGACGTCCCCCTTGCCGAGGAGAGCCACCTCGAACCCCTCGTCCCCCGGACCGGCGCCCGGGTGCGGCCGGGTGAGGCGCACCTGCCCGTCCTGGAGGACGAAGAGGCATCCCCCGCGCTCCCCCGCCGCGACGATCTTCTCGCCGGCGCGGTAGGGAACGGTCAGGGCCTTGAGGGTCTCGGTCGCCATGCTCCTTCCCCGGAGGGGCGCGGGGCCCCCCGGTCAATATAGGTTCCGGGGCGGGGGCGCAAAGGCCTCAGTCCTCCGGGGGGGGTGCCGGGCGCCGGCCGCCGAGGGCCGCCCCCAGGAGGGCGCAGCCGGTGGCCACCAGGATGCCGGAGAAGCGGATCACCGGGTCGGTGACCGTGCGCCAGACCGCGAGGGGGTCCGTCCAGGCGAGGGACGGCTCGCAGCCCCCGAAGAAGGCGACGAGGATCATCCCGAGGGAGAGGCCGACGACAGCGCCGACGAGGGTGCCGAGGAGGACGCCGCCCCACCCGGGGGACCGGGCCAGGCCCGCTTCTTCCCCGGGGTCGGGTTCCGGGACCCGGGGGGCGGCCTCCGCCGCCGCGGGACCCGGGACCGGGGCGGCCGCCGCGGTGGGGACGGCGGGCTCGTCCGCCGGCGATGCCGGGACCTCCGCCGCCGGGGCGGCAGCTCCCTCGGTTTCCGGGACCGCCGGTACCGGCGCCGGGTAGGTGCCGGGCGGCGCGGAGACGTAGCGCCGCGCCCGGATCACCCGCGGGCGGGCCGACGTCTCGGTCACGGCTTCACCTCGAGCCGGAGCACGAGGCGATACCGCTGCTCGGTGTTCCCCGCGCGGACGACCAGCGGAACGAGGATCTCCCGTGGCTCGCCCGGCGCGAGGACCGTCGGCTCGACGCCTTCCTCCTGGAAGAGGGGGTCCGTCGCGTCCACGGGGATCGCCGTCGCCTCCGCCTGCGCCCGCGGCGGTTCCGGCTCCGCCGGAGAGGGCGCCGGCGCGGGCGGGGGCTCCTGCGCGACTGGCGCCGGGGTGGTCCCCTCCGGGAAGAGTTCCCCGAGCAGCTCCCGGTCGATCTTCTGGGTCTTCCCCGCGGTGGCCGGCGGCGGGGGGGCCTCCGGCAGCACGCCGAGGACGTCCTCGTCCCGGGCGACCGCCGCGGGGGCCGCGCCGGCGCTCGGCTCCGCCGCGACGCCCAGCACGTCCCCGGCCGCCGACGGGGGGGCGGCAGCGGCGGGCGTCTCGAGGGCGGGCGGGGCGGGCGGCTCCGGGGCGGGTGCCGCGGGAGGCATCTCGAGGGTCGGCGGGGGCGGAGCCGGGACGGGTGCCTCCGGCGCCGCGGCGGCCGCGGCCGGCATCTCGATGGTGGGTGGCGGAGCCGGGGTCTCGGCTGCCGGGGACGGGGCCGTCGGGGCCGCCGGCGTCTCCACGGCGGGGGCGGGCGCGGGGGCGGCTGCCGCGGGAGCATCCGCGGGGGCCGGCCCCGCCACAGCGACCTGCGGCGGGCTCGCGGGGGTCTCGCTCCCCGCGGCGGGCGTCGCCTCCTGCTCCTTCCGGGCGCCGCCGTAGCGCTCGTTGAGGTGAATCAGGACCAGCTTCGTGATGTGGCGCAGCGTCTCCTGGACGCCGACGCCGGTGGTGGCGATCGCCTCGTAGAAGGGGGCGTTGTACTTGTTCAGCTTCTCGTCGAGCACCTCGACGGGAAGCACGTTGGGCAGGTCGCGCTTGTTGTACTGGAGAACGTGGGGCAGCTCGCGCAGGTTGATGCCGTGGGCCGCGAGGTTCTCCTCGAGGTTCCGGAAGGAGTCGAGGTTGGCCTCCAGCATGTTCTCCTGGCTGTCGGCGACGAAGACGACGCCGTCGGCGCCACGGAGGACCAGCCGGCGGGTCTCGTTGTAGAAGACCTGGCCCGGCACCGTGTAGAGCTGGACCTTGGTCTTCATGCCGTGGATCTCGCCGATGTCCACCGGCAGGAAATCGAAGAACAGGGTCCGGTCGCTCTTGGTGGCGAGGGAGAGCATCTTGCCCCGGACCCCCTCCTTGAGGTGGTCGTAGATGTACTGCAGGTTCGTCGTCTTCCCGCACAGGCCGGGGCCGTAGTAGACGATCTTGGTGGTCAGCTCTCGCGTGGAGTAGTTGAAGACCGCCATGCTCTGCTCTCCCCTCGGGACCTTGGCGGGTTTTCCCGGGCGCACGTGGAGCGCGGGGACCCGCTGCCCCGGCAAACATAGGCCGGCCGGGGGCAGCGTGTCAAAGCCGCCCGGGACCGATCGGCGGCTTCCGCGACGTCATCCCTGGCCGCGGCGCGGTGGATCGCGAAACTCCAGCTTGACGGGCACGGGCCCCAGGTCGAACGCCTCCCGCAGCTGGCGTTCCAGGTGGCGGCGGAAGGACGGGTCGACCTTCCCCGCCCGGCGGGCGAAGACGATGAATCGCGGGGGGAAGACCCCGACCTGGGTCATGTAGAAGATCTTCGGCGCGCCGGTGCCCGCGTCCCGCAGCCGGGCCGTGAGCCCGGCGACGAACCGGTTGAGTTCCCCCGTCGGCACGCGGCGCGACCCGCGCCGCGCGAGTTCGCGGCAGCGGTCGAGCACCCGGAAGGCCCGCTGCCCGTGGAGGGCCGACAGGCGAACCACGGGCGGATCCGGGAGGAACGCGAGTCGCCGGGCGACCTCCGCGTCGAGTTCCCGGGCCCGCGCGTCCGGGTCGTCGACCAGGTCCCACTTGTTGAACGCCAGGATCATCGGGCGGCCCGCCGCCTCGATCTCGCCGGCGATCGATGCGTCCCGGGTCGTGACCCCGGCCGTCGCGTCCAGCACGAGGACCGCGATGTCGCACCGCTCGATCCGCCGTCGCGCCACGAGGATCCCCACCGACTCGTCCCGGTCCGCCACCCGCGTCCGCCGCCTGAGCCCCGCCGTGTCGACCAGGCGGTAACGGAGCCCGTCCCGGGTCAGCAGCACGTCGATGGCGTCCCGGGTCGTCCCGGGAACCGGGGAGACGGTCACCCGGGGCGCTCCGGCGAGGCGGTTGACCAGGGAGGACTTGCCGACGTTCGGGCGTCCGACGATGGCGATGGAGAGTTCGCCCTCGGGATCGAACCCCTCCCCTCCCGGTTCCTCGCCGTCGGTTTCCAGGCCGGGGCCGGCGGGCGTCTCCGGGAGCCGGGCGGCGATCTCCCGGGCGAGGCGGTCGACCCCGAGGCCGTGTTCCGCGGAGACCGGCAGCGGTTCTCCGAGCCCCAGGGACCAGGCCTCCGCCGCCAGGTCGGTCACCCGGGGCACGTCGATCTTGTTCACCGCGACGATCACGTCGTCCGCCCGGCGCCGGAGGATCTCGCCGACCTCCTCGTCGAGTGGGGTGACCCCCGCCCGTCCGTCGAGGACCAGGACCAGGAGGTCGGCCTCCTCGAGCGCGGCCAGGGCCTGCCGGCTGACCGCGCGCTGGAGTTCCTCCCCGGCCTCGGGGACGATTCCCCCGGTGTCCTCCAGGATCACGGGGCGTCCCTCGATCTCCCCTTCCCTCTCGATCCGGTCGCGGGTCACCCCGGGGCGGTCGTGGACGATCGCCTCGCGCCTGCCGAGGAGGCGGTTGAAGAGGGACGACTTCCCCACGTTGGGACGCCCGACGAGGGCGACCCGGGGAAGACGGGACCGGGACCGTGCGCGGCTGCTCATGGCGCAGATTATCCGGGATCGGCTAGACTCTCCGCCATCCCGCCCCGTTCGGGGGGCGCGCGGAGGAAGACCCCATGGTCAAGGCCGACATCGTGCATCGCGTCGCGGAGACCGTTCGCATCCCGAAGTCCCAGGCCATGAAGGCGGTCGACACCCTGTTCGACGCCCTCCGCCAGGCGATGGTGCGGGGCGAGCGGATCGAGTTCCGCGGTTTCGGCGTGTTCCAGGTCCGTCCCCGGAAGCGGGGCGTGGGCCGGAACCCGCGCACCGGGCGGGTCGTCCAGATCCCGCCCGGCCGGACCGTCCGCTTCAAGCCCGGGAAGGATCTCAAGGACCTGCCCGTCCCGGAGGGACTGGACCGGCAGGATGCCTGACGACCGGTCTCGATGAGCCTTCCTCCCCCGGGGTTTCCCTCCTCCCCGGTTCCCCCGCCCGTTTCCCGCCGCCGGGGGGCGCCCCCGTGGATCCCGGCGCTCCTCGCCGGGCTCACGTTTCTCACCTGCGCGGTCGCGGGCGGTCTCCTTTCCCGCGAGGGGGTGATCGCCCTCGAGCGGCTGGTGACGGGTCCCCTGGCGGAGGGACCGGTCCGCTTCCTCCAGCTGGTGGTGGCCGGGCTGCCGTACGCCGTGGCGCTGATGGGGTTCTTCCTCGCCCACGAGGGAGGGCACTGGCTCGCCTGCAGGATCTACGGGGTGGACGCCAGCCCCCCCTGGTTCATCCCGGCGCCGACCCTGATCGGGACCTTCGGGGCGGTGATCCGCATCCGCGGGCCGATCCCCCATCGCCGGGCCCTGTTCGACATCGGTATCGCCGGTCCGCTCTCCGGGTTCGCCGTCGCCCTTCCCGTGCTCGCCCTCGGCATCCTGCGTTCGGACGTCGTCCCGGCAACGCCGCCGGCGCCGGGGACGATCCTCTTCGGTGACTCCCTCCTGACCCGCCTGCTGATCGCCTGGCTGCGCCCGGAAGCGCTGCGCGGCGACCTGGTCGCCGATCCGCTGTTCATCGCGGGCTGGGTCGGGCTCCTGGCGACGGCGATGAACCTGGTCCCGGCCGGACAGTTCGACGGGGGACACGTCCTCTACGCCCTCTTTCCGCGGGCCCACCGGACGGTCTCCCTGGGGACGGCGACGTTCCTCTCTTCCCTCGTCGCCTTCCGCTGGATCCTGCACGGACGGATCTCGGCGTGGATCGTCTGGGCCGGTGTCACCTGGCTGCTCGGCAGGAACCACCCCCCGGTGCCCTGGTGGCCGGCCCGGCTCGGGAGGGGGCGGATCCTCCTCGCCTGGCTCGCCCTCGCGATCCTCGTGCTCTGCTTCATGCCGGACCCGGTCGACGTGTTCTAGCCCGCTGGAGCGCCGGCGCCGCCCCGGGCTCCCGGGCGGGGAACGCGGGCAGCACCTGCAGGCGCCCGCGCCGGACGACGATTCGCAGGGTTCCCGACCGGGCGGTCGTCAGCACCCGCGCGCCCGTCGCCCGCAACGCGCTCACCGTGGCCGGGTGCGGGTGACCGTGACGGTTCCGCCGCCCAGCCGAGATCGCGGCGATGGCCGGGGGCGCGGCGCCCAGGAGAGCTCTCCCGGTCCCGGTACGGGCTCCGTGGTGGCCGGGTACCAGCAGGTCGACGTGCCGGCCGCGCAGCTGACGGACGAACCCCGGTTCCGCGGCCTTCCCGGCGTCCCCGGGAACGAGGACCGCGAGACCCGCGACCCGGGCGAGGACGACTGCCGACGCCTCGTTGCCGTCGGTGCGGGTGCCCGGCGGGGGGTGCAACACCCGGATCTCCACGTCGCCGTACCGGGCCCGGAACCCCCGGGCGACCGGGACGAGGGGAACGCCGCGGCTCGCCGCGGCGTTCCGGAAGGCGATTCCGGCGGGGTCGTCGGCGAGGCCGGGGGGCAGCAGCAGCCGTCCCGTGGGAACGGCGCGGAGTACCGCTGCAGCCCCTCCCGCGTGGTCCCGGTCGCCGTGGGAGAGCACGAGGGCGTCGAGATGCCGCACGCCGAGGCGGGCGAGGGTCTCGAGCAGTGCGCGCGTCCCCTCGTGTCGCCGGTCGTCGCCGGTGTCGACGAGGACCGCGCCCCCGCCCCGGCCGGCGAGGAGGACCGCCTGCCCCTGGCCGACGTCGACCACGTGCACGCCCGGAGGAACGGCGCGGGACGGCGCGAGAGGAAGCCCCGCGTCCCGGGCGACCAGCACGGCGAGGATGCCGAGGGCCAGGGCCCGTCGGCCCCGCGCCGCGTCCGGCAGGAGGAGCCACCCGGCGAGCGCCGCCCCGTGGGCGAGGCCGGCCAGCGGGTGTGGCGCCGGCGCGAGCTTCCCGGAACCGGGGAGCCCCGCGAAGAAGGCCGCCAGGTGAGCGAGGGCCCGGGCGAGGAGGATGGCGACCCCCGCGAGGGGCTCCACGAGGCCGGGAAGCCACCCGGGAGCGAGGACCGCTCCCCACCCGCAGGCGAGGAGCGGAGCCAGGAGTGGTGTCGCCGCCATGTTGGCGAAGGGTGCCCAGGGCGAGACCCGGCCCCCGAGACGCACCAGGAGGGGCCAGGTGGCGAGGAACGGCGCGAGGGCGACCCGGAGGCCCCTGCCCCGTGCCGGTCCGCGAGCGGCGGCGGCGAGGGCCCAGGCGGCGGCGAGGGTCAGCTGGAAGGAGATGCTCCCCGCGAGGTCGGGGCTGGCGAGCAGCAGGACGAATCCTGCCGCGCCCACCCGGGCGAACGGGTCGGCGGCGCGGCCGAGGGCAGTGCCCGAGCTGGCGAGCAGGGCGGCGAGGGCGGCCCGCTGGACCGGGGGCGCCGCCGGCAGCACGGCGACGAGTGCGAGCGCGAGGACCACGGCGGAGATGGCGCGCCGCGGGTGGCGCGGCCCGGTGCCGGGCGCCAGGACCAGGAGACCGCCCCCGACCAGCAGCCCGAAGTGGAGGCCCGAGACGACGGCCACGTGGGCGAGACCGGCGGCGCGCAGGTCCTCGCGGACGGCCGGGAGCAGCCCTGACCGGTCCCCCGAGACCAGGGCGAGGGCGAGGCCCGGGCCGGGGTCGTGGCGGGAGCCCGGGAGCCGCGCTGCCGCGCGTTCCCGGAAGGCGGCCCGGAGCCGGCCCGGGAGGGCGCGGAGCCGGTCGGCGGGTGCGGGATCGGCGAGCACGCGTACCGAGGCGGCGCAGGCGGCCACGGGGATGGCCCCCCGCGGAGCGGGCCGGACCGGTACGGCGAGGAGGGCCCCGGGGACGGCGGCGGCGGGCAGCCGGTCCAGGTCTGGACACCCGTGCCTGGGCACGCGGACCCGCCGGCCGTCCCGCAACCGGAGAAGGATGCCGTCGCGCAGGGCGTCGACGGTTGCGAGCTCCCCGCGCACGAGGCGGGAGGGTTCGCCGAGGGCGACCGCCCCGGGTTCGTCGGCGGGTACGAGGGCGGCGAGACCGCCGAGGGCGGCGAGAAGCGCGGCTGCTGCCGCCCCGGGCCGGTGGGGCGGCCCGGGGCGGCCGACGACGAGCAGCAGGACTCCCAGGGCCAGCAGCAGCGCGGCGTTCGCTGGACCGAGGCCGCGGCAGCCGAGGGCGATCGCCATGCCCGCCGGGAGCAGGCCGGCGAGGCGGGCCGGGGGTACGGAACGGGACTTCGGGGCCATGGCACGAGGGTGCCCCGCGCCGGCGCGCTCGCGCGAGCCCCGTGCCCACCCGCTTGCGAGGGCGGGAAGGCATGTCCCGGGCGGGGGGTCAGAAGTACGGCAGGAGTCCCAGGTCGGGGAGGTGGAAACGCTCGCGCACGCGCCGCAGGAGGGCGGCGTGGCTCGCCTGCTCGAGGACCTCCGGGGACATCTGGCTGGTCCAGGGAGAGAGCTCCTCCTCGACGGTCCGCTGGAGCGCCGCGATCTCATCCGCGGGAAGGGTGGCGAGGCATGCCTCCGCCAGGTCTTCCCCGATCTCCCCGAGGCTGGTGGGGAGGTCGATCGCCTCCCCGCGCGCGAGCCGTTCGCGCAGCTCCGCGAGCTGCCCCCGGGCGAGGTCCCGGGCCGTCGCGGGCGCGCGGGACGCCGCGATCGCCCGGAGCGCCTTCTCGATCACTTCCATGCCACCTCCCTTCCCTTCCTCGTCGCCCCGGGGGCGGTGCGCCCCGACACGACGCTCCTTCCACGCGGCGAATGCCTCGAGGACCGCCGGCTCGCAGTATGCGAGGGACCGGGGACGTACCGGTGGCTTGCGCTCCGCTGCCTGCCGGAAGACCTCGTCCAGGCTCTCGAGGACGAGCCACAGGGGAATGCCCTGCCGGTACCACCCGCGGGCCCGCTCGAAGTCGGCGGGCGAGAGCAGGAGCGGCCGGCCGCGCAGGGCACGGAACTTCTCCTCCACCGCCTGGAGCCAGGCGGACTCGTCCTCGACGCGGGGTTCTCGGTCCATGGCAGGGGTCAGCGGGGATACTTCAGGCTGATCGCCAGGTGTTCCACCGCGTCGAAGATCTGGCGCGCAACCTTCTCGTAGCCCTCCCGGTGTCCGCCGGTCGGGTCCCCGATCTCCTGCTTGCCGTCCCCGGGGAGATGTGCCCCCAGGAGCTCGGTCTTCGAGAGCGCCTCGGGGAAGTGCTCCCGGATGAAGGCCCGGTGGCGCCGTTCCATGACGTACACCTCGTCCGCCCGGTGCAGGAGCTGGGCCGTGAGCCCGCGGCTGCGGTGATCGGAGAGGTCGAAACCGGCGCGGGCGGCGATCCGGGCCATCACCGGGTCGGGAGGATGTCCCTCGATGCCCATGATGCCGGCGGACAGCGGTTCGAGATGGTGTGCCCCGAGAATTCCCGCCAGGTAGCGCAGGTAGTGTTCCGCCAGGGGCGACCGCGAGATGTTGGCGCTGCAGACGAACAGGATGCGCATCAGGCCCGGTTCCTCTCGTAGAGCAGCCGCAGGCCGCTCAGGGTGAGGTCGGGATCCACCGCGTCCACCCGCGCGAGGAGTGGCGCGAGCACCCCGACCCAACCCCCCGTCGCGATCACCCTGACCCGTTCCCCGAGCTCGTGCTCGATGCGCTGCACCAGCCCGTCCACCATCGCGGCATGCCCGTGGAGGAGCCCCGAGCGAAGGGAGTCCACGGTGTTCCGGCCGATCACCCGGGGCGGGACGACCAGGTCGACCCGCGCCAGGCGCGCCGCCCGCCGGGAGAGGGCCTCCCCGCCCACCGCCGGCCCCGGCGCGATCACCCCCCCGAGGTAGTCTCCCGCTGCCGTCACCACGTCCAGGGTGGTCGCCGTGCCGAAGTCGACGACCACCGCCGGTCCCCCGTAGCGGTGCAGGGCTGCCACGGCCCCCACGATCCGGTCGGCGCCGACCTCCTGCGGGTTGTCCACCCGGATGCGGAGGCCCGTGCGGATCCCGGGAGCGACCTCGATCGGGTCGCGCCCGGTGAGGCGGCGCAGGGCCCGGGATACCTGGCGCGTGAGCGGCGGGACCACCGAGGCGAGGATCACCCCCTCGACCACGGGGAGCCGTTCGCCGAGAAAACCCCGCAGGAGGACGTGCAGCTCGTCGGCGGTCATCTCCGGGCGGGTGGCGATCCTCCACGCCCCCGCGATGCGCTCCCCGTCGAGGAGACCGACCACCACGTGCGTGTTGCCGATGTCGACCGCGAGGATCACGCCGCCGCTCCCGGTGAGGTTCCCGCCGCGCACACCACCCTTGCGGGCTGGCCGCGGCGGGCCACGCCCCGACCCCCGCAGCGATTCTAGCGGATCGGGGGCGGTCCGGGGAAGCTCCCCCGTCTTCCCCGGGGGCTAGATATCGAGGCCGATGTCCACCGCGCGCACCGAGTGGGTCAGTGCCCCGAGGGAGAGGCGGTCGGCGCCCGCTTCCGCGTACGGGCGGAGGTTTCCCGGCCGGAGTCCACCGGAAACCTCGATCCGGGCCCGCCCCGCGACCAGGCGCACCGCTTCCCGGACCTCTTCCGGTGTCATGTTGTCGAGGAGGATCCAGCCCGGGCGGAACTCCAGGGCGACCCGGAGCTCGGCCAGGTCGTCGACCTCGACCTCGATCGCCCCCGGGTCGTGCCCGGCCGCAACGACCCGCGAGAGGGCTTCCCGGAGCCCCCCCGCGAGGACCTTGTGGTTGTCCTTGAGCAGGATCATTCCGTCGAGGGTCATCCGGTGGTTCTCGCCCCCCGCCACCGCGACCGCGTACTTCTCGAGGGCCCGCAGGCCGGGGGTCGTCTTCCGCGTGTCGGCGACCCGGGCCCCG
>Ga0256842_1002597_pt1 | contig 12760 bp, 13 predicted proteins | sample 4559240metaG_FD_185973 | JGI IMG/M metagenome (GOLD analysis project Ga0256842, IMG submission 185973) | Hydrothermal vent microbial communities from Guaymas Basin, Mexico - 4559-240 | ecosystem: Environmental > Aquatic > Marine > Hydrothermal vents | place: Mexico: Guaymas Basin | collected...
AGGGTTAAATATGTAAAGCCCATTCAGACAGGTTATCCCAAAGACGATGATGCATCGTTTGTAAAAAGATTTGCAAATCTTAAAGACGACGAAGCTATAACAATAATAAAAGAAGAAAAACCTGTTGCCGCAGCTGCCTTGTTTGATAAATTCCCTATGGACGATGTTTGCTCAAAGATAGAGAGAATTTCTGAATTTGACGATTTGATAATAGAGACAGCTGGCGGTGCCTTCTCACCTTTGGATAAAACATTACTGAATTACCACTTTGCAAAGTTTCTTAACTTAGAAGTTATACTTGTTGTGCCCAATAGATTGGGATGCATAAGTGAAGCCATATCAAACTATAGGCTTTTAAAGTATGAAGGCATTTCTGTTTACGCTATAGTAATGAATAACTATTTTAGCCACACCAAAGACCAAAAAAACTTAGAACTTATCAACCGTTTCTGTGATGATAAAGTAAAAATCGTTTTTGATAAAGATAAACTAACATATATAGAATAATCTATCTGTTTACGCCTTATAAAATTAAAGATTGGATGCGGTGTTTTTATTTTAGATATTGTTAGCTCGCTCATTGACTTAGGGATGACTATGTAGTATTATTAAAACTATGGATTTTTTAAGCAGACACACCAAAGAGATTCTTTTTCTTGCAAGAGACATTATAACAGGCGATTATAAAAAAGATAATTGGCTTTCGTTTTTGGACAATCTTGCCAATATATTTGATATGGACGGAGCTTTTATAGGCTTATGGGAAAAAGGTTATATAGAGCTTAAATACTCATCTGTACTCATTAAAAAATTTTTGGATGATAACAAGACAAAAAACCTATCTAAGGTAAATATTAAAAACAGAAAAATATTTAGAGATACCTTAGTAGAAAACGGGTATATAAACATAGAAGATTATCAAAATTATGAGTATGCGCTAGATGATTGGAAAAATATAGGGCTAAAATCTATTTTGGCATCTATAGTTAAATCTGATAAAAAACTTTACGGTTCGTTGCATCTTGTTAGTCTGTCAAAAAACATAAAATTTACATCAAGCCATATAGAAGCTTTACAAATTATATCAAATGCTATTGCTTCGGAGCTTGAGAAAGAAAATCTAATAGATAAGCTAAGGGAAGAAAAGGATATAAACGCTTACTATGTTGAACTTATAAACAGTGTAGCAATAGAAAATAAGGTTCCGGACGTCTTAAACAGCTGGATACTTTCAACACTAAACAAAATCAAAACGCTTTCAAATGCCTATGTTGTGAGATTTCTTTTTCCTTCTGAAAATATAAACGTTATGCTGGACGGTGTTGCTTCTATAAAACAATATGATGAAGACATTCAAAGCAATCCTTTATACGATGTTTGGGAAAAAAACATAACGGACATTATAGAATACACAGATACTGAAAGCATAAAAAATCATTTAAACCCTAAAATAAATCTCAAAAATGCAATATTTATACCTTCCGTATCCAATAATAGAACAGTTTCTGTTTTGTGTTTGGGTTTTATGGATGAAACTCATCTAAGTAAAAAGAAAATAGAGCTTATTCAGACTCTTTTGAAGTATTTTTCTTCCTTGGTATACACATACAAAAACATATCAAGGGTATCATCAGAATTATCAAACACCGAAGAAGGACTAATCAAAGCATTTGTATCTGCTATGGAGGCTAAGGATTTATATACAAAAGGACATTCTCAACATGTAGCCATATATGCAAAAAAGATAGGTAAGGCTTTGGGTTTCAATGCAAAAGAGCAAGAATTTTTATATAATGCAGGCTTGCTTCACGATATAGGAAAGATTGGAATACCGGACAACATACTTCTTAAACCATACAGACTTTCTAAGCACGAATACGAGATAATTAAATTGCACCCTATCTTTTCTTATGAGATAGTCAAAAATATACCAAAATTCAAAAAGGTGGCAAACTGCATATTGCATCATCACGAAAGGATGGATGGAAGCGGATACCCCAACGGATTAAAGGGACATCAGATAGAAATGGGCGCTAGAATTTTGGCAATAGCCGATATCTTTGATGCTTTAACAACAAAAAGGCCATACAGAGATAATTTAACGTGTGATGAAGCCATAGAAATAATGAAACAGGAAGCGTTAGACCAAGATATACTATCAAAAACCGCGAATGCGTTAAAGGAATCTTATTTGGATGAGTTAGTCTTTCAACAAACATTTACGCCAACAAAGTTTGAGATGGCAAGAAAAGATATGCTTGAAAGGGATTATGCCACAGGCCTATATAGAAGAAGCGCTTTTGTAAATGTTGTCAACTCATATATAAGGAAAAAAAGGCTATTTTCTATGTTTATGGTAGATATAAAAAACATATCTTATATAAACTTTAAATACGGTGTGGATATAGGTGATAAAATTGTGGTGTTTGTTGCCGAAGAATTGAGTAAAATAACAAAAGTAGATGCTCTTGCAAGAACGGATTCAGATGTTTTTATGTTTATATATAAAGGCACAAATCCGCAGGCTTTTAAAGATATTATATCACAAGAACTAAAGCAGGGTATAATAGACAAGATAAAACAGAAAAGCTGCGTTATAGATAGACAGGCTGCAGAAAAAATTATTGGATGCTATATAACATATATGGAATATCCAAAAGAAGCTAAAACTGCCGAAGAGCTCATATACGGCTGTATCACAAAGAAAAAACAGATAGTCACAAACAATGAAAGCATTTATACTCAAGAAAATATTTGAACTTATACCAACATTTTTCGGCATAACCATCATAATATTTTTAGTAATACATCTTGCTCCCGGCAATCCTATAGATTCTATGGGAACGTTTAATCCAAACATATCAGCAGAATCTTTGGAAAATATGAAAAGGCTTTACCATTTGAACGAGCCTTTGTATGTTCAATATTTAGAGTGGTTAAAATCTCTGTTTAGGTTGGATTTTGGAACAAGTATGGTAGACGGCGTTGGTGTTATGCATAAAATAGCCGAAAGATTACCCGTAACTATTGGCATAAATGTTGTAGTATTACTTATATCTTTGGCAATCTCCATTCCCATAGGAATAATTAGCGCTATAAGAAAAGATTCATTTATCGATAAATTTTTTACATTTTTCGTATTTAGCGGATATGCGATGCCGTCTTTTTGGTTGGCTTTGCTTTTAATGATTCTTTTTAGTGTAAGATTGCATATGCTGCCGCTTTCAGGTCTTCACTCTCTAAATATAAAACCAGGCACACCAACCTATTATCTTGATTTGGTAAAACATTTAATTATACCCGTATCGATAGGCGTATACGGCTCATTAGCCGGATTTTCCAGATATATAAGAAAAGGCATAATAGACGTATTGGATAAGGATTTTATAAGAATGCTTTATTTAAGAGGCGTAAGCAAAAAACGCATCTACATACATACGCTTAAGAATGCGATGCTTCCGCTTGTTACTATTTTGGGATTATCGATACCCGGTTTGATAGGCGGTAGCGTAATAATGGAATCTATATTTGCTATACCAGGCATGGGACAACTATTCTATTTTTCGGCTATGTCAAGGGACTATCCAACGATAATGGGCATTTTAACCATAAGCACAATTCTTACGCTTGTTGGAAATTTAATAGCCGATATAACCTACGCTTTGGTTGACCCGAGGATAAGATATAGTGATAACGGTTGAATTTGACGAAACAATTGTATTGAAATACCTACTGTTGGACTATACAGGAACGCTTTCGGAAAATGGTAAACTGATAGATGGAGTAAGGAAACGGCTAAACGAGTTATCCAAATTGTTGGAAATAGAAGTTTTGACATCAGACACATTTGGCAGTGCAAGAAGTGAATTAAAGGGAATAGATTGCACGGTAAACATAATTGATGGCAAAGCAAAGGAAAAAAAATTAAAAAGACTTCAGGATTTGGGAGCCGATAACTGCGTTGCCATAGGTAACGGACATAACGATATGCTTATGTTAAAACACGCAAGATTATCCATTGCCGTAATTAACGCCGAAGGGTGTTATGCAAAGCTGATAAGCCAAGCCGATATTGTTGCTCGCTCAATAAACGACGCACTCGATATATTGTTAGATAAAAGAAAAATAATAGCCGTTTTAAGACATTAAGGCAGTTTTGTTGTCTTTGGTTTTTTAATTAAAAGCACCGTAGGTATTAAAAACACAAACAAGACTGCACAAAAATAGAATGCATCATTAAAGGATAACATAGAAGCTTGTCTCAATAATTCCTTATATATAACGGCAAACTGTTGAGATGTAGAATGAAGTGTGGAAGATAAAATATTTTGAGACTGATTAAAGGCTTCATTTGTAGGTATTATATTTTCAACGAGCCTGCTTTGGTGAAACTGCTCACGTCTTGTGAGAATCGTAGCCACTATAGCTGTTCCAAAACTACCGCCTATATTTCTTATAAAGTTAAATATGCCAGAAGCATTGCCCATATCTTCATTATTTATGTTTGAAAATGTAGCTGCCGATAATGGGACAAAAAACAGCGATATAGCGATACCCTGAAGTGCTCTCGGCGTTATTACGCTCCAAAAATCAGCAGATAGATTAAAGTGTGCCATTAGATTAACAGCAAATGCGTTTACTACAAGGCTAACAAAAAGCAGTTTTCGCGGATCAACGCCACGTTCCAACATTTTACCTGCAATAGGCATACCGACAAGCGTTGTTATAGCACCTGGTCCCAATACCAAACCCGCTAAAAAAGCTGTGTAGCCCATTAATTTTTGAAGATACATAGGCAGAAGGACAATAGTGCCGAAAAATCCAATAAATCCTGAAAACATTATTATATTTCCAATAGAAAATGAACGGTCTTTAAATATCCTTAAGTTAACAACTGGATTTTTTTCTTTCAATTCATGTGTTATAAATATAATAAATCCAATTACCGAGATTACAGCCAACGTGGTTATAAATCTGGATTCAAACCAATCCTTTCTTTGTGCATTGTCAAGTAAAATCTGCAAAGCACCGACAGCTATTGCAAGATACGCCAAGCCTTTATAGTCGATAGCCGTTTTCTTAATATTTTTTATATAGTCAGGATCAAATATAAACAGATTTATGAGAATAAACGATAAAATACCAATAGGAACGTTTATGTAAAATATCCAACGCCACCCCCAATTATCGGTTATCCAACCACCGAGAACGGGTCCTAAAATAGGTCCTACAACAACACCCATTCCAAATATAGCCATAGCCATGCCGCGCTGCTCTTTAGGGAAGGATTCTATAAGTATAGCGTTAGATACAGGTTGTAATCCTCCGCCTGCTATACCCTGCAAAAATCTTAAAATAACCAAAGCCATAAATGAAGGCGCATAACCGCAGGCAAAAGATGCGATAGTAAATAACATAACCGATACTGTAAGGTATTTTTTTCTGCCAAACGTTATAGCAAGCCATCCCGTTATAGGTATAATAATAGCATTTGATACCATATATGATGTCAAAATCCATGTTGATTCATCCAGACTGACACTTAAATCGCCCTGAATGTGAGGCAAAGAAACATTGACTATTGTAGTATCAACTATCTCCATTAATGTCGGCAATATAACCGTTATGGCTACAATCCATTTATTGACCTGTTTTTGCTGAGACATATACTATTTTGCTAAAACTACAACCTTTGTTGACATACCGACTCTTAACGGAATATTCGGTTTTTCTTTGAAGAATATCTTTACGGGAATTCTTTGTGTTACTTTTATCCAGTTGCCAGATGCGTTTTGTGGTGGAAAAAGCGAAAATACTTCTCCTGTGCCGTATTGTATACTGTCTACGATACCTTTTAATCTTACGCTTGGATATGCATCTATTTCTATTTCAACATCGTCGCCTTTTTTTATCCTGTTTATTTGAGATTCTTTATAATTTGCCACAATCCAAGCGCCTTCGTTTGGCACAATAGCACAAATTGGCAACTGTGGCGCTATGAATTTTCCAACTTCTACACCCTTTTTTGTAACAAATCCGCTTTTTGGCGCTTTTATTTCTGTATATGAAAGATTTAATTTTGCGTTTTTCAAGGTGGCTTCTGCCGCTTTTAGTCCTTTTTTTGAACTTTCGTACATTGCTTTAGCCCTTTTTAACTCTTCTTTTTTTGTAGCAAGTGTAAACTTTGCAACCCTGTATGTAGTTAAATAGTTTTCGTATTTGTTCTTGGAAATAACCTTTGTTTGATACAGACGCTTTGCTCTGTTGTAATCCCATTCAGCTTTTTCAAGTTTCGCTTTGACAAGCTCTATTTCGGACATAACGGCTTTTATGGCTACTTCTGCTTCTTTTGTTTTTGCTTTATAGAGTTCGACGTTGGCTTGGGCGGATAGAAGACTTATTTTATATGGTTCTTGATTTATAATCGCTAATATATCGCCTTTTTTTACATATTGATTGTTTCTTATGAAAACCTTTTCGATAGAGCCTGACACTTTGGGATGAACCCAATATATATCGTTTGTAATATAGGCGTCGTCGGTTGCTATATGGGTTTTTTTGTACTGGATAAAAATAAATATTGCAGCAATCAATACAAGTAGAACGACAGCCAAAATAATTTTTTTATTTACATTTTTCCCTGTTTCTGTTTTTTCCATAATTTTTTTCTCCTTATTTTATGTATTCGCTTGCATTTTGTGCCATTTTTTCTATAAGTTTATATATAGATTCTTTTTCTTCTTTGCTAAATCCTTTGCATAAAACATCATCCCATTGAAAAGCCAAATCTCTAATTTTTTTGTATAATTCTAAAGCTTTTTGCGTAGGATATAGATTATATGCTCTTCTGTCTTTTTTGGATACTTTTTTTATTACATAACCGTTTTTCTCTAATGACTGAATAGCTTTTGCTGTGGTGCTTTTGTTTATTTTAAGGTGATTGGATAGTTCTTCTTGAGTAATGCCAGCCATATTAACTATGGTCATAAAAAATGTAAGTTGGCTACCGGTTATATTGTATGGTTTTAGTTTATTGTTAGCGTGAATTATTGAATATCTGTATATAATTGAAATACATTTGCCTAACGGGTCTTTCACATTCATCTCCTTTACGCTTTTTATTTAATATCAAAAAATAGTTTCAATTGCAACTATAAATTATTCACTTAAAAATCAAATGTTGTGTTTGTGTTTTTCAAAATAGATATATTTTGAAATATAATATACCAAAAGGGCTATGGTTAGACCGCTTATTACATCAAAACCGTAGTGATAACGCAAAACTACGGTTGATAGAATAAGCGATAAAACTATCGGTAGGATTATTAAGGCTATTTTTTTATTTTCGTCTTTAAAAATCAATAGCACCAAAACCGATATTTCGGTATGACCGCTTGGGAAACAGTCCTGTTTTATGTGTTCGAGTGAATTTAATATTGGATGAATGAAATTGTATATGAAGCCGCCGTGTAAAGGTATATTCTCAAGATACAAAAGCGAATATCTAGGTCCAATCGCAGGAAATATAATATAACCTACATAAGATATATAGTATCCCATAGATAGGGCAAATAGTGCATAATTTAATTTTTTTATCTCTTTTTTTGAATACAAATAGTAAATAAGAAAAATAGGCAGAAAATAGTAGGAAAGATATGCAAGTTGAAGATAGTCCGTTATGCCCTTTATATTTAAAAAGTTAAACAGATATGCCATATCAACTCCAAAGATATATCGGTCTAATTCAATAAATAGGCTGTCTTTATTGTAGGGATTTATAAAAGGCACGATAAAGCCCAAGGATTCAAATACGAACCCTATAAATATAAAGGGATAAAAATATCTCAAGATGCGAGTGAGCCTTGTATGGTTGTTTTTGTTTATTAGGTATAGCGAAGCGGCTATTATCGCTATATAGACAGAAATCAAAAATATAGGATTCGGTATGGCTTTGTAGTGCAATACTATTATTGTAAGCATAAAAAGATAATATGAAAGGTTTATATAGTCAAACAGCCTAATGTTTTTTAAAATATTCATGGCACGACAATATTTATCGGTTTTTTGCATAGAGATATTTCAGCATCGCAAACACCGAAAAAATCTCCGTCTATCTGTACGGGCGCTTTTGTTGTATTGATTGTTTTGTTGGTTACTATGTGTTCTATGAATGGAACGTGATAGGATAGCCCACCAAAGAAAGCAATATTGTACAAAAGCAAATCTAAATATTTACCAGCCACTTTTTTAAAGATGCAAACATCAAGGAACGGTTTGTCCACATCAATATCATTTGATGCAATAAAATTGCCTGCGTATTTTTTTGCTTTGGATATTATAACCCAGTTTGTTTTATACCGTTTTTCGTCTATATCCATATAGAACGGGTCGTTTTTTGATATTAGATACGAATACAAACCGGATAGAAAATAGGCAAATTTACCGCTTAATTTTTTTATCTTCGCATTTACATTTTTGACAGATTCTGCATCAAATCCAACACCTGCCATCAATACAAATCTTCTATCGTTGATGCTGCCCAGATATATTTTTTTAAATTTAGGATTTATAAACAGTTTTGCGGCTTTTTCAGGGTTAAGGTCTATGTTTAAATCCAAAGCAAGGACGTTGGTCGTGCCGGCGGGCAGTATACCTAAAGCCGAATCTTTTATCTTAGCGTTTATTATTTCGTTTATGATGCCGTCTCCGCCGTATGCGGCTATAATTTCATATTTATTTGCTATGCGATTTGCTATTAAGGTGCCATCGCCCGCTTTCTGAGTAAAAAATATATCTACAGAAACACCGCTATTTTCCAAAAGGGATACTATATTTTTTAGAGTTTTTATATTGAATCTCAGTGCGTTTGGGTTTGCTATTATAGCTATCATATATCGACAACCATCCCGTCGTATGCGCTAACTACGTCGCAACCTGTTTTATCCGATATTTCTTTTGCGACTTCCCATGGTTTTTTCTTTAAAAAAGATAGACCGAAATGTGTTATAATAAATTTTTTAGGTTTAAAGACTTCTAAAAATTTGTAGATATCGTCTGAACTTAAATGTTTAAAACCCTTTCTTTCATGACAGAAAACAACATTTGCTATCACTATGTCGGTTTTGTACATATTCGGCAAATCATCAAAGTATCTTGTATCGGCTATATATGAAAACCTGTTGTCGAAGATTGCTCCGTAGACATCTACTGTGTGTATATGTCTTGCTTTGGTTTCTATTTTGATGCCGTCAACATCGTAAGATGAGAACTCATTTGTATTGATTAACGTGAAATTTTTTCTGTTGTATCTTAAAATAACAGGGTCAATCTCGGTTGCATCATACGGTGCAAGCACGGTACCCCTTTTTTTGTGGCCGCCTTCTGTCATTGACTCTATAATGGCATTTATATCGGCGCAATGGTCAAGATGTCTGTGGCTTAAAAAAATGCCGGATAGAGAGCTTGGTTGAAGTTTATGTTTTATCGCTTCAATCAAAGCGCCAGGACCCGGGTCTATCGCAAACAATTTATTATTTATCTTAAACCAAATACCGGCTGATTTTCTCAATTGATTAAAAACGGTAAATCTTCCGCCTGCCGTACCTAAAAATATAAGCTGATTGTCAGAAATTGTATTTATTCTCATGCGTAAGCATACACTCCGTCAAAATCATTTATTACCACATTAACCAATCCATTTAATTGCTCTTTAACCAATACGGGAAAGTATTGGCTTGAGATAGCCTTATAATACATTTGGTTGTTTCTTTTTATTGTTGTAGATTCCACTATAATTTCAGTCTCTTTTTTAACCATTGTTTCTACTGCTTGCCTGAATTTTCTTAAAAACAGCTCTTTTAGTTGTGCGTTTCTCTCTTTGACTATTGGTCCTTTTTCAAGCTTCATTTTTATATTGTTTGCCGCCGTATATGGTCTTTTTGAATAACTAAACACATGCCCAAACACCAAAGGTAAATCCTCTATAAAACGATATGTTTCCAAAAACTCCTTTTCTGTTTCTCCAAAAAAACCGACAATAACGTCCGTTCCTATAAATATGCCTTTATCATAACATCTTTTGGCGATTCTTTCAAAGAAGTTTCTGTTATAGTCTCTTCCCATAAGTTTAAGAATTCTATCGCAACCCGATTGAAGCGGTATGTGAAGATGCTTTGCAAATCTACCGTCTGCTATAATGTCTATAAATTCGTTGTCTATATACATAGGCTCTATTGAGCTTATTCTAATCCTTGTTTTTAGATTTAAAGCGTCTATCTTTTTTAACAGTTCCTTTAGGTTTTTGTAAGAGCCGATGTTTGTGCCGCTTAACACGATTTCGGGAAATTTGCTTAGGGATTGTATCTCATTTAGCACCAAACCCATATCTTTATCGCGTTCTTTGCCTCTTAATTTTGGTATTATGCAATAGGTGCAGTGATTGTTGCAACCTTCCTGAATCTTTATGAACGCCCTGCTTTTTTTTTCGAAATCCTTTATCAAGATGTTAATAGGATAGGTTTTTGTTTCTTGTGATGTGTCGCTAAAATTTTTTTGTAGAGCCTTTTTTATATTGTTTTTATATGAGTTGCCCACTATGGTAATGCCTGATAGATTTTCAAGGTAACTATCGCATCCCGTATAAACAACTGTCGATTGCGGATTGGTTTTTAATATTCTTTTTGCAAGGTTGCGTGATTCCTTTGATGCCTTCGATGTAACGGCACACGAATTTATAATATACAAATCGCATCCGTCCTTAAAATTCACAATTTCGTATTCATCTTTTATCTGCTCTGCCATTAGTTGGCTTTCGTATTGGTTGAGTTTGCATCCAAATGTTGCAATTGAAGCTTTTTTCATAGTGTGCCTTTTGTGGAAAGCGTCTCCTTTTTATCCGATACGGCGGCTTTTAAACTATATGCCACCGATTTGAATATGGCTTCTGCTATGTGGTGTTTGTTTGTTCCGTATAGCTGTTTTATATGTAAGACCATTTTTGCATTATTTGCAAACGCCCTAAAAAACTCTTCTATCAGCTCGCTGTCAAAGTTGCCTATATTTCCCACTATATTACAATCGTAGTTTAAAAAACATCTGTTGCATATATCAATACTGGATAAGACCAATGCTTCATCCATAGGTATTACTGCGTATCCATACCTTGCAAATCCTTTCTTTTTCTCAAGCGATTTTTTTATCAAAGCACCCAACACTATACCAACGTCTTCAACCGTATGGTGATAGTCCACATCCGTATCGCCTTCGGCTTTTATATACATATCTATGCCGGAGTGTTTCGATAGGGCTTCTAACATGTGGTTAAAAAAACCTATACCTGTATCTATGTCGTTGTTTCCGTTTCCGTCTATGTCGATTGTTATATTGATTACCGTCTCCTTTGTTATTCTTTTAATTGTTTCTTTCATCTGTCTCTCTCCACGATTAGTTTGGCTATCTCTATCAGATTGCCGCTGTTGTCAATATCCTTAATTTCCTTTATCGCCATCTCTTTTAATCTGTTTGCAAACTCAAAAGATTTTTCTAAGCCGTAGACTTTAGGGTATGTAAGTGTATTGTTTATCTCATCAACCTTCTTTTTTCCCATCTTGCTTTCATCACCGACTATGTCCAGACAGTCATCTATTATTTGAAAGGCGACACCTGTATATAAGCCGTAACGTTTTATCTTTTCTATCTCTTCTTTAGTAGGGTTTCCGCATATTGCTCCGCATAACAGGCTTGATTGAATAAGTTTTGCCGTTTTGTGCTTGTGGATAAAGTTTACCAAACGTTTTTTGCTTATATCGTTGAGTTTGCCGTCGCTTGATAGTATGTCTGCAGCCTGTCCCACAACCATACCGCCAATACCGGCAGATACGCTGAGTATGCGTAGTATCTCAACCTTTTTATAATTTTCTAAATTTGAACGCAGTATGATATCGAACGCATAGGTGTTTAGGGCATCTCCTGCAAGTATGGCAAACGCTTCGCCAAAAACCTTGTGGTTTGACGGTTTTCCGCGCCTGAAATCGTCGTTATCCATAGCAGGTAAATCGTCGTGGATTAGGGAATATGCGTGTATGAGTTCTACGGCTGATGCTATGTATGTTGCGTCTTTTTCTTTTCCGCCGAACATATCGCTTGCCATCATAACCAAGGCTGCTCTTATGCGTTTTCCTCCGCTTTTTGGTGTATAAAACATGGCGTCTTTAAAAGATTTTGGAAATATTCTTTCGTTGTTTTCCAATTCGATTATAAAATTGTCAACAATTTTTCTATACCGATTCAATATCTCCATCAAATTCCTCTGTTTCTATTTTTCCGTTGTTTATGTTTGTTATTACCCTTATTCTGTTTTCTGCTTCTTCTAATTTTTTTGAGCAAAAATCGACAAGTTTCATACCTTCTTCGTATAAGGAAACGGCTTTATCCAAAGCGATATCGTCGCTTTCTAAATTCTTTGCTATCTCTTCAAGCCTTTTTAGTGCATCTTCAAACGTTTTTATCTTCATAACAAAACCTCAACTTTTAAAACTCAACTATTTTATACATTTTTTCGGTAATTTATAAAGAAAAATTTATTAAGGTTTTTTAGGATTTATAAGAATAACGTTAAGTTTATAGTAACCTTTTTTAGAGCAAAAATATCGAGAAGAAATACACTCTTGTAAATACGTCTGTTTTTTTATGTTTGTATTACACGGACGATTTTTTTTCCATGCTATCAAGACCTTGTCTTTTTTTGCAGTGTTTGGACAAT
>Ga0256842_1002598_pt1 | contig 12758 bp, 9 predicted proteins | sample 4559240metaG_FD_185973 | JGI IMG/M metagenome (GOLD analysis project Ga0256842, IMG submission 185973) | Hydrothermal vent microbial communities from Guaymas Basin, Mexico - 4559-240 | ecosystem: Environmental > Aquatic > Marine > Hydrothermal vents | place: Mexico: Guaymas Basin | collected...
AAAGATTGAATGGATTCTAGATTGGCTTTAAGCTTCATTAACTCTGTATCTATATCTTCTCTACTTGTTATTATTTTTTCTAAAAGTATAGAGAGTTTGGAGTAGTGATCCTGCTCTGATATACGGAGCATATCAATATGTTTATGCACAACCTTATCAAGTTCAGGCATTTGAACTTCACTGAAATAAGTAAAAGCTTTATCAACATTTTCATGCCATTCCTGCATATTTTCAAATTTTTTTATAAATTCTATTTGGTTTTTCTCAATACTCTCTAGAGCTTTTATATCATCTTTGAATTTTGCACGTATCTCTTTTTGTACTTCTCTGTCTTCTTGAGAATATGCTGTCATACGTGCTTCAAGCTCAAGTATAAACTCTTTAAGCTGTGTGATCTCATGCACTAAAACTTTTGTAAATTCATCTTGCAGTTTTGCACTTTCAGACTCTTTTGTCTGATTGAGTATATTCATTACAGTATAGAGAATAGTAGCAACCAAAATTGGCATTAATGATTCACGAAGCAGAAGAATTACATTAGAGGGATCAGGGTGGATCATAAAGTGAATTAAACTTGCAATAGCACCGATGGCTATCATAAGCGGAGCATAATTTATTTTATTGGGTTTTTTTAAAATTGCAACATGTCTTAAAAACAAAAGTGCCATAAAAACAAGTGCAATAAGTAAGTCTATATCAAACATAACAGCATTTTATCATAATTTTTTATAAAATAATATTGAGAAGCTCTTTTGGTTCTTTTATAACAGTAGTATAGTTACCATCAGCAGAAAATCCCCATGTAACAAATATACTTTCAATCCCTGCACGCTCGGCACTTTCCATATCTTTTGAATTGTCACCTACCATCCATGCCCTGTCTTTTTGTTTATCAAAATTATATGACGCAAGTATCAAGTTTATCATATCGGGATTTGGTTTTGAAGTTTTTACTTTATCAGCACCTATAATTACATCAAACAGCGGACTAACGCCCAAGTGCTCAAGCATTGTTTTTGCAAAAAGTGTAGGTGCATTTGTTGCAACAGACATTTTTACTCCATTTTCTCGTAAAGTATACAGTACCTCTTCTAGCCCTTCATAAAGATAAGGATGTTTTATACACTGCTCTTTATAATGCTTCTCAAAAAGTTCTCTGTCTCTTTGTTCATAACTCTCTGTGTTATAAAAAAGATATGGTAGATTTCGCTCATGCATATTTATCGCTTCAACGATAAAATCTTCTGAAAGAGGAGGAAGATTATGATTTACTTTTCGAACATAATTGATAGAAATAGTAATATCTTTTTTCGAATCAATCAATGTCCCATCCATATCAAAAATAACTATTTTTTGCATCATTTCATCTTTTCATAAATCTCTTGAAGTGCATCGACAAAGAGCTCACTGTCATTTGGACATTTTGCTACTCTGTACTCTTTAAAACCAAGCGCTTGTGCGATCTCTCTATACTCTACATCAAGTTCAAAATCTGTCTCAGAGTTATCTATGGTAAAAGCAATAGGAAAGATAAGAACACCACGATTTCTTACCGTTTTGAGTTTATCTTCAAGCGAAGGTGTAAGCCACTCCATACGCCCTACTTTGGACTGATATGCCAAATGAACTTCATGAAACTCCATCCCTTTTTGATCCATCATCTCTTTTAAAATTGCTACATGACGATTGACATGCTTTTCATAAACATCACCAGCATCAACGATCTTTTTAGGTAAGCCATGTGCAGAAAAAATAATATCAAAATCTCTGTAATGAGCATCTTTCATCACCTCCTCGATCCGCTCTAAAATAGCCTCATTATACTTTTTGTTTTCAAAAAAATGTTTTATCTCAACAAGAAGCGCATCACCTCCTTGATCATGGTAACATGCTTCAAAATCTTCCAAAGAAGACTTTGTTGTTGTTGTAGAGTATTGCGGATAGAGCGGTATAAGATAGATCTTTTCAATATCTTGAGTATTAAGCCGTTCAACAACCTCACAGGCAAAAGGAGGTGTATAACGCATAGCAAAATCAACAAGGACATTTTCACCCAAACGCTCTTGTAACTTTGCTACAAGTTTTTTTGTATGTCCGACTATAGGTGATTTTCCCCCTAACTGTTTGTAGATCTCTTGAGAACTCTCTGTTCGGGTAAAAACTATCATTCCCCCCACAAACTTTCGTAAAAGCCTGCTTTTCATTGTCAATATATTTTTATCTGCAAACATATTTTTCAAAAAAACTTCAACCTCTTCAAGATTGTTTGGTCCACCCATATTTAGAAGGATTACTGCCTCTTTTGCCATTTATGCCTCTTTTGTATCATAGATATAAACTGCCAGCCATATGACAGTTTTTTTTGTTTTTAAAAGTGTATGTTCTTTCTTTTTTGGAATGAAAAGTGTATCACCTTTTTTGAGTTTATAAACTGTATCATCCATTTTAATTTTTGCACACCCCTGTAAGACGACAACCCACTCCTCACACTCCTGTAAAAATGTTTGCGGTGTTGAGAGCGTATTGCTAATTATTGTTTTTATCTCTACATTTTTACTTTTTAATTGTGTATAAAAATGTTCACTGTCAACTGCAGGCAGTTCAAAATCAAATATATTATTCACTTTTAACCCGCAGACTCACTGCATACATAAACTGCTGTAAAGCAAACATATCTTCATAGATTGCATAAAGCGTATCTATAAACTTCTCTGCATCTTCTATAAGATGGGGATCTAAAACTTTGTAGGTTGCCATTCCCTTATAAAGAGATAGATCAGCATACTCCATCTCTTTATCAAAACCTTTTGGATACCGTTTGTAGCCTTTTTCTAAATGTGTATATCCTTTACCCATTCCTTTGATCTGCTCTAAAATCTCCCATAATTCTGCTCTTTTTGCATCATTTTTTATAGTCTCACGAAACGCATCAAGCATAGGCTTTTCAAACCAACGAACACCGGTTGCTACATAAAGTTCTTTTGGAGAGAAATGCAGATAAAAACTAGAACTCTGCATTCGTTTGCCAGATCCCTGCCAAAAAATTATACCTATACGCTCTTTTATTGGCATAGCCAGTGCATTTGGACGACGACTGTCACGGTAGATTCGAAAAAGAGATTTATTGATTTTTGGAGAAAAATTAATTGTAGGCTCAAGCGCTTGAAGATGTTCTCCAAACTCTTCAACAAAAGCACGTGAAGGCTCAAGTATAAGATCTTCATACTCTTTTTTATGCACTTCAAACCACTCTTTGTTGTTATTTCTACGGATAGAATCTAAAAATGGTAATGTTTTTTTACTAAAACCTTTAAACTCCATCGATCTACGTCCTTAGGCTATCTTTCTGTTTCTATATGCAAGTGCTATAATAATAAAAATTATTGCATATGTAACAGGTACAAAATCAGGAATAGGAACAGGATCCCCTTTTGCATATGAGTGCATACCCGCAAGATAGTAATTTACTCCAAAATATGTCATAAGCACGGAAGTAAATGCAAGCAGTGAGATTACTGCATAATTAAACTGGTTGTAAATAGATTTGATAAATCGCAAATGCACTACTACTGCATAAACAAGAATAGTTACAAGCGCCCATGTCTCTTTTGGATCCCAGCCCCAGTAACGTCCCCATGATTCATTTGCCCAAACACCACCTAAAAAGTTACCGATAGTAAGCAACACAAGACCAATAAGCAGACTCATCTCATTAATGGCATTAAGCTCTTTAATAGAGAGTGCAATCTGTTTGCGATTTGCACCGTTTCCAAAGATATAAAGAAGCAGTGTAATAAATCCAAGCAGTGCACCAAGCCCTAAGAAACCATAGGATGCAGTAATCATACTCACATGGATTGAGAGCCAGTAAGAGTTAAGAACCGGTACAAGATTTGTAATCTGTGGATTCATCCAGTTTAAGTGTGCTACAAATAAAATAAGCCCTGCCAAAATCGACGTTGAAGCCAAAGTGATAGGAGACTGTTTTGAAAAGATAAAACCGGCCAATACAGTAGCCCATGCTATATAAGTCATCGACTCAAATCCGTTTGACCATGGTGCGTGACCTGAGATATACCAACGAAGTGCAAGCCCTGCGGTATGAGCAACAAAGAAAAGTGCAAGTAAAAAGAGAGAAGCTTTTGTTACTTTATCCATCTGAAAGTTTGGTTTAACAATTTTGATAAAACTAAGAATAAGCAAAATAAACCCTACAACAAAATAAAGAGGCCAAAGCATTTCAAATATATTGGAATGATTATAAAAAATCTCTGCTTTTATCTTCCCTTTGGGTGGATATACTGCAGCTCCATAATGACTTTGGTACTCTGCTATATGTTGTATGTCTTCATCACATTTACTCCAATCACCTGATCGTAAAGATTTATCAATATCTGTAAAATATGTCAATGCTAAAGCACGAACCTGTGTAGCCTGTTCTTTTGCAAAAGTATTAAGTGCTTCTATTGTTGCATACCATTTGTTATTTGCATCATCTGCATTTGGCCACATTTTAAAAAGAGAACCGGTAAAGACCATATAAACAACATTCACTCTTTCATCAATTTTCAAGGCATCTTTGTCCAGTTGGTTTCTGTCTCCGGGTGCTTTTCTGGATGCTTCTTCTATAATTGGAGCAAGTTTATACCCCTGTATATTAGCAGGATCTTCAAAAAACTGAGAAAATGTTACATATTTTGTATTTTCTGCAACTCCTATTACTTTATTGACACTTTTATATCCTGTACGAATCAACTTGATCTCTTTATAGATATCAGGATGAATCATCATTCCAAGGATCACCTGATTTGGAGTTAATTTCTGATCTGCTATTGTAAGAGAATCGCTTCTATGAATCTTCGCAAGAATTTCCGTAGAGAGTGTATCTATAGGTTTCATTCTTCCTTGTGTATCTTGGATCACAAGTGCACCAAACTTCTTTGCATGATCTTTGTCAAAAGCCAACATGATCTGTGTAGAAGGATCGGTTTGTGCAGCATATGATGGAGATACTGCTAAACCAAGCAAGCCTAAAACAAGCAATGAAGTAGCTACTTTAGACTCTGCAACTTTTTTTGCTTTTTTAGAGAGCTGACCAAATCTGTATTTACGCGAAAAAAGTATCCAAAACATTCCAAAAGCCATTAAAGCATACCCTATATATGTAGGAAGTGTTCCGGGATCATGATTTACAGAAAGGACAGTCCCTTTTTCATCTCTATCATAAGATGACTGAAAAAATCTGTAATTTTTATACTCTAAAATATGATTCATATAAATTCTGTATGGCATACGTACTCCGTTTTTTTCATCAATAAGTTCAACCTCACTTGCATAAGAAGCAGGACTCATAGAACCTGGATATCTGTCAAGTTGAAAATCAATAAGCTTGAGTTTAAAAGGAAGATAGATGACTTTTGCACCATATGCAATACTAACATTTATACCATCAATAACAATACTTTTAAAACGTCCGGCCATACCTTTTTGCCAATACACAACAAGTTTTTTACTCTTGTTATCAACATTCACTGCAAATTCAAGTGCATCAACTCCCGATGAATTCATTTTCATACGACTGTTCATTTGAGAACTTTCGTTACTAACAAGTTTTTTTCTTGCATGTTGCATAAAATCACGAAGAACAAAGCCACCTAAATCACTTGAATAAAGTATTCCTTTATGCAATTCTTCTTTATCTGTTGCATCCAGTGTTCCTTGTGAACGATCTGCCATTTTCATATAAGAGAGTTTCATAGCATGTTTCATATAGATCGTGCCATTTTCCAAATACAGAGCAATAACCGGTTTATCAAATTTTTCTACACCTGAATGAAAATCTATAATGAAATTTCCTGCATCATAGTATTTTCCTTCTTGTAGTGCCATAGGACGTCCTGAACCACCACCGGTAATCATAAACTGTACCATCGCCTTACCGTTTTTATCTGCTACTAAGGTTTCAACAGCATCAGGAATATACTGCAGCAGTTGCACATCTACACGTCTGTTACCAACCTCAAGAGATGCATCAAAACTGTTACCCCCCAATTTTGAAAGATAGAACATTTTGTCAAAGTATGCTTTTTGTTTTAGATCCTGAGCTTGAATAACAATATAAGGATCAGAACTGAGCATTGCAGAAGTACTTTGACCTTCACGAATATGCATACTCCCCTCATACCCAACATATCTTGTAATTGCAGCACCAATAAGTACAATTAAAAATGCCACATGAAAGATAAAAATAGGTGCTTTTTTTATTGTGTACATTTTATAGTGAAAAATATTATAGATTAAATTAATCGCTAAAAGTCCAAGAAGTATCTCAAACCATCGTGCATTATAGATCTCTGCTTTTGCAGTCATTGTCCCATAATCATTTTCAATAATTGTTGCATATCCTATCGCTACTGCGAAGATAAGCATTAAAATTGCCATTGTTTTCATAGAACCTATGAAAGAGAGGAGTTGTTTCATACCTAATATCCTTATTTTATAGAAATTTATTTTAATCAATATTCACTAATAGAAAGTATATAAAAAGAAGTTTAACTTTTTTTCACTTGAAAAACGATCTCAAAATCTCCATTTTCCAACGCTTTGGCTTCATACTCAAAAAAATCTACTATTTTTGCATACAGAGGTGTCGGTTCATGAAAAAACTTTCCTACAAGTCGCTCATTCTCATTTTGAATAATACGCAATGCATTCATCGTATTTACCATAGGTTCTGGCGGTGAACATTCAGTCGCATCAAATTCATAATATACAAGACCATCTTTTTCATACTTATAAAAATCCAATGTAGTCATTGGAATCATTACTTTTTCTTTTTGCACTCTTTTCCTTTACTTAGACAAAGTTATGGTAAAACACTTTTTCGCACCATCACATAATGTTACACTTCCATGATGTGCTTCGGCAATCTGCCTTGAGAGAACAAGTCCCAAACCATTTCCTTTTAATTTTGTACTTTTAAAAGCTTCAAAAAGCTCTTTCTCATTTTCTATATCAATACCTGTGTCATAAATTTTAAAAATATGAAAATGTGCATCTGTACTATGTGTAATTTCAACTCTGCCACATTCATCTTCATCTGCTTCAATAGCATCTATAGCATTTGTTATAAAATTTGAAAAAAGCATCTCCAAAAGATCTTTGTCTCCGTTTATTTCAAAATCTTCTTTAGGAAAATAAAACTCTATCTCCTTAGAATATCCATAATAATCTATAGAGTTAACTAAAAACTCTTTTAACTCACTCCACTTTAAAGTTTTTTTATGTGCTTCAACACCTTTTGAAAACATAAGTGTTGCTTTTATAATACGCTCAATTCTGTGAACTGAACGCTGTATCTCTTCAACAATGGGAATATTTTCAGCAATAACCTGTTTTTTGAGTGTTGAACTCATAAGAGATATAGCACCGATTGGGTTACGAATCTCATGAGAGAGATGTGCCGCCATCTGTCCCATTGTTGCTAAATTCTCTTTTCTTTTTTGTTCTGTTATATCAATAGCAGAGAACATTATCTTATCTTTATAGGTTGAACTTTTAACAAGATAAGAACGTGAATGAAATTTTAATTCATAATCTTCTTCTTTATATTCCAAGAAATTTAGAAGTTCTTGCAGATCTCTAGCATGAGAATTTTGTAAAAAAACTGTTTTATCACTACTGTTTAAGATCCAAATTGCATTTGGTAAAAATTCCACAACCTTTTCAACCGTATCTTGTAGATGAGAATAAGAAGCTTTTAGTTCATTAAACTCATTTTCTACCTTATAGGTCTGCTCTATTAAAAGATTAAGTTCTTCAGGTGTAATCATTGCCATCTAGAGTGCAAATCCCACCAAAATCTTGTATAAAGCGTGTGCATCATCACTACCGGCTGTTTCACGGATAGAGTGCATTGCATACGTCGGTAAACCGATATCTAGCGTCTCTATTCCTATACGTGTAGCTGTAATTGGACCGATTGTTGAGCCACATCCCATATCAGAACGGGTTACAAATTTCTGAGTACTCTCTCCCATCGCATCAGCTACTTTTAAAAATTTTGCCATTGTCTGAGTGTTTGTTGCATAACGCTGATTGGCATTGATTTTTATTACAACACCCCTGTTTATGTATGGTGCATGATTACTGTCATGCTTTGCAGGATAGTTTGGATGAATAGCATGCGCATTATCTACACTCATCATTAGAGAGCTACGTATCATGCCAATATACTCTTCATAATCATCAAAAAGACGATGCAGTGTATTTTCCAAAAAGCTTCCCCCAGCTCCACTTGTACTTTCACTTCCAACCTCTTCATGATCACTTGCAATAAAAAGCATAGGTTTTGTTGCATCCACACTACAAAGAGCCAACATCCCGACATAACACGAAAGCAGATTGTCAAGTCGTGCACTTGTTATAAAATCATCACGAAGTCCGACAAAAGAGGCTTTTTGCGCATCATAAAAACTGAGCTCATGTGCATAGATCTCTTTTACATTCTCTACACCTGCTTTTGCTAACTGCCAACGAAGAAAATCATCAAAATCAAAGTCATCATTCGTTGTTAAAATCGGGCAGATATCTGTCTGCTTATTTATTGTTCGATCTTTATTGGCTTTCTCATCCAAATGAATTGCCAAGGAAGGGATCATTGCTATCTTTTTTTCAACATTTAAAAGAGTGCTCTCTATCTCATTTTCACTATTAAGATAGCTCACACGACCGGCAAGGGAGAGATCTCTGTCAAACCATGGATTCAGTAAAAGTCCTCCATAGCTTTCTACCCCAAACTTTACAACACCATGCTCTTTTATTGCAGGATTTGGTTTTAGCTTGAGATTTGGTGAGTCTGTATGTGTACCAATCATTACGTACTCTTTTTTCTCTTTAGGATAAGTAAAAGCAATAACAGAAGAGTCATTGCGCGTTACATAGTACTTTTTACCAGCTTCCAAAAACCACTTTTCATTCTCATGCAACAATTTAAAACCGGCATTTTCAAACATCATCGTCATATTTTGTGTTGCATGAAATGGTGTAGGTGAAGCATCTAAAAAGCCTAAAAGTCCCTCATTGAAATCTTCTTTATTCATTATCTTCTACTTCCTCATTCATAGATTCATCATATAAAACAGCTTGGTTTCTTCCATGCTCTTTTGCATAATAGAGTGCAATATCTGCCTCTTTAATGGAACTCTTTACCTTTTTAAGAGTGTGATGTTGTGCTATTCCTATACTAATTGTTTTTGAAAAATGATTACCATTTACATCAAAAATAAGCTGTGAAAAATTCTCTCTTATATTATTTGCAATTTTAATTGCATCTTTACTGGTAATATTAAACAGTATCAGTAAAAACTCTTCACCGCCTAAACGTAATGCAATATCAGAACCTTTTATTGATTTTTTAAGTAAATCAGCCAAAGCAACAATAACTTCATCCCCTACATCATGTCCGTACGTATCATTTACATTTTTAAACAGATCGATATCCAACATAAAAAATATACAGCTTTTATCTTCAATCTCTCTTGTAACATTTTCTAAATATCCTCTGTTATATAAACCGGTCAAACTGTCTCGCAGACTTTTTTCTTTGAGCATATCTGTAAGATATTTACTTTCCAAAACAGGCTGAGCAAGTTCAAAATAGTTTCTTATAATCGGCTCATAGGAGCGAATTTTTTCGATCTCTTCTACACTATGTTCACGTATATGCAACACTATCGAAATCGAATCACTGATTTTAAACGGCATACAAAAATATTCACATCCTTCATTGTAGCATGTCATACAAATTTTGTAAAACTCACTTGAGAGTACATTAGATGATGTTCTATAGGCTCTACAATCATTTGCAACAGTTGCAAATGCACTTGCAGGAAGTCTATTCTCATCAACTCTGTTATAGATGATCTTTCTTGTCAGTGTTTTATCATTTATCTCTAGAATTAAGAAGTGTTCTATCTTAAAACGATCCTCTAAAATATGTGCAAGTCTTTCATAGATAATCTCTTTCTTATCATCTAACTCTATCGTCTTTTTAAATCTAAAGATCTCACTTAATTCATTCAGTTTTTCTGCTACTTTTCCGGCCTCATCAGAGAGTTGTGTCTGTACATAACTTGAAAAATCCCCACTGTAGGCTTTTGAGATCCCCTCTTCAAGATCATTAAAAAGCTTAATGTAAGGTTTTACAAATCTTCTTCCGATAAACATTGCTATTATTAAAAAAACAATTGTAATTGCTATGATTTTAACAGTAATCACAACACCTTCTGAACGAACTGGTGTAATATCAACATCCATGCTTATAACACCTAAAACATCACCATCTTTTGCATTGGTATGACATTGTAAACAATTAGGCGTTTCATTTTTTTTAGCTATATAGGGTATTGCTATTGAAATAATAGCTTTATCTAAATTTTCATGTATTTCATAACTACTCTTACCCTCTTTAGCTACCTTTGCTTCAAGATTTGAGTACATATTTTCATTATTAGTACCATTGCCAAAAAGCTCTATAACTTTTTTAGATCGAAAAAGATGCAAATTTTGAACCTTTTGATGTTTAATCATATTGTTTAAAAAGAGTTCTCTTTTATCCATCGTATTGTTTACCATATCTGAGGTTAAACTATCCCGAATTGAGAGTGCTATAGAATTAGCCTGATTTAACGCCACTGATTCTGAAAAAGTTTTAAAATTTACAATGATATTTGTAGAGATAATCAATGTCAAGATAATAAATAAGAATAAAACTGTTGTTAAAACTTTCTTCTTTGTTGATGACATTGTTACCCTTTGCTTTTAAAATTTATTTTTCAACACATCATGAGAGATTGAAACAGCCATATCTTTCACTTCTGTTGCAACTGCATCTACATTGGTAACGATCTCTGCATTCTCTTGTGTTTTTCTATCTATCTCAGCCACAGTATCGTTAATGTTTGAAATATCACTACTCTGCTCTTCAATAGAAACACTGATATCAGTGATAGATTGCGTTAAAACATTAATATTTGCATTAATCTCTGCCAATGATTTTTGTGTACGCTCAGCTAGTTTTCTTACTTCATCTGCAACAACAGCAAAACCACGACCATGCTCACCTGCACGCGCCGCTTCAATAGCAGCATTAAGTGCTAAAAGATTTGTCTGTTCTGCAATATCTGCAATAATTGAGATCACAGATTTAATATCATTTGATTGACTCATAACTTCACCTGTTTTGAGTGATGTTTCACGTCCAGACTCATCAATATTTTGCATACGATCCGCTGCATCTTGAAGCATTTTTGCCTGTTCTATGGTTGCTTGACTGAGTGCATCCATCTGTTCTTGTAAAAACTCTGCTTTTGTAAGAAGCTCATTTGCACTCCCTGAAGAGTTTTGTAACATTGAGATAATTGCCTCTCGAAGCGCATTAATATTATCAATAAGAATTTTAAATGTACTCCCCTGCTCAAATCCAGATACCACAACCTCTGGTGTATAATCATAATTAGAATATTTATCTAAAATATTATTCAATGCTGCTACACGCTCTTGTAATTGAGAGAGAGCACCATTAATAGTTGCTTTTAGATTTTGTAAACTTTCATTAGAAGTTTGTGCTTCAATACGTACATTTAAATGACCATCTGTCATCTTTTGCATTATCTCTTGAGTATTTAAGATAAACTGATTATCTTCTTCTATACTGTTTTTTGTTCTTTTGATATTTTCATTGACAACTTTTGCCATTTGACCAAGCTCATCTTGCGATCTGTCATCAAGAAGTTCTATATCATCTCTATCTCTATTGATATAATCAAAGAAATTTACAAGTCCTCTTTGAAATTTTGCAATTGCACCTGTAATATCATCAGTAATTTTCTTTGATAAAACTATAATTAAAAGCATTACAGCAAGAAGAACACCCAATAAAATATAAAGTTGTGTTTGCGTACGATCGAGTGCTGTATCAACAGTTTTTAAAAGTTTCTCAGATAGATAATCATCCCCTTTTTTTAATAAATTTATTTTTTGTGTAATTACATCAAACCAGTGTCCCGAATCTTCTCCAAAACCACCGATCTTTTTTGTTTTAAAGGCGATATCACGCATACGATTTACTTCATCAACTGCTTTCCCAGAAACTGTATTGTGATAATATTTTACGACATTTCTGCTTGCTGCTTTTTCAAAACTGTCAAGATAGTCATCCTGTTGTGTTACTAACATTACAAACTTATCTTTCATACCCGGCAAAAATTTGTTTCTTGCAAAAGTATTACTCATCACTGCTCGCTCAATTCCAGCGCGCTCTTTTGCCATATCAAAGTTATACCATGCAAGCAGTGAACGGGCTTCATTGACAGTTTTTGCATCTTGTGCCATAGCTCCAAGAAAATTTAAAAAGAGTGCATGCATATTTGTATAGTAACCAATAACTTTTTTTCCACCCATTGTTAAATTCAAAGCACCCTCTCGAATAGTCTCTAACTTATCTAATTCATCTATTGCCTGATTAAGCCATTTTCTTGAAATATAGTTGATTTTTGACTTGTCCGTACGATTAAGAATTTTTCTAAACTCTGCTAGTTTTACATTAGTAAGAAGCTTTTGTGCAGGAAGCCTTTTTACAAATTTTTTGCCTTTACTCCCCACATAACCGGCTGTTGCACCTCTTTCTTTTTGGGTTTCATGCACAAGATTACTTACAGCAACTGCTAAGCGTGCCTTTTCTTGTAAATCTGATGATG
>Ga0256842_1002599_pt1 | contig 12757 bp, 19 predicted proteins | sample 4559240metaG_FD_185973 | JGI IMG/M metagenome (GOLD analysis project Ga0256842, IMG submission 185973) | Hydrothermal vent microbial communities from Guaymas Basin, Mexico - 4559-240 | ecosystem: Environmental > Aquatic > Marine > Hydrothermal vents | place: Mexico: Guaymas Basin | collected...
GTCTTTCTTTACTTCACCCTCACCCCTAAGAGCACCGAAAAATTTATAAATCCTTAACTTATCACTGTAAGCCGGACTGCGGCACTCTTCTGCGCGGTGGTTGTGGTGTATGCAATGGGTTTTGATTACTATGTCCTTGAGTTAGAGGGCGTGGACGGGCCCATCAGGGTTGAAGTCGAGTTCGGCCCCAAGAGCTTCGAGTTCGTCATCGCCGAAGGCTACGACCGCTACTACTCCAAACCCATCGACTTAACTCCCGAGAACGTCTTCCTCTTCACCTACCTCCTCTCCAAGTACATCGAGAGATGCCTGAGCGAGGAAGAGATAAGGGCCCTGCCCCGCTAAGCTTTCTTTTTTGCCCCATTTGGGGCGCGCACGGGAGGTGGTGTTGTGAAGGCCTGCAAGCGTTATGAGGTCCGGTTGAGGAGCACCTACAGGACGATTTTCGGGGGCGTCGCGAGGACGACGGTTGAGCAGAACCTCACGCTCCTCGAAGAGTACGCCCGCTTCAGCGGGCCTTTCGATGTTCTCCTTCCCTACACCGAAAAGAACGGTCGCGAGCTCCTTGAGTTCATCAAGGTTCTTGTGGAGAAGGCGAAGCTCTACGCGGAGGCAGAAAGGCTCCGCTGACCTTTAATTTTTACTTTGAGTTTGTGCCGGATCCAAACGCTTTTTAGCCCCTTCTTCCAAGCCACCAACATGTCCATCTTCGAGACGCTAAAGCCGCTGAAGTCAGAGATAGCCAGAGTCCACGTTTTCCCTCCGAGCGAGGGTGAGTTCGGCGAGTTCCGCTTTAAAAACCCAGAAGTGAACGCCCTCCTCAAAGAGCTCGGCTTCTCCCTTTACAAGCATCAGGTAAGAGCCCTTGAAAAGCTCTACTCAGGCAAAAACATAGTTGTAACCACTCCAACCGCCAGCGGAAAGAGCGAGATTTTTCGCCTGGCGATATTCGACTCCTACCTCTCCGATCCTGGAAAGACATACCTTCTCGTTTATCCCACCCGCGCGCTCATCAACAACCAGTTCGAGAAGTTCTCGCTTGAAAACTTGGCATTTTATCGCATAACCGGGAAGAGTGTGAGCGCGAGGATTCTAACTGGAGACGTCCCCTGGAGCGAGAGGCGCGAGCTTCTCCGCGAGAGGCCGAGGATTGTATTCACAACTCCAGACATGCTTCACTACAACATCCTGCGGAAGTGGAAGGACTACGAGTGGCTTTTGAGAAACCTCCGCTACCTAATTGTTGACGAGCTCCACGTTTACCGCGGTGTTTTCGGGAGCAACGCGGCGTGGCTCTTCAGGCGGCTGGGTTTCAGGCTTAAGCGCCTCGGAGTTAATCCACAGATCATAGCCCTCTCCGCGACGCTGAGAAACCCTGAAGAGTTCGCTGAAAAGCTCTTCAGGAGGAAGTTCGAGGCCGTAACGACCGCCACTAATCCTTTCCCGAGGAGGTACCTCGTCCTCTTCGAGCCGAAGAACCTGGACGAGAGACAGCTCCTCAGGGCGCTGATTGAGAGGCTGGCCGATAGTGGCATAAAGACCCTCGTCTTCTTCGACAGCAGGAAAGGAACCGAAAAGCTCATGCGATTTCTCCTAAGCTCGCCAATTTTCCAGAAAACGAGCACCTACAAAGGGACGCTCCCCAAGAACGTCCGCTGGGAAATAGAGCGGGACTTCAAGGAGGGCAGGCTCCTCGTCCTCCTCACGACCAACGCCCTTGAGCTCGGCATAGACATAGGCGACCTCGATGCAGTTGTGAACTACGGCATCCCACCAGATGGGCTGTTCTCCCTAATCCAGCGCTTCGGTAGAGCAGGGAGAAAGGCGGACAGGGAGGCTCTAAACGCCATAGTCCTAAGAAAGAACGGCCTCGATTATTACTACCGTGAGCACTTCGACGAGCTCGTGGAGAGGCTTGAGAAGGGGGTAATCGAGTACATGCCTGTCAACGTTGAGAACAAGCGCATAGCCGAGAAGCACCTTCATTACCTATTAACTGAGCTTGGAATAGTTGACTGGGACGAGCTCGATGGGTTCGAGAGAAAAATCGCCGAAAAGCTCGTTATTGAGAGAAAGGCCGATCTAAAGAAGAATCCGCTCACAGGAAAGCTCGAACTCCGTATTAGGAAGCCGGCTTTCAGCTACTCCTCACTTAGAACCGCGAGCGACGAGACGTTCTTCCTAATCAAAGATGAACCCTGGATAAGGTACAAGCTAATGGAGAAGTCCTCGCTTAGCGAGCTCCTAAACTTTATAAACTGGCTCAAGCTCAAGGGCTACATCATTGAGGAGGTTGACGCCGACGAGTACCACCGCTCCCTCCTCCCAGGAATGGCCTACTTCTCCCGCGGGGAGCTGTATATGGCCAAGGATAGGCTCACCATCGGGAAGTTCCACTTCGTCTTTGCCAAGCAGCTAAACCGCTTCTGGGACGTGGAAACATTCGCGGCTAAGCGGGAAGAGGTTGAGATACTTGAGACGGTCGCGAGCAAAGAGCACGCGGGCGTTGAGATCGGCCTCGGCCGCCTGAGGGTCAGGCACGTCTACACAGGCTTCGCCATTAAGGGCAACGATGTTGGCAACTACATTGCCGAGCTGGTGAAAGTCAAGGAAGCCGGAGTTCTGAAGGGCGAAATCTACTCCCCTCTCAGCGGTGAGAGGGTTGAGACTGATGAGGATTTCTCAATCCTCAACTGGGAGAAGTTCGCGAAGGTCGAGTTCGAAAAACCCCACGTCAGGGAGTTTGAGACTGAAGGAATTTGGCTCGTCTTCCCGGACTGGATACGGGATATTACGAGCGAGGAATTTGAGGAGTTCTTTGATTTAACAGTGAAGAAGGGCTTTGAGGACGTTGCGTTCACCATCTACAGCAACCTCGACAGGAGGAAGCTATTCCCGCTTTACCTCGGTGCCACGAGCCACATAATAAGGAAGAGCATCGAAGATGCCCTCCAGAAGCTCGGAATCGGCGATGAGGAGCTGGCCTTCGCGATAAAGAAGATGGTGGACAGCAAGGACGGGATAGGCTCGGCGCTCCACGCGATAGAGCACAACCTTATAAAGATAGCCCCCATCTTCACCTACATCGACAGCAGGGAGCTCGGCGGCTACAGCTACGCGAGCTTCCCCGGTTCATCCTACACGGGAAAACCAGTCATTTTCATCTACGACGGCAACGAAGGGGGAGCGGGTCTAGCGCCGATACTCTACGAGAACATTGAAAGATTAATGGAAAAGAGCCTTGAGCACCTCCGCTCCTGCCCCTGCAGGGACGGCTGTCCGGTGTGCACGCTCTCGCCGAAGTGTGGGACATTTAACGAGTTCCTGGACAAGTGGGCCGCAATAAAGGTTTGGGAGAGGGTTTTAGGGGGAAACCACCTCGAATGAGGGGAGCTAGCTTTATTACTCTTCCCGCTGACCGATTCAGCACTTCACCTCCTCAGGGTCGCTATCAGCTTCCTCTCATCTAAAAGCATCTCTATCGCGTCCCTCACGTCGGTGACAACAACGTCACTCGCGAGGAGCGCATCAACTGCCGCACCTTCCTTCCCAATAACGCAGAAAGCTAACTCAGCCTTTTCAAGCATCGCTACATCGTTGTTGCCGTTTCCAACGGCGGCGTAAGGTTTGTATCCCTCCGCTATTTCTGCCTTTTCAGCTCCCGTTGAAACTCTCTCAATCCTAACGGGGAGCCCTTTAAACTCCTCCTCCAGCGTACCAAAGGTGTCTGCACTTAAAATGACGACCGTGTAGCGGTCGGCAAGCTTGGCAAGGAGCTTCTTGACGTCCTCTGGAACCTTCCCCTCAACCCCCAGAGTTCCGTTGAGATCAAAGAGAACCGCCTGAAATTCGAGCACGTTAAGGCCTGGGACTTCAATCCTCATAGGATTCACCATTTTGGGTTGGCCCTGAGGACAGAAAAAGCCTTTGGTTCCTTCCAACTCAAAGGATTGAAAAGTGAAAGGTTTAAATAGGGTATCCCTTTACTAATGCAAGGTGGGGGATCATATGGGAGGCCGATCTGTCAGGAAGTTCATAGAGTCCCTCAACAATCACGATATCCTCATAAGGCTTAACACCTTTCTTCTGCTGTACTTCGGCTGGATTGGGTTTACAGTCCTCTATGACAACATAAAACCCTACAGCAGGGACATCACACCCCTCCTCCTCAAACTGCCCTTCACTTCTTACCAGTTTGTGACGGGGGCCATTGATCTTGTTAAGAGTTGTCCCCCCCTGTACTTTCTCCTGAAGGCCGTCTACTACGTTGGATTCTCCGGCTCAATAGCCCTGGCTGTCTTATTCGTACTGATATACAAAAGAGACCTCCAGAAGGCGGATGAGCTGGCCCTTGGATACCTCTTAACGTACTCCATTGCGGGCGTGATCTACTCGATCGCCCATGTTTATGCCCCGCACTACGTCTACAACCTTCCCGGTTTCTATCCGGACAGGACTTACCTAACCCAGCAGGAGTTCGTCCTCCCATCACTCCACAACACCATCGCAGCGTTTAACATAATCATACTCTGGAAGTACAGGAAAAACCTCACGGCAAAACTCCTGATACTGCTCAACTCACTTGTCCCCTTTGCCACACTCCTCCTGGGTCACCACTGGGTCTACGACGCTCTAGCCGGCATCTTCCTTGCAATGCTCGTGGGGAAGCTCGTTGAGGGGAGGAGAATCAAAGTCCCGTCCGCCCTGAGGAGCATGAGCATCTCGATGATCAGGCACATAACGTTGTTCAGCTTCTTGGCTAGTGGTTTTATCCTCCTGCTTGCCGTAACGATGCCCAAACCATAGCGGAAAACTTATAAACCTCTCCTCCTTTTTCTCCACCGGTGCCGGGGTAGCCTAGCTCGGCAGGGCGGGGGACTCGTAAGCTCGAATTTCGGCGAAGGAAGGCCTCTTCTCGACGCAACGACAAAAAGCGAGCCGGAGACCCAAGACGTTTTTACAGATGCTTTGATTGATTCCACGGCCAAAATCCACTACGGTCGTGATCGCGAAGAATACGCCAAGTGGATACGAAGGGAGTCTCCTTCTATGGCTGAAAAGTACATCAATAAACTCAATAAATACCTCTGGGGAAAGAAGGCCAACACTCCTGAAGAACTGAGGAAGATCGTTGAATCAATCCCACCAACCTCTGCCGGCACTCCTGATAGAACTGCCTACTTGGCGATAAGGAGTTACATCAACTTCCTCGTGGCCACTGGACGAATTAGAAAGAGTGAAGCCATTGACTTCAAGGCTGTCATTCCGAACATTAAGACAAAGGCGAGGCCGGAATCCGCCAAGGTCATCAGTGCCGAGGATATCAGGGAGATCATTAAGGACGTGAAGGGTTCAACGCCTGAGGTTATCCACGCGCGCAAGCTTTACCTCAAGCTTCTCGCCTTCACTGGCCTCCGCGCTGATGAGGTCAGAGAGCTGATGAACCAGTTTGATCCACGGGTTATTGATGAGACCTTCAAGGCCTTCGGCCTCCCCGAGGAGTGGAAGGAGAAGATTGCAGTCTATGACATGGAGAGGGTCAAGCTGCCTCACAGGAAGCACCAGACAAAGAGGGGTTACATTGCCGTCTTCCCGGCCGAGCTGGTCGAGGACCTCAAGAGGTTCAAGGCATCTGGGTATCGGTTGAGGGAGGACAACACCTACAAGAGGACAATGCTAAAGAACCCGACGAGGCACAAGGACTTCGCGCTTTTCAGGAAGTGGTTCCAGAACTTTATGAATGATAATGTGATGAGTACTGTTCCGAACCCGCCGGCCGATGCCTGGCACCTCATTGAGTTTCTCCAGGGACGCGCTCCCAAGAACGTCGGTGGTAGAAACTACCGCTGGAATGTGCAGAATGCCACGAGGATCTACTATTACATGGTGGACAAGTTAAAAGAAGAGCTTGGGATTCTGGAGCTTTAGGTTTTCTTCCCTCGTTTTCTTTTCCTTGATGGAGTGTCAATCCCACGAATGTCATACTTGTTCGGGTTCCTCAACCACTTGTCCAAGTCTTTAAGGCTCGCCTTCTCAAGGTCAAAAACCTTCTTCGCTCTCTTCCCTTTATCGGTCGCGTAACTCCTCCCGCCGTACTGCTCCCAATAATCCACGAACTCCTTAATGTACCTGATAAGCTGATCCCTCGCTCTCCGCACTTTCTCTGCCTTCCCGAGGATGTGTTTGAGATTCTTAATGTTCTCCTCATACGTGAGGTTAGTATCAACGAGCGCGTAATAATCCACTAAATCCGGTTCAATCCCGTAATGCCGTTTAAAATACCTCGCCACTCGCTCCGCTAACTTTTTACACTTCTCACTCTCACGCTTAACCCTCGACGCCATTTAGCTCACCTCACAATAAAAAGAATTCAAGACATATGAAGGAGTTTTACCAGCTCTTTGAGGTCCTGCACGATTCCAGTGAGTTCCTGGACGTGTTTCACATTTACAGTTCTTGATTTTTGCAAATCCTTCTGAAGACTGCTTATCCTTGACTGGATGTTGGCGAACTTGCTCACGTACCTCAAGCGCACGTTTGCACCCCGCATCCAAGGCTCTGGACCTGAACCATGACCGTGCTCGCTTGCAACTCTCTCGACCAGTGAAGAGTAGTATTGGATTTCCCCGATCTCAACTGGATCGCTCCCCTGGTCATCAAGATATATCCTGATATATCTTGCGTAAGTGGCATAGAAACCGATCTCCTGCCAGGCGTTTGGAGTCGGAGGGGTAGTTTGTCTGTAAACTGGTGTCCAGTTTGTGGCGTCCGTGCTGACTTCTACTGTGAACTTGTTCGGCACGTTGGAACCCCAGTAGATTCTCAACCCCGACACGATCTTTGGCGCACCGGTGTCGACGTAGATCCACTCACCAGGGTTGGAAGTGGATGGGGACCAGAGCGTGGAGGTATCGTTGTCGGTGACCACACTGGTTGGGTACCGGTAAGCAAGACTGTTTATTCTAAATCTATAATCGCCATTGGGCAATGTCCGGTAATTTGTGTATTTCACAAGAATATGTATCTTGTATTCTCCTTGTAAGCCAGATACGTCCAACGTCAGGTGGCCAATAACACCTGGATTGTTAGTGGATGTTGAAATTCCTGTTCCCTCTATTTCAAAAGTTATGGAGGCGGAAGGAGATAACGGTTTGCTAATGTAATAATTCAACATTAATGTATCAACATGCGTTAAATCCACATTTGGTGACGTTATGTCAAAATCTAATTCATAATATTTACCACCTGGAACGCTTTTTGAGATGTCCCATGATGTTGCAGTAGGCCCTGATATGGTTTCACTTGTGGTGCCATATTTTAAAACTGCAACCCATTCTGAGAATTGGTAATTGCCCGTCAATGTTGTTGTCGCCGGGTTGGAGCTTACGGTTGCTGAGGATGGTATTATATAATCACTCACTGCAGGCTCGGGAAGTTTGACTCTTCCCTTTGGAATTGGCCAGACTCCCGCTTTAAATGGCATTTTCATCACCTCACTTTGCCATTATTACAATCGTAACCTTGTCCCCAGCGTTCCCCGCCGGCTCGGTTCTGATCCTCACGTATCTTGAGGCATTGTAGAACCCTTCACTAATTGAGGTATACCCGCTCCAAGTGTGCACGTCCTCAATCCAGTTCACTCCGTCCGGTGAAACGTCCATGTGAACCGTTGGAGAAGTCGTGGATCTCATATAAACCTCCAGCAACTGGCGGTTTTCCGTGTCAAGTGTAACCGTCTGGGACTGTGTAGCGTCCGCGTCCCATACCGCTGAATAGAGTATCGGTGCAAGGCTCCCCGTTTCAGGATCCACCGTGTCCTCTGCCTTGACTGGCTTAATGCTCGATCCCACTTCCGTGTAATTAAGGTGGGAGAAGTCTTTTCTACCCTTCAACTCCTTAACCGGCATTCTCCTCACCCTCCGTTAATGTAGCGTAGTATTTCGATTTCTTCAGGTGTTAGAATCTCCAGATAACCTGTAACGTAGTGATCGTTCGAGTCGTAATTAACGCCGTAGATCTTCATCTTCCCTTCTCTGATGTAAAGGATCGAATACCAAAAGTCCAGGTTACTATCGTCGCCGGTGAAATACCTTTCAAGTCCCGTATCTACTGGGATCCTCACTCCGTCCTCGGTTTCAAACCTTATTCCAGCCGTGAGACTCCAACCTGCCGGGATGTCAATATAAATGTGGGTTAAGTACCCGCTCGGAACGTCAAATTCTCCAAGTAAGGTGTCGTTATCCGTGTTTGCCGGGAGTTTAACCGTAAACGGGAAAATCATCTCTCTCACCTCCTAAGTTTCCTCAATCTCTCCTCATACCTCCTCACAATCGCGTAAGCCTTCCGCTTCTTCCCGACCAGCTTCTCGCTCCTCTTAATCACCGTCGTGCGGAGGAAGACCAAACGCCTCATGGCTTTGGCGTAGGGGATTCTCCCGCGCTGGTAGTCGTTGAGGATGGCCTTACAGATGTCCCTGACCTCACGGAGGTTGTCGAGGCCTTTCTTTCCCGTGTCCTTCACGCGCCTGCCGAGGTAAATGTTCTTCCGGCTCATTTCACCCACCCGTTTTCAAGCCTGCTGATTCTTCTTTCGTGGTCGTAGATTCTCTCCTCCGCCTCCTGAATCCTCTTAAAGAGGTCGTCAATCATTGCCTCGTTGGCTTTAATCCTCGAAAGCAGGCCTATGAACATGGTCGCCACTGACGCTCCAACTGCCGCAACGAATTCAGTCGGAACGTTCACACTCTCAACCTCCTTCTAAACTTCTCCTGGTAGATCGTGAAAGCCATCCACAAAATGAAGAGGATAACAGCATCAATTATGAGGTCCTTATCCAGCCTCATGCTCTCACCTCATGTAAATGTGTGAATGCCTGATCACCGGAGGGATGTAGATCTGCTCCTTCCTGTTCGTCTTCCTGCTTGAATACCTCCGAGCTCTCGCCTCCCACCGCTTCGCTTCAACTTCCATTATCTCCTCGTTCGTCTTGTATCCAGGAACAACATTAGAACTGCTTGGGGGAGTTATCCCGTACTTGGCACAGATTCTCCTCCACTCCGGAGAGTTCAAGGCCTCTGGACAGTTCTTCGCCACGTACTCGCAAAGCTCCTTCTCGCTCATCTTCTCCGCCAACTCAGCCGGGATTTTGCACTTCCCTGTGTCCCTTGTGAGGTATTCCTTCCCGAGGTTCGGGTTCTTCTTCTCTGCCTCTCTCTTCTCTTTCTCAAACTTTCTCCCCCACTGAACCAGCTGGTCAAGGCTCATGTTACTCGGATCCTTTCCCTCAAGCTTGAGCCTGTACTTGACAGAATCCAGCCACGCCTTGAAGTTCGCGTAATCCGAGAAGCCGTACTTCCTCGCTAAGCAGTCCTCCTTTGTCATCACCTCCCCGCCAGCGTAAGGACACTTGACCATGTTGTTCACTACCGTTTCAGTGTACCAGCCGCCTGCAAAGGTCTTAGTCTCGCCTGGTTTAACTTTCGTGCCGTGCTTCTTGATCTCCCCGGTCTTGTGAAAGTCTTTAGGCAGTGCAACCTTTCCAGGCTCCCACTCCGCACCGCCATAGTGGAGGTTGCTCATGGCCTCGTTATACTCAGGAGTGTTTTGTTCACCCGTTATCGTTCCTTTAATGATCGTCCAAACGTCTTCAGCCGTCTCTTTGAGTTTCTCAGGGTATTGTTTTAGGTCATTAGCTACCTCATCAGGCGAGGGGACATACTCGCCGATCTCTTTCAGTTTCTTCTCTATTTTGCCTCCGGCCTCTTTAAAGAGGCCAAAGAGTTTGTAGAGTAGGTATATAATCGCCACGAAGGAGAGGAAGTAGAGGAGAATCTGGAGAAGCTGTCCATAGCCTCCGCCGGAGTCCACTTTAATGGCCTCTGCCATAACTGTCACCTCTTCGCGAGTGCAATGATAATGAGTGCTATTACCAAGTACTTCAGCAGCTCATCCTTACGCTGAGGCTGCACTGCAGTAGTGGTTATCCTGATCGCCTCGCCAGTGGGTGGTTTAACTGCCGGCTCAGTTACAGGCTTAGGCGCTGGCTTAACAACAGGCTGTGGTTTCGGGATAACCGACGGTTTCTTCTCGGGTGGCTTCGGTGCGGGAACTGTCTTTATCCCCGTGTTATGCTCGATCTTTTTCTCGACTGGTCTAGGCGTTGGTTTTGGTGTGGGTGCTGGCGGTTTAACAACCGGCTTAGGTGGTTCTGGCTTCGGTGTTGGTTTGGGAAGTGGAACGTCCGGCTTAGGCTCATGTTTTAGAATCGGTTTCGGTGCTGGCGGTTTTGGTGTTATGATCGGTTTAGGTTCAGGCTTTTTCACCTCAACCGGCTTTAAAAGCTTCTCAGCTTCCTTCTTAATCGGCTCATAAATTTGCTTTTTAACCGGCTCTGGCTCAACCTCGGCCATACCAGCCGCACGCCTCAAAGCGCCCTTTAGCTTCATTGTGTCCTTGACAATATCATCCTTAACCTGTATTCCCAAAATGTGAACGTCCTTCTCGTTAAGCCACCTCTTTATCGTGAGGAGTGTTCCATATCCCGAGTTAGTTATCGCTCCCTTCTCATCATAAAAGGTTTCCCCCTTGTAACTCCACGATCTCCCCAGTGCATAAACGACAGTAACCGTCTTAAACGCCCGGAGAAGCTGTGGATACTTAATTGCCAAATCAACGTTTACCTTTCCGTCCTCTGATACGAACAGGCGCGGGTTGCTGAGGATGTCCTGAATTGATACGTCTTTTTTCTGAACTGGCTTAGGCTGTGGTTTTGGCTTGATGACCGGCGGCTTTGGAACTGGTGGTTTAGGAAGTGGAACGTCCGGCTTTTCCCCAATTAATCCCAGTCCCGGTCCCCCGAGGACATGATAAGTCCCCGGTATGTGAATGATAGGCCTCCTTATCGGCAACTCTCCAAAACTCGGATATCCCATTATTCGACCCTCCTTAAAAGTGATTTTAGCCGCTGATTCTAGCCAGCTGATTCAAGGAAAAGAAAGAGATCAAGCCTGCTTCTGCTCCTTGTACTCCTTCTCTGCCAGATTCACCGCAACCGCTGAAATAAAGCCAAGCGTCCCTGCAAGCTCTGGAGTTACCGCCGGAAATACTGACTTCGCCACTCCCCCGATAATGTAAAAGAGAGTTCCAAAAGCAAGTCCGTACGGCAGGCTCGTTATAATCCTCCTGCTCATTGCCATTCTTCTCACCTCCTTCTCCTACTCCTCCGGGTCTTCCTCCGGTGGGAAGTCCGCCTGTGAGACTTCCTTCTCTTCCTCACCATCCCCATCCGCCTCACAGGCTTATGACCTGCGGAACGACCTCATGGCTTATGTAGCGAAGCTTACCGCTGTTGGTCGTCTTAAGCGCAATCTTGAAAGTTCCACTGGCCTCCTCGCGGAGGTCAAGGCCTCCCGGAGTAATCTCCATATCGTAGTCGAACATCGTCATTCCAGTTGGAACCGTGCTAAGCTTGTACTGGACCTTGTCCAGCTCCCTGCTCGTCTCGTAGTCGATCTTGTAAAGCTGTATCCTTGCAGGCCTGGTCCTGACAAGCGCGTACTTCTCCACAATGTCAGCTCTCTCCCCGGCATCGTTGTAGAACACAAGGAGTGCACGCTTGAGAACGCTTCCGACCGGAAGCTCGAAGACTTCGGTGAGTTCACCAAGCGCGTTGAAGCTCTTCTCAATCGCGTAAACCTTCGGCTCCTCGATGAAGATCCCACCGTGCTCACCGGCCGAATAGGTCACAACGTACTCCTCAGCGCTCTCGTAAACCTCCTTGTCGAGGGTAACCTTGATGGAAGCGTCGCTAACGCTAACGTCACTCGTTATGCTAGTGTTCCAGTCCACGCGAATCTGAAGCTGATCCTTTATGAGTGCGTGAATCTGACCAGCGTCGAGCACGATGAGGAACTTAACCTCCTTGCTCCCGCCGGCTGGAACGGTAACCGTATCATCGAGGCTAAGTGTCTTCCCGTGAGTGTCGTAGATATTCAGGTAAGCGATGTCGGTTCCTCTAAGCGCGTAGTGGACGACGTTGCCATTGCTAACGACGCGAATCTCGTTGATGGCCTTGAGAACGTCCTCCATGCTGACGGTCGCGTCAGAAGTTCCGGAATTGCTGAGGGTGATTTTAGCAAGCAGAGCAATGCTATCAATGACGCCGTTCCTCGGCAGGTCGATGGACTTCACCTGAAGGGTAAGAACGTCGTCAAGAGTCTCCTTAACCTTATACACTCTTCTCACCTCCTGATTTTACTGCCTCGCCTTCAGACCCTCTTGGCAAGGAACTTGTGCCAGACGAACAGGCCGATTATAACGGCCACGACGTTCATGAGGAAGTCGCTACTCACAAACTTCTTCCAGTCCTCCATCTCTCCCCACCTCTCAAGCTCTCGCTTTGAGGCCGTGAGGCCTCGGCATAGAATAAGGCCTAAGAGTATTTAAGCACTGAACCAGAAAAAGGGAGAAAACGGTAGAAAACGGGAGAAAACTCCTCACGATGATTTTTTCAGCACCTGCTTGCTCAGGTGGTAGAGGTGCTTAACCGCCATGCTCCGCGAGATTCTCTCCTTTCTCACCCCCAGCTGTCTCGCCAGGCTCTCCCTCACCTCGTCCAAAATCTCAAGCGCCTCGCGGTCGAGATAAACTCCCACCGGCCTCACCTCAACACCTCTCTCACGAATTCTCCAGCTCTCAAGATTTTAACCTTTTTCCCGTCAAAACGATAAGTTTTCGTTGCCTCATCCCTTATTTGAACA
>Ga0256842_1002600_pt1 | contig 12753 bp, 10 predicted proteins | sample 4559240metaG_FD_185973 | JGI IMG/M metagenome (GOLD analysis project Ga0256842, IMG submission 185973) | Hydrothermal vent microbial communities from Guaymas Basin, Mexico - 4559-240 | ecosystem: Environmental > Aquatic > Marine > Hydrothermal vents | place: Mexico: Guaymas Basin | collected...
GGCTTAAAGCCCCTAATAAATTTTATAAAATAAAATTACTTTTTAATATTCAAAGCTTATACCAACAAACCATTGAAAATATGAAATTCCATTAGAGATACCATAGTTAGTGTTCTGAAAAGAAACCAAGTTGTATCTTATACCCGTATTAACTCCAACATCGCTATCAGGGCCAAAAGGAATAAATACACCAAGCTCAGGAGCAATCATAAATTGCCACGACTGATTCTCTATATAATAACGTCCAATTTGGGTGTTAATAGTTTGGTAAGTAGGCCCTACACTAACTCCAACATAAGGCTTAATAGCACTATTTTGTAGTGGGTAATAGTGTGCATTCATTCCTAAAGTAAAGTTGTAGTATGTATTTGAACCAACACCCGTTACAGTAGTAGAGTTATCAATAGGGTATGTTTTGCGATCAAATTTCTCGAAGAAACCTGTCCATCCCATATAACCACCAATAGTAATTTTATCATTAATAAATTTACGGCCATCAATAGAGAAACCTCGGTATGAGTTTTCGCCAATAAAATTAGACATATCACCGGCTGTCCATCCTAGGTTATAATTAATATTAAAATATCCATCAGGAAGTAAAAAATCATCACCTGCAACTACGGCTGAGCCATTAGTTATAGTGTTTACGTTATTCTTTGTCGGCACACCATCAGCAAAAGAAACTGCTGTAAAAAGTACCAATACAAAAGTCAATAATATATTCTTTTTCATCGTTTACAGTTTAGTTTTGTTTCAAATATGGTGAATTCTCATAAGCCTCATCAATACCATTGATTACACGCTCAATATTTTTATCACCTGATTGGTAACCATCAATAAATGCAGACCATACATACTTAAGTTGTGGAGCATCAACATCAGCAGGACCTAAAGTTGGGTTAGCTTTAAGGAAACGAATAAGGTCACGTACTGATTGTCCATCAGCCATTTCAACCATAAGGTTTCCTGTTTTATAAGTATAAGAATATCCGCCACCATACCAAGGATAGTATCCTCCATAGTAGTAAGCAGTTGACTGTGTGCTTGTGGTGCCTTTAGCTCCTTTATAGTAGCCCCAACCCCAATAACCACCCCAATAACCTGGGTAACCATACCAATAACCTGGGTAATATACATAGCCTGTTTGCTCATTAAGAGTCATTATTGCATTTACAGCAAAATCAACACTATCAGTACCATTATTTAAAGAGTCTAATTGAGTATACCCTAAATCTAAATAATGCTTAGTAATGCTATTAATAACACTTGCAGAAGCGCCACCTCTTTTATAAAAATCTTTCCAATTAGCATCTCCTTTTTTAATATAATCACTAATAAGACCTACAGAATCTGTAATATAGAATGTCTTATAAGTGGTAAAATCGAACTCAGTATCGTAATGAGTGATTGTTAGGTCATAATCCTCAGTATAATAGGTCTCTTCTTTATAGCACGAGCTAAGTACTACTGAGAGAGTCAATACACTAAGAAATAGTTTCGTAATTCTTTTCATATGTTTAATTTTTATTAATTCGGTGATATGCAGTCACATAACAAAATTTTAATCATGTCCCTGTGGGTCAAAATAAGATTAAAATTTGTCATGTTCTTTTCATATGTTTAATTTTGATTAAGTTTATTTGTCATAATAATGCACAAAAGTACACTTTATATTGTTCAATTAGATAATTAATTTAAGTACAGCTATACCGATTTAGCTATTGTTACTTAAAAAAACTAAAATTAACCCCCCCATAACGGCGTTTTTCACTAAAGTTTTTGTGAAGGCTTAAGTTGGTTTTCTTGGAATGTTCCATAATTAAGATCCCATCCTCTTCAAGCAAATCGTTAGAGAATACAAGGTCCACAACTTCCTCATAATTTGGCATATCGTAAGGTGGATCGGCAAAAATAATATGGTATTTATTTTTTGTTGATTTCAGAAAACTAAAACAATCTGATTGAATAATATTAAGATTATCCATTTCAAATTTTTCTTTAGTTTCTCGAATAAATTTAATGCATTTTGCATTTTGCTCCACACAGGTTATCAGCTCACTTTCGCGAGAAAAAAACTCGTAAGCAATATTACCAGTTCCAGAAAATAAGTCCAATACCGACAACTCATCGATATAGTATTTATTATTAAGAATATTAAAGAGCGCTTCCTTTGCCATGTCCGTTGTTGGACGCACAGGAAGATTTGTTGGAGGGTCTATTTTCCTCGATTTCAGGATTCCACTAACTATCCGCAACTATTGTATTATTTTTTAAGGTTGTAAATACTACTTCCTTTTCGTTTGTATTTTCTCTATTATATTCCTTAATATTATTAAAGAATAAAGCTAACTCTTTGGCTATTGGCGAAGTTTTAATCAAATCATCGCAAAGCACTAATTTTATATCCTTGGCATCAAAACCTTGCTGATTAATAAAACTAAGCAGCAAAAACATAAACTCATCTTTAGATTTATAATTAAAGAAGTTATGTGCTAAAAGCTTATTTCCTTCACTGGCAATAGATTCAAAATAATTAGTCTTCACTATCAAAGAAATAACCTTTGATGAGTCTTTAGCCTTAAGTACATTATCAATAAACTGAACTGATGAATGATGATATATTGCTTTGGGCAAACTTTTATTAAGAATAATGCTCAAATCCTTTTGAATTCCAAAAACAAGATGTGCTGATTCTGATTTCAACTTATTTGCCTTTGCAACAAATTCGTCACTAGCAATATATTCGTTCAGAATACCTTGCTTTGCATAATCATTAAAAAACTCATTGGGAATAAGCATTGTTTGCTGATTTTCCATAAAAACATCAACAGACTTATAACTAAAAGTAAAAAAGCTATTGCCATTAATTATATTATGGATGTTGGCAGCACAGGTTTTCCAGTCAGCATTATGCCAATGGTAATTATGTGCCAAAACAATATCATTCTCATGAAGAATAAGCAAAGAAAGCCCATCAATTCTTACACTGATGGACATTCTATATTGTGGAGCATTAGCCGAGGCAATGTCCTTATTCAAAATTTTATGTATCGGATTTATAGACACTTCTACCAGTTACCGTCAGTAGAGGGTTCTGTAAGTGATCCTAATTTCAATCCAGGGAACTTATCGTCTTCCTGAAGTAAAAGAATATCGTTTTGAAGCAACTCTTGAGCTTTAATCTCTGCTAAATAATCTTTCTTATAGCATTTTACTTCAAATACAGGAACATCAAAATTAGCTCTAACTACAGTACCAGACTCTAGTTCGAATTTCACTTTACCATGAGTAAAAGGAACTTCAGCAAGTCTATCTACATTAAATACACCAAGGTCTTGTAATAAAGTATCCTTAATTGCAATTTTAGTAGTATCACGAGATATAATACCCATTTCAAGAGCTACTGTCTCAGTTAAAGTATCAGGCACAGTACCAATTTTCATTACCAAAGGCATACTATCATTATGATAAAAATCGATTAAAGTATCGAAGTCACCAGTGTATTTACCATAGATCTTTTTATACTCAATCTCCAAAGATTTAATATGACCTAACTTCTGTTTAATAACCTTTTCTCTCTTATCAGTCGCCTTTTTGTATTCTACAGGCTCCATAATACTTTCATAAACTTTATAACCTAGAAAAAACACTAAGGCTACCATCACTAACTGTAACGCTATCTTCTTCATAATAATATATTTAACAATTATATTTTCTTATCTCTAAAAATCGGTTGCAAATTTACAAAACAAATTAATATGGATGATTATTATTTGCTTTCCAAATTATCAAAATAAATCATGTTTTTATTTATCAGTATTTCCTGCAACAACAATAACAAATTCGCCACGGATTTTACCCGATTCAAAATATTCTGCCAGTTCCATAAGGGTTCCACGCTTAGTCTCTTCAAACATTTTGCTAATCTCGCGACTAACGGAGGCTTGACGATCTTCGCCCAAAAATTCAGCCAATTGATTAAGCGTTTTAATTATTCGATGTGGCGATTCGTAAAGAATAAAACTATGCTCATGCTCCGCCATTCGTTTTAGCCGTGCTTGTCGTCCCTTTTTATGGGGCAGAAAACCTTCAAAAAAAAACCTTTCATTGGGCAATCCACTATTTACCAAAGCAGGTACAAAAGCTGTTGCTCCTGGCAAACATTCCACATCAATATCGTGCTTTATGGCCTCTCGTACCAATAAAAAACCGGGGTCTGAAATGGCTGGAGTACCAGCATCCGAAATTAATGCTACAGATTCGGCGTTTTGCAATTGCTCAATAAGTGCAGGCAGTTTGGCATGCTCGTTATGCATATGATATGCTCGCAATGGAGTAGAAATTTCATAATGATTGAAAAACTTGCGTGAAGTACGTGTGTCCTCAGCAAGTACATAATCTGCTTCTTTCAGTATTCTTAAAGCACGGAAAGTAACATCTTCTAAATTACCTATTGGAGTAGGTACAATATATAATTTGGGCATATTTCTATTTATTAAAATCTATAATATAATCACGTAATAAGCTAAACAGCTGCGGGTATTTTGTTAGTGGTAAATCCTCAGCTTTATCAGTAATAGTGTGATACTCTTTATATTCATCGCCAAGTGTGTAAATAAAGAATGAAGGCACTCCATTTGTATAAAAAGGACAGTGATCGCTATTACAACTCTCGCCTCTTACCTTTACAGCTTTTAAGTACTTATGCTTGGAGTTTATGGTTTGTAATTTTTTAAATTCACCCTTGAAAATACTACCATTTACAACCTTTATTCCATCGCTACCTGTACCAACCATATCAAGGTTTATGAGCATTTTTATTTTTTCTAGCTTGAATAAAGGATTACGAACATAATATTGCGAACCCAATAAGCCAACTTCCTCACCGCTAAACGACATAAATACTATACTATAATCGGGCTGATTTACCGAGTCCGAAAAATAACGTGCCAAATCAAGCATCATTGCAGTACCACTAGCGTTATCGTTTGCCCCTGGGAAATAAATATCCTTCCCCATTTTGCCCATATGATCGTAATGAGCAGTAATAGCAACAAAAGAATCAGGGTAAAGTTTACCTTTAATGTATCCTATCACATTTTGTGTGGGATAATTATTATAATATTTACTTCTAAACTTTATTTGTATTGTTTTAGTATCACGAGGCAAAAGCGATTTATTTATTTCAACAATAGCATAATTAATAGGCTGCTGAGCATGTCTAAAATCCCAATATCCTATATTATCATCCTTTAAGAAAATTAATCCGCCAACCTCAGTCTTAAAACTGTACTTAAAATCATCTTGTGAATTAGAAAAAACTAGAAATTTATCAGAAAGATCAGTCATTAAAATCGCTTGCAAATAGTCACGATTATTTAAGAACAAACTATCATTTACGAACTTAAGCTCATAAGTACCGCTTCTACTTTTTGATGCATTAGATATATAATAATCCACGGCAGGAATAAGGGTATCTTCAAAAACAATAAGGTCTCCAAGCTCTGAAATAGTATTTATTTGTATTTCAAATTTCTGAAAATAATTCTCGCTTAATGCCTTCAAACCATCCTTTTGAAATTCTGAAGCAATAAACTCGGCAGCTTTTTTATCACCATTATCAACATAAGCTCTCCCAGCAAATTCGGGGCTACAAAGAGTATAAATGATTTGGCGAGCATAGGTAGTATCTTGAGAATATGCCTTATATTGATTAAAGCTTAAAAGAAGCGCAATCCATACTAAAATACGTATGTTTTTGTTTGTCATATATTTATTCTTAAAAAGAAAATGAATTAAAATTATATAGTTTTTATGTTTGGGCTAAAGCCCGTAGAATATTGTATTCATTAGGCATGGCTGTCATCCTGAGTTTATCGAAGGGAATGCCATGCCTAATTATGAATAAACAATATGGGCTTTAGCCCAAACATATAATTATTGTCATGTTATGATATTATATATAATCTTCACTACTAATTTACAAATATAAACAAAATCTTAGTATTTTCGCAGATATAATCAATAGTATCAATAAATGTACGCTATCATTTCAAAACTTCGTGGACTACTTTTTGATTTCGGAATAATAAAATCTTCCGAATTCGATATTCCTATCATAAACATAGGCAACCTTGCCGTTGGTGGTAGTGGCAAAACCCCACATATAGAGTATGTTATTGAGCTGCTTTCAAAGCAGTATAATGTTGCTACCCTTAGCCGAGGCTATGGCCGAAAAACCAGAGGTTTTAGAGAAGTCCTAAGCAAGTCTACAGCTGAAGAATGTGGTGATGAGCCTTTACAAATTAAACTTAAGTTTCCAAATATTAGTGTATTTGTTGGCGAAGATAGAGTTGAGTCCGTTACCAAATTACTATTTGATAAACCAGAGATAGATGTAATATTACTTGACGACGCATATCAGCATCGGGCTATAAAAGCTGGCTATAATATTCTACTTACCGACTATCAGAAAATATTTACTCAAGATAAATCGATGCCTGTGGGGCGATTAAGAGAGTATCCATCAGCAGCCAAAAGGTCTGATTTAGTAATTGTTAGCAAATGCCCAGAGAATATAAATATTGAAAAGCAAAAGATTTTAACTTCAGAAATAAGCAATTTTACTGATTCTGACACTTTATTCTCCACAGTATATTATAAGGAGCTTATTCCTTTTAATAAGGCGGTAAAATTTGAGGGCAATAAAGACAATATATTAATAATAAGCGGAATTGCTAAGCCCAAGCCTATGCTTGAATATATTAACAAGCAATACCCCCAAGCAAATGTTGAGCACCTAGAGTACCGCGATCATTATAATTTCACTAAGAAAGATATTCAAATGTTTATTGAAAAATTTGGTAACTTTGCAGGTTCAAATAAATTAATAATAATTAGCGAAAAAGATTCCATAAGGCTCAAAGATATTGCCATGGGAACAGAATTCGAAAAACTTCCAATTTTCATCCTCCCGATTGGAATTTCATTTATAGGAGGAAACGACGATTTTAATAAGAAAATAATAAATTATGTACGAGAAAATTCAAGAAACTACAGCATATTTAAAGAGCAAGATTAATACATTACCCGAAATAGGAATTATATTAGGCTCAGGATTAGGTAATTTAGGAAATCAGATTGATGTAGATATCGCTATTCCTTATGGTGAGATTCCAAATTTTCCTGTATCAACAGTAAAAGGTCATACTGGCAAATTAATATTTGGTAAACTTGGTGGCAAAAATGTTGTTGCACTACAAGGCAGATTCCATTTTTATGAAGGTTATAATATGCAAGAGGTTACTTTTCCTGTACGTATTATGCAAGCTTTTAATGTTAAGCTATTGATACTTTCGAATGCTGCTGGTGGAATGAATCCCGATTTCAAAGTTGGAGATATTATGCTTATTAATGATCATATTAATCTTTTTCCAGAAAATCCATTATTAGGACCTAATGATGATAGACTTGGCGACAGATTCCCTGATATGAGTGAGGTATATAGCAAAGAACTTATTATCAAAGCTCACAAAATAGCAAAAGATAATGGAATAAAACTTCATGAGGGCGTTTATGCCGGTACTACAGGCCCTACTTTTGAAACCCCTGCTGAATATAAGTATTTCAGAAATGTAGGTGGCGACACTGTTGGCATGAGCACTGTGCCTGAGGCTATTGTTGCTCGCCATGCTGGTATTCCTTGCTTTGGAACTTCCATAGTAACCGATTTAGGAATTGAAGGTCAGGTAGAAAACGTATCGCATGAGGAAGTCCTTATTGCTGCAAAAGCTGCTGAACCAAAGCTTACTCTTATTGTTACGGAGTTGATTAGGGGGTTGGGGAATTAAGAATTGAGAATTGAGAATTAAGAATTAGGAATTAAGAATTGGGTAATCACTAGTTTTAGGATTATTCATAATTGAATTCATATAAAAATAAATAAAAAAGCTTCGAAGATCTTCGAAGCTTTTTTTGTAAGTCGGGCATCCCTGCCCGTTGCTTTTTTTGAATCATCATCATCATCGGGCAAGATGCCCGAGATACACACTAATGATGCAGAAAATATTTAATTAAATAATGCCTAATTCTCGGCAAAACAATTTGAAGGACGTTTGGAAAATTCGACCTCTTTGTAACTCGGGCATCCTGCCCGGAGTTCTTTTTCAAAACATCTTCATCGGGCAGGATGCCCGAGATACATAATAGAAAACACAAATTCATTAACCACAAAAAAAGCATTAACAGACAGTAATTCATACTAGCCTATTAATGCTTTATCTATATATTTTAATTAAGTATTACCTACGTTGAGCCTCTTGAGAGAAACGCTCGCCATAAGATTGGAAGATAGCATCAGCAGAAGCAAAAACATCATCCTGACCATATTGTTTTCCTAATCGGGCAATATCTCTAACAATAACCAAAGCATTATTCTTTTCGTTTATATACTCACCAAATACATTGTCGTTATAATAAAACTTAAGATCATGTAAAGCTATTTCACTTAATCTGACAGCAATCTTATTAGCTTTCTCAACCTGACCAATTTTATAATAGTTTTCCATTATAGGAACCATAAAATAATCGTAAGGAACAGTTTTTTCTGGAAGAACTTCCATACATCTGTCAAGAACAGCTTCGGCTCTAAGCTTATCACCTTCGTTAGTTAACTCAGTAGCTAAGCGAGCAAAATTACTTCTATAATTACGTATAGAGCGCATATGGTGCTCATCGAAATATAGGCTTTCGTCATTCAAACCACCGTACTTAAATACATTCATTATTTTATCATAAAGAATATCGGTATCAACACGGCCATATGTTCCAAGCTTATAGCCATTATTATTCTTAATAGGAACAAGGCGATAAGCCATACCATCCAATTGGAAGTATTGCATAAGGTTTAAATAAGCATCAGGTCCGGTAGTGATAGCATAATATATTGGTCGATCCCAGTTAAAGGATGCCAACATTTCCATCATCATTAAGTTATTCTTCTGAACCATGTTTTTATTTACTCTCCACTCTACTTTATCAACTATAAGAGCTGTATCTTTAGCTGCAACAGTACCATTTTGTACCACTTTTTCTTTATCAACTTTAATATAAAGGTCCTTAGTAGGAAGGTAGTTCATTTTAGAACCATCACGCATTGCAACTTTAGTTTTAGAATTCTGGCTAAAGAAGAAATCCATAATTTCTCTTACATTATAATGCTGTCCTTTTTTGGCAACACCAGTTTCAAAGAAATATCCAACATCGTTGGTACCTTGAATATACTGATCGCGCTCAATACTAAGAGGAATAGGCTCTGCATCGTAAGACTTACGGCGCATTTGATCTACATACCAATCGGTATTGAAAAGGCTAAGGTTTACAATCTTAATATCTGTACGTACACCTTCCACTTCCTGAGCGTACCAAAGAGGGAAAGTATCGTTATCACCATTGGTGAATAAAATCGCATTCTTCTCACAAGAGTTAAGATAGTTAGTTGCAATGTTCAGAGTGTTATATCTTCCTGAGCGATCGTGATCATCCCAGTTTTCGTTAGCCATAATACCAGGTACAAGTACCAAAGTAACTGCAGTTGCAGCAATGGCCGTAACCTTAGGATTCATAACTTTGCGAAGCGTATCGTAAATTGCCAACACTCCCAAGCCTATCCATATGGCAAAGGCGTAGAATGAGGCCACATAAGCATAATCACGCTCACGAGGTTGATATGGATATTGGTTTAGATAAACCACAATTGCGAGTCCTGTCATTAAGAATAACGAAAGCACTACAATACCATCTTTATAGCTTTTATTAAATTGGAAAATCATACCCAATAAACCCAATAATAGAGGGAAGAAAAAATATTTATTATTTCCCTTATTATTAATAAGATTTGCTGGCAACATACTTTGGTCGCCTAAGCGAGCATTATCAATGGCCGGAATTCCTGAAATCCAGTTTCCATGTAATTTACCACCATGTCCTTGAATATCGTTCTGACGGCCAACAAAGTTCCACATAAAGTAGCGCATATACATATGACCTATCTGATATTTAAAGAAGAAGTTAAGGTTATCGCCAAAAGTAGGTACCTCTATAACTTTGGTTTTCCCATTTTCAGTTACTGTAATTCGTTTAGGATTTGGACCCATATACGACTTATAAACATCGGCATGAGGAGGACGTTGATTGCTCCACATACGAGGAAAAATAGTAGTAACATTAGAGGCATATGTAGGCACTCTTTTATTTCTAAGATCTGTTAAAACATATGCTTGCTTTATTGAATAAGTAGTATTCTTACTGTTTTTAATATAATTTTCAGCATCTTTTTTATACTGATAGAATTTTATTAAACCTCTGTCACCAATCTTAATTTTTGAAGAGTTTGGAAGGCTATTTTCTGAAACAACACAGTATAGTTTTGTATAAACAGGTGATTTATCTTCCCACTGATCACCAGGGTTTGTTGGAGAGTTGAAATATGGACCACTAAATAAAGGGGTATCTCCATATTGCTCACGATTTAAGTAAGCAAGCATACTAGTTGCATCCTCAGGATTATTCTCATCAATAGGTGTATTTGCATTAGAGCGAATCACCAAAATAAAGAATGAAGAATAACCAATTATTAAGAAAGTAATACCTAGAATAACTGTATTAGCAATAAGTTTTTTCTTCTTTTGTGTAAAGAATAAACCTCCTGTAATAGCAGCCATCACTATAATAAAGTATATGATAGTACCACTATGGAAAGGCATTCCCAATTTATTCACAAAAAATATTTCGAAATTACCAGCAAGGATAACAATCCAAGGAATAATGCCATACATTACTAATGCAAGCAATACTATTGAAAGTAAACCTGATAGCAAAATGCCTTTTAGGTTAACATCATATTTTTTGAAATAGTAGATATAGACTAATGCCGGGATTGTAAGCAGGTTAAGCAAGTGAACACCAATTGAAAGGCCAACTAGATAAGCGATTAGAATTATCCAACGGAAACCATGACGGTGGTCAGCAACATCTTCCCACTTAAGCATAGCCCAAAAAACTATTGCTGTAAAGAAAGAGCTTAGTGCATAAACCTCACCCTCTACTGCCGAAAACCAGAAAGAATCGGTAAAAGTATATGCCAAAGCACCTACCAAACCACTACCTAGTATAGCATAAAGATTACCACCCTCTAAAAGAGAATCGTCACCTTTAGTAAGAATTTTGCGTGCCAAATGCGTAATTGACCAAAACAAAAATAGTATTGTAAAGCTACTAGCAAGTGCTGACATAGCGTTTACCATGAATGCTACTTGTGAAGTATCGGCGGCAAAAAGACTAAAAAACTTTCCTAAAATCTGAAAAAATGGTGCCCCAGGAGGGTGACCTACTTGTAATTTATATGCTGTTGCAATATATTCTCCACAATCCCAAAGACTAGCCGTTGGCTCTGCAGTTAAAAGATACACTGTTGAAGCTAAGGCAAATACAGCCCAGCCAATGTAGTTGTTTAACTTTTGATAAAGTTTCATAAATCTATTTTTGTAAGTGTTTTTGCATAAAGTTTAATCTAATTTGTGACTTTTTATGCTAAGATTTTCAAGCCACGAATTTAGAAAAAAAACGTTGTAACTTGATACTTATTATTCGCTTAACGAAATTTAATATTAATCATCAATTTCTAATTTCCAAATTTGCTCATTATCCCAGTTAGCTCTTATGTCAATAATCTTATTTACATAATAAATTCGCTCGGGTAAAATTCGTTCATGAAAATCACCATTATCCCATTTTCCATTCTTATTTAAATCCACTATGGCCTTAATCTTATATTTTCCTTCGGTCAAGAATGGATAGCTTACTGTCTGAGGTTCAGTAATAAAATCTTCGCGAATAACGGCATCTTTAGCATTAAGCATCTGAATTATTAACGGCTGACTTCCTGAATATTTCACTACCAAATCTAAACTACCATACTCACGCATTTCGGTAGTTTGAAATTTTTTCTCAATGGAATCATTGGTGGCACCATACAAATCGAAGAAGGTACTATCCCTAACAACTAATTTATATTTTTTGCGTTCGTCAAGAGTTGCGCTAATTTTTATTCTAAGCATTTTCTGCTCATCCACAATTCTACTTTCCGATTTTACTGGTATCCACAATGTGTCTCTAGCTTTATAAAGTTGTATTCTATCGGCCTTATAATTACTCAATGGCACTTTAAAACTAAAACCTAATTCCGAAAAGAAATGGACTGTATTACCAATATTTGAAGTATACTTTATTTTTGGAATTACTTTCTTTTTCTTTACAGTATCGCTAGCATTGGCTTTTGCCTGTTTGTTGCGACCAAATAATCCCCCACCACTACTAATAACCTTTCGCTTAGGTTTCGCTAATACCAACTCTAAAGTATCTAAGATAAAGTCGCCATCGGCAAGTATTACATCTATAGTATCTTTATCCACAGCAAGCAAATAGGTAGTAATACTATCTCCCTCAACCCCATGCACATCAAAATGCCAATCTTTTTGCGAAGGAGTAAAATCCAAAGGAATCATTCTGAAATCCTTAATTGGTCTATTGAAAGTAAATAATACCTTATTGGGAGGATAAACCTTTTTATCCATAAATTTAGGCTCCTTAGGCCATTCTTTAAAAACAAATAGGTTAATATCTTTGGGTTTCTCTGGTGCAGGAGTGCTATCGGTAGCAATAAATGAAGACGGGTGATAAGGTACAACTAGATTT
>Ga0256842_1002601_pt1 | contig 12750 bp, 10 predicted proteins | sample 4559240metaG_FD_185973 | JGI IMG/M metagenome (GOLD analysis project Ga0256842, IMG submission 185973) | Hydrothermal vent microbial communities from Guaymas Basin, Mexico - 4559-240 | ecosystem: Environmental > Aquatic > Marine > Hydrothermal vents | place: Mexico: Guaymas Basin | collected...
GAGAGCGTATTCCATCGATATCTTATAGCTCTTGAGCGGCACGAAGCGATTCATTTTGCGATTCCGAACAATCTTCCTGCCGTCGCAAAGACATCCGATATGCTTTTTGAAGCCGAAGAACGCGTAAAAGAGGTTTCGCTCTATCTGTGGCTATCCTATCGTTTTCCGGAAGCTTTCATAGACACCGAACACGCCCTGAAGGCCAGAGAAATTCTAAATGAATTTATAGAGCGCTCGCTGCGGCAGGGTGTTTTTGCACGCGCATGCAAACGCTGCGGCAAGCCGCTTCCTTCAAATTTCAGATTCGGTATATGTCAGGAGTGCTTTAGAGGAGGGCGGCAGATAAAAAGATTCTCCAGAAGATAGGGGCATTATATGGCTTTGAAATATCTCAAAGCCTCCTCTTCGTCCTCTTCAAGATCCTCTAAGTCTATCTCTTTTTCTTCGATCATATTTTGCAGTCTGCTTCTTATAAATTCATGGGCCTTTTTTCGGGCCTCTTCCATATCGCTTACAAAAGCGCAGCCGTTGAACTGATATGGGCTTTCGTTTTCGATGCATATTACGCTGCCCTCGACCTCTTTTTCCAAAAACTCCGCCACATCGCGGTAGTTGATGCCAAATTCACAGCTGTACCAGATCAGATCGTCTAGATTTTTATCGGAAAATTCCGTGATACCGTCGCTCGCCGTATCCTGATAGAGGCAATATGGCGCGTTGGCATTTAGAACATCCTGCCACGCCCGCCCTGCATAGATGAGGATTTTGTCCCCCTCCTTTTTCACTTCATACGAATCTCCCAGAATCTTTTCAAGGGGAGTCGGTTTGCTCCTCTTGGAGCCTATGAGCGACCTGGGTTGACCCATGTAGATGTAAGGTTGCGCGGGAAGATTGTCCAATGGACCTTCGATGATATTGCCGTCGATGGTAATGGCGATCGGTTTTTGATCGCTGATCGCCTCCAAGAACGCCTTTTTGTCAACTTTTGGCATATGGTTTAAAAGGTTGTATACAGTCATTTCGTTTTCCTTGGTAAAATATTCCTATAGATGATCTTAGCTGATGAATTTACCGCTGCGGAGTCTTTGTGCCTCCATCAGCTCCAACTCTCTGGCTCCTGAAACGACTATGTTGCTGTCTGGTACATAGTCGAGCATTTCGTCCCGCCCTTCGTAGTGGATGGCATTCAAGATGACACGCATCGCATTGAGGCGCGCCAGGTGTTTGTTGTCGGAGCGGATGATTGTCCATGGCGCTATGGTCGTGTGCGTATGCTTGAGCATTTCGTATTTCATATTTGTGAAATCGTCCCACCGCTCCTGTGCCTGCAAGTCCACTTCGCTCAATTTCCATTGGCGCAAAGGGTCGGTTTTTCTACGCTCGAACCTGCGTCTTTGCTCCTCTTTGGTTACGCTGAAATATAGTTTGATCAAAGTGATACCGTTTCGCACCAGCGTCTTTTCAAAGCTCGGAGTATCTTCGATGAATGTCTGATATTCCTGGGGGGTGCAGAATCCAAAGACAGGTTCCACCATCGCGCGATTGTACCAGCTTCTGTCAAAAAGCACGATCTCTCCACCATGCGGGAACTGCTCTACATAACGCTGAAAATACCACTGCGTTCTTTGCTCTTCGGTAGGTTTTCCGAGTGCTACGACACGGTAATGTTTTTCATTCATATATCTCGTAACACGTCGGATCGTTCCGCCTTTTCCGGCGGCGTCACGCCCTTCGAACAGAATGATCATCTTCTGCTTGTTGACTTCCAGGTATTTTTGAAGTTTTATAAGCTCTGCCTGGTAGGGCTTCAGTTCTTCGGCTTCCAGGTATTTTCTTATCGCTTTTTTCTTTTTCAGCACGACCGGAAGAGGATCTGATGTGTTGCACACTTCAATATCTTCCACCTCTTTCAAATCTTCCAGAATCTCTTTTTCGTTTTCCATCTTTTTCGCCTTTGTGAACTGTATGCCTATTTATAGTATTATTTTACCACCAATTGGGTTCCAAGTTTCCATTTTGGGCGAATTTTAACGAAAGAGAAGCAGATGGATATAAAAAAGTGTCTAAACGACTATATCGAAAAACTCGATAAGGAAGCTATGAAAATCATCGGCAATCCAAAAACGGACAAGCGTACCAAAAATCTGGCGATGAAGCCGCTCGCCAGTAAAAAACAGATCATCAAAAACACGATAGAAGCACTCGATCTCGTAGATCGTGTGAACGAAGAGGAGCGCAGCAAGCCCCTTGGCGAATAGGGGCTTTGGATGCGCCTCAAAGGCTATACGGAAGTCAGCTGCAGCAACTCTTCCTCGACCTTTTTCAGTTTATTCTGAGCCTCTTCGAGCGCTTTTTTGTTCTCTTCTACCACATGTGCCGGGGCGTTCGATACAAATTTTTCATTTTTCAGCATAGACGAGAGCTTGACGACCTCTTTCGTAAGTTTCTCCTGCTGTTTTTCAAGGCGTTTGAGCAGTGGTTTCAGATCGATACCGGTAAGCGGTAGATATATCTCCATATGGTCGCTGACATCCGTGATGGCATTTTCGACTCTCGACTGGACAAACTCGACATCATCGGTTTTTGCCAAAAGCTTTATGAATGGCGCAGCAAGCTCTGCATCCATCGATTCATCGGGTTTGACATATACTTTCTCTATCTTTTTGCCAGGCATATCCACGGTAGCCTTCGCCCTGCGTATCGAAACGATCGCTTCGATAATGCGCGAAAACTCTCTTTCTATCACTTCATCGCGCGAAAGCCCGCTTGGGTATGGTTCCACCATGATCGAGCCATCCTTTTCGATAGAGGTGCCGGATAGCTGGTGCCAGAGGTATTCGGTGATGAAAGGCATAAAAGGGTGGAGCAGTTTCATCGCCTCTTTGTAGATCGCCCCCAGCTCTGATACGCTCTCTTTGCTGGCCTTGGATAGCTCTATGCCCCAGTCGCAAAATTCACCCCAGAGGAATCTATAAAGAGTCGTCGCGGCATCGTTGAACCGGTACTGATCTATAAAATTTCTCGTCTCTTCGGCTGCCAGTGCGAATCTTGAAAGCATATAGCGGCCCAATGGGGTTTTAATAGGAGTATCGGAGAGATTTTTGAAAGTTTCAACGTTCATTTGCAGGTATTTGGCCGCATTGTAGAGTTTGTTCGTGAAATTGCGGCTTTGGTCCAGCTTGTCGTTGCTGAGTTTGATATCACGCCCCTGTACGGCAAGTACAGCAAGGGTAAATCTAAGAGCGTCGGCGCTGTGGCTTTCGATCGTATCGAGTGGATCGATAACGTTGCCGCGGGATTTGGACATTTTGTTGCCATGCTCGTCTCTTACGAGCGCGTGAAGATAGATATCTTTGAAAGGCAGCTTGTGCATGAAGTGTTCGCCCATCATGATCATGCGCGCGACCCAGAAGAACAAAATATCGAAACCGGTAATCAGCAGATCGTTGGGATAGAAAGTTTCAATATCTCCTTCGAACCACTTGATATTTTTAAGCGCTTCACCGTTTCCCCATCCCAGTGTGCTGAAAGGCCACAAAGAGGAGCTAAACCACGTATCCAGGACATCTGGATCTTGATGGATATGAGTTCCGCCGCATTTGGGGCATTTTTCGGGGTTTTCCTCTTCCGTTGCCCATTCGTGGCCGCAATCGTCGCAATAGAATACCGGAATACGGTGACCCCACCAGAGCTGACGGCTGATGCACCAGTCGCGAAGATCCTTCATCCAAGCATTGTAGCTGTTGATCCAGTGGGGAGGGAAAAACCGCGCTTCGCCGGCGTTGACCTTTTCGATCGCGTTTTTGGCGATCTCTTTTTTTACGAACCACTGCTTGGAAATATATGGTTCCACGACGTTGTGGCATCGATAGCAGTGGCCCACCTGGTGCATATGCTCTTCTATCTTTTCGATATATCCCTCTTCGCTCAATTTTTCCGCGATCTTTTCACGGGCGTCGAGACGTTCATGACCTTCGAACTCTCCGGCGAACTTATTCAAAATACCTTTTTCGTCGAAAACGGTGATAAATTCGAGGTCGTGCCGTTTTCCAACTTCGTAGTCGTTCGGATCGTGGGCGGGGGTTACCTTCACTACCCCCGTTCCAAACTCCATATCCACATGTTCATCGGCAATTACCGGGATTTCACGATCTATCAGGGGAAGGCGCACCTTTTTTCCGACCAGATGCTTGTATCTCTCGTCGTCAGGATGGACCATTACCGCCGTATCGCCGAAATAGGTCTCCGGGCGGGTGGTGGCTACGACGACATACCCCTCCTCGTCCGCCATCGGGTAGCGTATATGATATAGTTTGCCCTGGTGCTCTTCATATTCGACCTCTATATCGCTGAGTGCGCCATCGTGGGTGCACCAGTTGACCATATAGTTGCCCTGGACGATAAGCCCTTCATCATAGAGGCGCACGAAAGCCTTCTTTACAGAGTTTTTGAGCCCTTCGTCCATCGTGAAGCGTTCACGGCTCCATGCAGGAGATACGCCGAGTCTTCGCATTTGATGGACGATCATACCCCCGCTATGCTCTTTCCATTTCCATACACGCTCCAAAAAAGCCTCTCGTCCAATCTGCTCTTTCGTTTTGCCTTCGGCCAACAACTGCTTTTCTACAACATTTTGCGTAGCGATTCCGGCATGATCGGTTCCTGGCTGCCAGAGTGTGCGGTAGCCATCCATTCTTTTGTACCGCACAATGATATCTTGAAGCGTAAATGTAAGCGCATGGCCGATATGAAGACTTCCGGTGACGTTTGGAGGGGGCATCATGATACAGAAGTTTTTTCCACTTTTTTGTATTCGCTTGTTGCCGTCTATTTCGAAATAGCCTCTATCTTCCCATATTTTGTAAAATTTCTCTTCGAATGCGTGCGGGTCATACCCTTTTTTTTCGCTCATATCGTACCCTCAAATTGATATATGTACCTCTTCTAAAGGTACCTTTTAATCGCGATTATATCCAAGGAAGAGTAAGATTCGCGTTAAATATCTTCAGGGCGCCTCTAAAAACCATGTACTATGACCGCATAGAGTTTTCAGAAGGTGCCCTTTATAAAAGGAAATTATGCCTCTTAGCCGACTCAACCCCGAACAGTTGGATGCCGCCAAAGCTCCTTTTGGCCACAATCTCATCATCGCTTCCGCAGGTACCGGCAAAACTTCTACGATTGTAGGCAGGATTGGGTATCTGATCTCTGCGGGAGTTGCACCGGAAGAGATTTTGCTTCTTACTTTCACCAACAAGGCCGCCGCCGAGATGGTGGAGCGCATAGCGGAGCTTTTCAGCCGTGGAATCGCATCGCGCATTCAGGCGGGGACATTTCATGCCGTCAGCTACAGATGGCTCAAAAAAGAGAAAAAACCCATTCTTCTCAAGCAGCCCGGTGAACTTAAAACACTTTTTCGAAGTATTTACGACAAGCGCAAATTTCATCACATTCAAGCCGGTGGAGATCCGTTTTCAGCCAACTATCTCTACGATGTACATTCGCTATATCAAAATGCCACTCTTGAAAAATTCTCCGAGTGGCTACCTAAACGCCATGAGGGGCACGAGCCGTTTATGGATATCTATATGGATATCATCGATGAGTTTCGCGAAACAAAAAAAGAGTATGGATTTGTGGATTTCAACGATCTGTTGATTTTGATGCGAGAGGAGGCCAAAAGAGTTGAAATGCCTTTCAAGGAGGTGCTGATAGACGAGTATCAAGATACAAACGAGTTGCAGGGCTCTTTGATCGACGCGATGAATCCTCCTTCTCTCTTTTGTGTCGGGGATTACGATCAGAGTATTTACGCTTTCAATGGCGCCAATATTCATATCATCGGGAGTTTTACCAAAAAATTCCCGGATGCGAAGGTTTTTTCTCTGAAGAAAAACTACCGATCTACAGCGCCTATTCTATCGCTGGCAAATCGGGTTATCGAATACAACGAGCGGATATATCCAAAAAAGCTCGAAGTGGTGCGAAACGATAAAGCGCAAAACCCAAAACTTCTGATTTTCGACAATCTGCTGCAGCAGTACGAGACGATAGCGCAAACTATCCGCCGCTCTACGACTCCCCATCCCGAAATCGCCGTGATTTTTCGCAACAATGCCAGTGCCGACGGCATAGAAGCGATGTTGAGAGAGCAAAATATCGCCTGTCGTCGTAAAGGTGGAAGGAGTTTTTTCGATGCAAAAGAGGTGAAAGCGGCGTTGGATATCGCAACTTTAATGGTCAATCCAAAGGATATGATGGCTTTCATCCATATATTCGAATACGCAAAAGGAATAGGAAGCGCCACGGCAAAAGAGCTTTTCGAAGGGTTGGCGACACTGGGTGGAGGAGATATGCTGGAGGGAATATTTCATCCAAGCACAACGACAAACCCTTTCAAGAGCCGTGTCACCAACTACCAGCTGGGCCTGTTCGACCATCCTGCTCATATCGGTTCGGTTTCGCGCTTTTCGCATATGGGGCTCGAAGAGCGTTTCATGGCCCATCCGATACTGAAGCATCCATCCCTCAACGCGGAGGGTGTCCGTTTTATATACGATTTTTTCAAACTCGCAGAGTCGTTGAAGGCCAAGAGGCAGCCGGCTGCCATCGTGCGCGCAATATTGGCCTCTTCTACATACGGCTTTATCGCGGATCAGCTTGCTGCAAAGCGTGCGACACTGAAAAACGGGGAGATCGACGAGGCGAGAAAGAGCGATGCGGCCGACCGCATCAAGCGCAAAGGGGTGTTGCTCACACAGCTGGCCGGAGCATATGGATCGCTGGAGAAATTTATCAACGCGATGGTGCTAGGCGGCGGAGAGCTTAGCGAAGGAGAAGGAGTGAATCTGCTCACTGTGCATGCCAGCAAAGGTCTGGAATTTGACGAAGTCTATGTGATAGATTTGATGGATGGTCGCTTTCCAAACAGAAAACTGGCTTCACAAGGTGGGCTCATCGAAGAAGAGAGGAGACTCTTTTACGTAGCTGTCACGAGAGCGAAAAATATACTCTACCTCTCGTATGCCAAGTATGACAGCTACAAAGATATTAATTTTTTCCCGTCCCAGTTTCTTTACGAGGCCGCTCTTTTGAAAAAGGATCAGACATATGAAAAACTCAAAGCTTTGGAAGAGAGCGCCGGAAGTTGAGAGCCTAAAGGGTCAGTGACCCTTGACTGCACGGGCCATATCCCACATCGGAAGGAAGATTCCCAAAGCCAGAAGAAGAACGAGTGCCGCAATGATGGCGAGCATGATCGGTTCGATATAGCTCGACATATTGTCCAGAATATAGTTGAAACGCATACGGTAGTAATCGGTCACTTTGCGCATCATGCTATCGAGCTGTCCGCTGTTCTCACCGGCCGATATCATCTGGATGATCATATTTTCGAAAACTCCTGTGTCTTTGAAGGCTTCCGTCAGACTGACCCCTCTGGAGACCGCTATTTTCACGCCCTCGAGCTTTTCTCTCAAGACAGCGTTATCGATCATGCCCGTAGCTGTATCGAGTGCATCGGCGATAGGGATACCGGCATGGACCAACTCTGTAAAAACGATGGAGAAGCGGTTGAGGGTGGCGAAAAAAATGATATCTTTTATCAAATATGTTTTAAGCAGTAATTTGTCGGTTTTATACTTGAATTCCTCATTGTTTCGATATAGATAGCGAACAAGGGCGATAAGAAAAATGAGACCAAAAAGCACAATGAGCCCATAGTGGCTCAATACATGCTCTATGCCAAGCAGAATTTTTGTAGGAAGCGGAAGTTCGGCGTGGAATTTTTCAAAGATCGATTTGAATTTTGGGACGACGACCATAATCAATATAGTGAAAGCGATAGCCATGGCCCCCATTGTAATCATCGGATATCGCATCGCTTTCTTGAATTTGGCGACATTTTCCTGGATCTCCTCGAGAATATCGGCCAGGCTGGCCAGTGCATCGGCCATGTTGCCGGTCTGTTCTCCCAGTTCGATCATTGCAAGGGTGATGCCTCCGACATCGTAACGATATCGCTTGAAGGTTTCAGAGAGGCTGAGGCCCGCGTTGATGTTTTCTGATGCCTGTTGCAAAATCTCCTTGAGTTTCGCATCGTTGGTTGCATTGGCGATTTCGTTGAGTGCATCGTGTATGGATATGCCGGCATTCGTCATGACAGCTAGTTGTCGGATCGCTGCAATCAGGTTCTTGGGTTGAACTTTTCTATTTGCCACGGTAGATTTGAATTGGGACAGGAACTCCCTGATCGTCGCATCAATGGGGGCGGATATCTCTTTGATGCGAACAAGGGTTCCTTGATACTCTTTTTTTGCCCTTTTAACCGCCTCCGCACGATCGTTGGCCTTGAATATGATATTTTCTTTTCGTCCTCTGACGAGCAGTGTGACTTGATAATATTTCATGATAACCTCGCAACTCTGAGTACTTCATCGATGGTTGTCTTACCTTCGATGGCTTTATTGACACCATCGTGAATCATGGTGACAAACCCCTCTTTTAGAGCCTCTTGCGTCAATTCGGATTTGGAAGCTTCTCTGGCAATCATGCTGCTCATTTTTTCATTGACCCGCAGCACTTCACTTATCATCTCTCTTCCTCTGTATCCTGTACCCTGGCACTCTTTGCATCCGCTTCCTTTGTAGAATCGATAATTTTTGGGAATATACTCTTGCAGTTCACTGATAATATGTTCGGGAATTTCTACGCTTTTCTTACAGTATGGGCAGATTTTCCGTACGAGTCGCTGTGCTTCGATGGCTATGATGGACCCACTTATAAGGTACGGCTCTATCCCCATATCCGCCATACGGGTGATGGCACTGATCGCGTCGTTCGTGTGAAGAGTGGATAGAACGAGGTGTCCGGTCAGTGCAGCTTGTACCGCAATTCTCAATGTCTCCTGGTCGCGAATTTCACCGATCATGATAATATCCGGGTCTTGTCTTAGAATCGAGCGCAGAGCACTCGCAAAGGTGAGGCCTACCTTGGTGTTTACCTGCACCTGCTGTACAAGATTCATTTGATACTCCACCGGGTCCTCTACGGTTATAAGTTTTTTGTCGACACTTTTGAGATTGTTCAGTGCGCCGTAGAGGGTAGTGGTTTTACCGCTTCCCGTGGGGCCGGTAACCAATACGATGCCGTAAGGTACTTTTAGTGAATCGTTGAATATGTTGAAGTTGTGCGGACTCATTCCAGCCTCTTCAAGACGTATCATCACTTTCGATTTGTCAAGAATACGCATTACGATCGACTCACCATTCATTACCGGGAGTGTCGAGACGCGAAAATCGAATTCTCTGTTCATGATTGTTGCCGAAAAACGCCCATCCTGGGGCTTTCTGCGTTCAGCAATATCAAGATTTGACAACAGTTTCAGACGAGATGAAAGAGGGGGGTAGATATCTTTGTCGAAACGAAAACTCTCCGTTAGCATTCCATCGATACGGCTTCGCACGATACAGCTGTTTTTTGTAGGTTCGATATGGATATCGCTGGCTCGTCCCATAATGGCAGACTTCAATATCACCTCGATCAGTTTCAAAATGGCAGAGGATTCACTCGCCTCGGTTGTCGAAGCGCTTTCGGAAACTTCTTCTCTTATCTCGTTTATCAGTCCCTTGATGCTTTCGGAAATCTCCAGGCGACCAAGGTGATAGTCGATTTGGCTTGGGCGTGCGATTGCAGCATGTATCGGTTTTTTTGGAAAGAGCCTCTGCACGGCCTCTTGTGCACTGAAGTCAAAAGGGTCCTTAAAAGCGATAATGACGCTTAAATCGCTCTCCCTGACAGGAAGTGCTCCTATTTTTTCAAGTTTATGCATTGGCAATTTATTGACTAGTTGCAGGTCGATATCGACTTCATCCAGATTGATATACTCCATTTTCATCAATTCGGCAAGATTTTTAAGTATAAGGTCGATATTGACAGCACTGCCTTCTTGTTCAAGCATATTGAGCGTAAGGTTCCCTTTGCGTATTTCATCTGCAATAAGGTGATAAGCTTGCTCTGGCCTGATTATCTTGTTGTCGATAAGTGCCTTGAGGGTGATCCTTTTCGCTTTTTTGGTATGTAAAAGCTCCGCTATCTGTTTTTTTGTAACAAGGCCGGCAGTAATAAGTAGTTCGATTATCTTTCCCATGTTTTACCAATATTTATGTGTTTTAATAATGTTTCCTTCAAGCCTCTCTTCGAGAACCATCTTTTTTATTTTGCCATAGGGTTGAATGTAGAGTACATATAATATCCCATTGGCTTCTTCAGGTTTAAGATAGAATTTGTCATCTACCTTTTTATACGCCTTTCGTGTAAAAAGATCGAAAACCTTCGAGAGTACATAGTCTGTTTTTGGAAGTACGAGGTATGAAATGTCGACATTGTCGATCAAGGCATGGTAGAGAAGTTTTTTTTGCAATAAAATCGTTGCAAAATAGCTTGCGTTGGCACGTTCGGATTTTGTGGCCCTCAGTCCGGTCAGCGGCACTGCAAGTCTGTCGATATAATCGGCTTTGAGGCAGGAAAACCCATAGAGCATCACAAATTTTGAATTTTTTTTATATTTGTTGAATATGTGAAGGCCATATTGGCATGCTTGCTTGTAATGTTTCTGATTGTAAAGAGTGTATATTTTTTCCAGACTTCCTGCATCCAGTAGAGTGGTCGCAAGAAGTAGTGCTGTCATGAGAATTTTTTTCATAGGCTGTGCTCAAGATTGTGAAGATAGGCTTTCACTTTTTGCGATGAGTATTGGTTGAGGTATGCCCTCAATGCCCTGATCGCATCTTTTTTCTTCCCGATACGAACCTTCGCTTTGGCATACAGCAGCCAGCTTCCCTCATCGGAAGGATCGAGCGAGTTGGCCATGATGCTCCATTTTATAGCCTCTTCGAACTCTTTTTTTTTGTAATAACTCTGTGCGATATAGGCAGCCAACTTGGGATCTCTTCTTTCATTGAATCGTTCGATAAGATATTCGAGTGTATTGTTGGAGGTTTTCATTCTGACTATCAGTGATGTTCGGGTTGAATCTCTTTTGTATCCGTTTTTATCGTTTGTCGCCGTTTCATCAATTTTTTTCTTTTTTGGTTGAGGTTTTTTTGCTGTAGCTGTTTTTTTGTGCGAGGAAGGAATATGGGTTGCCTCTGGGCTGTCTGGCGAATGTCTATGCTGGTCCACTTTTTTGAAACTGTTTAGAAAATTGGTTTCAGGCATCAGTGTCATGGTTGAAGATTTTGGGCGTGGCGAAGATGCAATGGATGAAGTGGCAGTTTTTTTTGTATTGGACTTGGCCTCTGCAGCGGAAATTTTTGGCTCTGATATTGTAGAGCCTGCAAGGCTCTCTTTTGTATTTGCAATTTGAGAATCTTTCTGTTTGAATAAGTGAAGAAATTGTCCGGATTCAAAAGAGGGTAAAGCAATATATGCCCCCAAAGCGAAAATCATTCCTGCAAATACAAGAAATAGAGGTTTTAGCCGTTTGAGCTTATACCTGCGCCACTCTTTTTCGAGTTTTTCGATCTCAAGCATGAATATATCCGAGTTTCAAAGCGCTCATCTCAAGATATCTGTTTTTGATATGGCTGCCGGCTATTTTTGAAGGCTTGTTGCACTCATAATAGTCGTATATTTCAAAAAGGGTGAATATCAGTTTGTTGATTTCCCGATAATTTCCTTTGGTGAAACGATGAATGAGACGCATGTTGCTTTTATTGAACATATTGGCTATTTCAAAATAGTTTTGCTGAATGAGTTTCTTTTGAATATATATCTGCGTGTCATGAATGGTGCCATTTTTAAGCTCGATAGTTTCCCATATTCTGGACTGGAAATGTTCTTTTGCGATCAAATCTTCTTTTTCTGTTTTATGCAAAGAAACGACAAATTTGATGGTCCTGGTATCGGATATGAGACGAATCTTTTCGAGCATGGCTGGTGGATAGAGTTGCGCCTCATCCAAAAGCACCGTAATATGGCGTTTTTCACGAAGAGATTCACAAATCTTGATGAACTGGTTGTATGTCAAATGTTCAGGCACCTGTTGGTTGGGAACGAGAAACCGATGGAGTGTTGCGATAAACTCTTCTTCGTTTTGTATGGGCGTTGCGATTAGACATACATTCATGTCGTGCTTGGCATCGTGATGGATTTTATTGATAAGAATGCTCTTGCCTGTTCCTGGCTTTCCGTAAAGAAGTATCATTTTCAAAGGTTTGGCAATACTCTCTTGCAACTTATTGTAAAAAAGTATGGAAGTATCGAGACCGATATATTGGTTGACCTCGATACGGTCGATAAACGCTCTTTGTAGCTCTTTGTATTTGCTCATCGTATTTTTGTCAAATTACTATCGGAAAGTCGGTCGTATCCAAGATCTTTAAGTGTCATGGAATTTTTTGGTTTTACCAGATGCGGCGTTACGATAATGACAAGCTCCATCTTTTCGTCAGTCAGTTCATCATATTTAAAAGCGTATCCCAAAAGTGGAATATCACCCAATAGCGGTACTTTGTTGCTCGTTTTATTTACTTTATCGGTAATCAATCCGCCAAGAATGACATGCGATCCGTCTTTTACGGTCACAACGGATGCCATTTGCCGGCGTTCGAGGTCGGGTGGCATCGTTCTGTTTTCATTGGCATTGGTGATGGGATTGATCGTATCGCTTACCGACGGATTGATTTTGAGCGTAATCGTTCCGTCAGCGGCGATCTCGGGAGTTATATCAAGAAGAATACCCGCAAAAAC
>Ga0256842_1002602_pt1 | contig 12749 bp, 11 predicted proteins | sample 4559240metaG_FD_185973 | JGI IMG/M metagenome (GOLD analysis project Ga0256842, IMG submission 185973) | Hydrothermal vent microbial communities from Guaymas Basin, Mexico - 4559-240 | ecosystem: Environmental > Aquatic > Marine > Hydrothermal vents | place: Mexico: Guaymas Basin | collected...
CCTTCTTCGCTAAATGCTTCGTTATCGCCGCCGTCAACGTCGTCTTCCCATGATCTATATGCCCTATCGTCCCTACATTTACATGCGGCTTCTTCCTCTCAAATTTCTTCTTTGCCATGCTTGAACCTCCTTTTATTCACATAACAACATTACCATCTATTACCATCTATAATGAGCAAATGCCTTATTTGCCTCTGCCATTCTATGGGTATCTTCTTTCTTCTTAATTGCACCACCTCTATTATTATAGGCATCTAACAATTCAGCCGCTAATTTTTCTGCCATACTTTTACCAGACCTTGCCCGCGCATAATTAATAAGCCAACGAATCGCTAAAGCTTGAGCCCTTGAAGGTCTCACTTCTATGGGCACTTGATAGGTAGCTCCACCTACCCTTCTGGATCTGACCTCCATAAGAGGCTTTGTATTTTCTAATGCCTTATTAAATACCTCTAACGAATCTTTCTTAGTCCTTTTTGCAATAATATCAAGTGCCTCATAAAAAATGGATCTGGCAACACTTTTTTTCCCATCTTTCATAAGACAGTTTATAAACTTGGCTACTACCTCACTATTATATTTGGGGTCAGGGGCAACCCTCCTCTTTTCTACTGTGCCTTTTCTTGGCATAGCTACTCCTTAAATGTATTTTTATGTGCTTACACTCTTAGGTCTTTTTGTCCCATATTTGGATCTGCTTTTTCTTCTATCCTCAACTCCAGCAGCATCTAACGCACCTCTTATCACATGATATCTCACACCCGGAAGATCTTTCACTCTTCCACCTCTTATCAAGACTACTGAGTGTTCCTGCAGATTATGACCAATTCCTGGTATATAAGAGGTTACTTCTATACCATTAGTAAGTCTAACCCTTGCCACTTTCCTCAGAGCAGAATTGGGCTTCTTCGGTGTAGTGGTATAAACCCTTACACATACCCCTCTCTTTTGAGGACAACCCTGTAAAGCAGGAGATTTAGATTTACTCTTCGGTTTTTCTCTGCCGCATCTTACTAATTGGTTTATGGTCGGCATATCTCCTCCTCTTTAATACAAGCGATACTTATTATTCTGAATCGCAAAATTTGTCAAGACTTTTATTAATCTACCACTCCCATCTGGACATCTCTATATTTCTTCAAACCAGTCCCTGCAGGAATTAATCTTCCCATTATAACATTTTCTTTTAATCCTTTTAAGTAGTCTATTTTACCAGCAATACTTGCTTCAGAAAGAACTCTTGCTGTCTCCTGGAAAGAGGCAGCAGAAAGAAAACTATCTGTGGTAAGAGATACCTTTGTAATTCCCATCAAAAGAGGTTCCGCACTTGCTGGTTTTTTGCCTTCTTCTATAAGCTTTCTGTTGATCTCTTCAAACTTTATTTTATCTATATATTCGCCAATCAATAGATCTGAGTCTCCAGGATCTGTTACCTTAACTTGCTTAAGCATTTGTTTCACAATTACTTCTATGTGCTTGTCATTTATCCTAACACCTTGAAGCCTATATACCTTTTGAATCTCGTTTACTAAATATTTTGCCAGCTCTTGAATTCCTTTTATTCTCAAAATATCATGAGGATCTGCTGAACCATCCATAAGGGGTTCACCTGCTCTTACATAGTCTCCTTCTAATACGCTTACATGTTTGCCTTTGGGTATATAGTAAGTAACAGGTTCTCCCACTTCTGGTGTAATAGTGATCTTTCTTCTTCCTTTAGTAAATTTTCCAAAGTGGACTACTCCATCAATATCACTTATGATTGCCACTTCCTTAGGTTTTCTTACCTCAAATAATTCCGCTACTCTAGGGAGTCCACCTGTTATATCTTTTGTTTTGGTAGTCTCACGAGGAATTTTTGCTAAAACTGTCCCAGCTGTTACCTTATCTCCTTCATTTACAACAATAATAGCTCCTACAGGCAAATAATATCTTGCTTCTGCATTTGGATTATCAGGAAGTTTGGCTGTTTTTCCAGTTTCATCCTTTATAGAAATTCGTGGCCTCAGATCTACATCTTGGGCTTCTACAATAACTCTACTGATCCTACCTGTAACAGGGTCCCTTCTTTCTTGCATGGTTACACCTTCTATAATATCTCCAAACTTAACCCTTCCTGATACCTCTGTTAAAATCGGAGTAGTAAAAGGGTCCCATTCCACAAGAACTTGACCAGCCTTTACTTCTTCTCCTTCTTTCACCTTTAATGTAGCGCCATATATAACAGGATATCTTTCTATCTCTCTACCACCTTTACCTACAATTGCGATTTCACCATTTCTGTTCATTACTACAAGAGATCCATCTTCCCTAAGCACTGTTTTAAGATTAATAAATTTCACTTTTCCATTATTTCTGCAACTAATAGTGGACTGCTCCACCTGCTTTTTAGCTGCACCACCTATATGGAAAGTTCTCATAGTAAGCTGTGTACCTGGTTCACCTATGGATTGAGCAGCGATGATTCCCACAGCCTCTCCTATATTTACTTCTCTTCCATGAGCTAAATCTCTTCCATAACACTTTTTACATATACCGGTCTTTGATTCACACGTAAGCACTGATCTTATCTTTACCTTATCTATTCCTGCACTTTCTATCTTTTTCACCTTTTCCTCATCAATCTCCTCATTTGCCTTTACAAGAACTTCACCAGTAACAGGATCTACTATATCTTCTACAGCTACTCTCCCAAATATCCTTTCCCCAGTCATCTGAAGTATTTCTCCGCCTTCAACAAGGGCATCTACCTCTATGCCATTAAGTGTTCCGCAGTCATCTTCTGTAATAACTGAATCTTGAGCCACATCTACCAATCTTCTGGTCAAATATCCAGAATTAGCTGTCTTCAAGGCTGTATCTGCAAGACCTTTTCTTGCCCCATGAGTAGAGATAAAGTACTGGAGAACAGTAAGGCCTTCTCTAAAATTAGATGTGATCGGGGTTTCAATAATTTCACCAGAAGGCTTTGCCATAAGACCTCTCATTCCGGCCAACTGTCTCATTTGGTCTTTACTGCCTCTTGCTCCGGAATCCGCCATCATATAAATTGGATTAAAGCTTTTAATTTCTACTTCTCTTCCATCTGGAAGTTTCCTTTTCTCAATCGCAATCTCTTTCATCATCTCTTCTGTGATATCCTCTGTAACCTTAGCCCATATATCTACTACCTTATTGTATCTCTCACCATTGGTAATAAGACCTCTGAGGTACTGATCTTCTACTTTTCTCACTTCCTCTTCTGCCTTTTCAATAAGCTCTTTTTTCTTAGGTGGAATCACCATATCATCTATTGCTATGGATATGCCAGATACCGTAGCAAACTTATATCCTATATCCTTCAATCTATCTGCCAGCAGAACTGTATTTTTCATTCCTAAATTCTTATAAGCTTCATATATAATGGTTTTTAATCCTTTCTTATCAATCACCTTGTTCACAAACTCAAAAGGAAGTTTTTTATCTCCATCTTTTGGGATAACTTCATATATAAGAACCCTACCAGTAGTTGTATCATAAAGCTGACCATCAATTCTTACTTTTATCTTAGCATGAAGATCCAACACCCCTGAATCTAAGGCTATATGCACCTCTTCAGGATCAGAAAAGACCATTCCCTCTCCTTTTGCACCTGGAACCTCTCTGGTCATGAAATAAACGCCAAGAACAATATCCTGTGTAGGAATAATTATAGGATCACCATGTGCGGGAGAAAGAATATTGTTTGTAGACATCATCAATACCCTGGCTTCCACTTGAGCTTCAATAGAAAGAGGAACATGTACAGCCATCTGATCACCATCAAAGTCTGCATTAAATGCAGGGCATACTAACGGATGAAGTTGAATAGCCTTATCTTCTATCAAAATAGGCTCAAAGGCCTGAATTCCCAATCTGTGCAGTGTTGGTGCTCTATTCAAAAGAATACAATATTCTTTTACTACCTCATCCAATGCATCAAATACTTCAGGGGTTTCTTTTTCTACAAGCTTCTTTGCAGCCTTTACTGTACTAACAATCCCTTTATCCAAGAGTCTGTTGTAAATAAAGGGTTTAAACAGCTCTAATGCCATCTGCTTAGGAAGACCACACTGATGCAATCTAAGCTCAGGCCCTACCACAATTACTGATCTACCAGAATAGTCAACACGTTTGCCCAAAAGATTTTGTCTAAATCTTCCCTGTTTCCCTTTAAGGGTGTCTGCTAAGGATTTTAAAGGTCTTCCATTAGAACCTGTCACAGGTTTTCCACTTCTCTCATTGTCAAAAAGCACATCCACTGCTTCCTGAAGCATCCTTTTCTCATTACGCACAATTATCTCAGGTGCATCAAGTTCATATAGTCTCTTAAGCCTGTTATTTCTGTTAATTACCCTCCTATACAAGTCATTCATATCAGAAGTAGCAAATCTACCTCCATCCAATGGAACAAGTGGCCTCAAATCAGGAGGGAGTACAGGTATTACTTCTAAAACCATCCACTCTGGTCTATTAGGAGAATTTCTAAAGGCATCTATTATCTTTATCCTCTTACCTAACTTCTTGCGCTTTGCCTCAGAAGTAGTTTCTAACATCTCTGCTCTAAGTGTCTTTGAAAGAAGATCAAGATCCAGCTCCTTTAATAGCTTTTGAACTGCCTCAGCCCCCATTCCAACCTCAAAACTATCTCCATATTCTGCCCTTAACTGATAAAGCTGCTCTTCTGTAATAAGCATACCTTTTTCTAAGGGAGTATCCTTTGGATCGGTTACTATAAAGGTTTCAAAATAAAGAACCTGCTCCATCTTTTTTTGAGTTATGTCTAAGAGATTCCCAATCTTAGATGGCAAACATTTCACAAACCATATATGAGCTACAGGACATGCCAGTTCTATATGCCCCATTCTTTCTCTTCTTACTTTACTGTGTATAACCTCCACTCCACATTTTTCACATACTATACCTCTGTGCTTCATCCTTTTATATTTTCCACAATTACACTCATAATCCTTTACAGGACCAAATATCCTCGCACAAAAGAGCCCATCTCTTTCAGGCTTAAAAGTCCTGTAGTTTATAGTCTCAGGTTTCTTTACCTCTCCATAAGACCATTCTCTTATCTTTTCAGGAGAAGCTAATGAAATCCTAACAGCTCTAAAACTATTAGGGTCCTTTGGTTTTGCAAAGAAACTATATAGATCTTCTACCACTTTTCCCTCTCCTTAAAAGGGGTTTTATTGGACTTTTGTATCTTCAAAAAGTTCAATATTTAATGCAAGACTCTGAAGTTCTTTTATAAGCACCTTGAAAGACTCTGGCAGACCAGGCTCTAAGATGTTATTTCCTTTTACTATCCTTTCGTACATTCTGGTTCTTCCAGCTACATCATCTGATTTTACTGTAAGAAACTCTTGAAGTGAGTAGGCAGCACCATATGCCTCTATCGCCCATACTTCCATTTCTCCAAGCCTCTGTCCTCCAAACTGAGCCTTTCCTCCCAATGGCTGCTGAGTAATAAGAGAATATGGACCAATGGAACGGGCATGAATCTTATCATCTACCAAGTGATGCAGTTTCATTACATACATTATTCCTACCGTAATCTTCTGATCAAAAGGCTCTCCTGTCTTTCCATCATAAAGGGTTGTTTTTCCAATTACAGGAAGACCTGCTTTTTTCAACAGTTCTTTTATCTTATGCTCCTTAGCACCATCAAATACAGGGGTTGCCATTGGAATACCATCTTTCCACATATGAACAGCTTCTATAATTTCTTCTTCACTCATTCCATCAAACATTTTATTATAATCTTCTTCCCCCAGTATATATATCAATTTCTCTTTTAGCTCTTCAAAGCTCTTCATTTTTTCTAAGGTCTCAGCTATCTGTCTGCCAAGCTCCTTAGATGCCCATCCAAGATGAGTCTCTAACACCTGACCTACATTCATACGAGAAGGTACACCAAGAGGATTCAATACCATATCCACTGGAGTCCCGTCTTCAAAATAGGGCATATCTTCAATAGGAACAATCTTAGAAAGAACTCCTTTATTTCCATGTCTTCCAGCCATCTTATCACCAACAGATAGCTTTCTTTTAACCGCTAAATATACTTTGACCATTTTTATTACACCCGGAGGAAGATCATCACCTGCTTGAATTCTTTCTATCTTTTTCTTTACTTCTTCCTTCCTCTTATCTAATTTAGAGACGGCTCTTTTTATAATCTCTTCTACCTTTTCTATCACTTCCATAGGAGCTTTTATATCTGCTCTAAGCCATACCTCCAATGAAAGTCTATCAACATCCTCTGAAGATATAGATTTTTCTGCACTAAGTAAAAGCTGCTTTGTCTTTTTATCATATAAATCTGTTCTCAAAGTTTTCCCTACTAAAAGCTCTTTTAGTTTCTGCTTTACAACACCACTTATTATCCTGCTCTCATCTTCCAAATCCTTTTCTAAAGCCTCTATCTGCTTCTTCTCAATCTCTAAGGTTCTCTTGTCCTTTTCCACACCTTTTCTGGTAAAAATTTTTACATCTATCACTACACCCTTAGTGCCAGGTGGAACTCTTAAAGATGTATCCTTAACATCACTTGCTTTATCTCCAAATATAGCTCTTAAAAGCTTCTCTTCAGGAGTTAGCTGAGTTTCTCCTTTTGGGGTAATCTTTCCTACCAGTATATCACCTGGCTTTACTTCAGCACCTATTTTTGCAATCCCGCATTCATCTAAATGTCTAAGTGCCTCCTCGCTTACATTAGGTATATCTCTTGTAATTTCTTCCTTTCCCAGCTTTGTATCTCTTGCCATCAATTCAAACTCTTCTATATGTATGGAAGTATAAATATCATCCCTGACAAGCCTTTCACTGATGAGTATAGAATCTTCATAGTTGTATCCTCTCCAGGACATAAAGGCTACAAGAACATTCTGCCCCAATGCAAGTTCTCCATTATCAGAAGAAGGGCCATCAGCAATTATCTGACCTTTTTTCACAAAATCTCCTTTTTTTACAATAGGCTTTTGGTTATAACATGTATCTTGATTTGACCTTTTAAACTTTTCTAATCTATATATTTCAACCTCAGGTTCATCACCATTTCCTACGGTTCTAACCACTATTCGGGTGGCATCCACATCTTCTACAATACCATCTCTTTTAGCCACCACCGCATTTCCAGAATCTTTAATCACTCTCTTTTCCATACCAGTTCCTATAAGAGGCGCATTAGTCTTCATTAAAGGAACAGCCTGTCTCATCATGTTAGAGCCCATAAGAGCTCTATTAGCATCATCATGTTCCAAAAAAGGAATTAGGGAAGAAGAAACACTAACTATTTGTTTTGGAGCAACATCCATATATTTTATTTCTTCAGGTCTTGCCTTACTTGCTTCACCAGCCCTTCTTACTGCAATTTCTTCCCTCAAAAATCTTCCTTGCTCATCCACCGGTGCATTAGCTTGAGCAATAGGATAATCTTTTTCATCTAATGCAGTCAGATATTCTATCTCTTTTGTAACAATACCATTTTCAACTTTTCTATAAGGAGTCTCTATAAAGCCAAGGTCATTAACCTTGGCATATGTGCATAAAGAAACTATAAGACCAATATTTGGGCCTTCTGGAGTTTCTATAGGACAAATTCTACCATAATGGGTTGGATGCACGTCTCTTACTTCAAATCCTGCTCTTTCCCTGGTAAGTCCACCCGGTCCCAGTGCGCTTAATCTTCTCTTATGAGTAATCTCAGAAAGAGGATTTGTTTGATCCATAAATTGAGACAACTGGCTTGTTCCGAAAAATTCATTTACAACAGCAGATACAGGCTTTGAATTAACAAGATCATATGGCATAAGGGTTTCTACTTCATGGAGAGCCATTCTTTCTTTTATAGCTCTCTCCATCCTAATGAGACCAACCCTATATTCATTTTCTAAAAGTTCACCTACTGCTCTTACCCTTCTGTTTCCCAGACTATCAATGTCATCTACAGCTGACTCTGTTTCTTTTAATCTTATCAATTCCTTAACAGTAGCCATTATATCTTGAGCAGTTAGTGTCCTCTGTTCTGCTGGTATATCTAAATTAAAGCGGTAATTAATCTTAAGTCTTCCTACTCTTGAAAGATCATAAGTCCTTTTATTAAAAAAAAGACTTTCAAAATAAGCCTCAGCTACCTCTCTGGTAGGAGGACTACTGGGTCGCATTTTTCTGTATATATCCAAAAGCGCTTCTTCTTGAGTAGTTACTTTATCTTGAAGCATTGTTTCTCGAATAGTCTTACTCACTCCCTGCGCATTAAGAACATAACACTTTATCTGTTTTATACCTTTTTCTTTAAGTTTTTCTATCAGCTCAGGAGTAATAGTGTGATTTATTTCAGCCAAAACTTCACCTGTATCAGGGTCTATAACATCTTCTGCAAGCACCCTATCTTCTAAGTCTTCAAAACTAATAGGTATCTTATCAATTCCTTTGTTTGTAAGTATCCTGTGGAGACGTTTTGTATATTTTTCACCTACAGTAGCTATTACTTCTCCAGTATCAGGATCAATTATATCCTCTGAGATCCTTTTTTGATGCAAATTTTCAATCTTAGCCTCCACCCAACACTTATCTATATCTATCCATATAGTTTCTGTGCTATAGAACTCATCCATTATTTGTTTAGGAGTATAACCAAGTGCTTTAAGTAAGATTGTTACTGGAAACTTTCTTCTTCTGTCTATCCTTACATAAAGGATGTCTTTATGGTCAAACTCAAAATCCAACCAAGAACCACGAGCAGGAATAATACGCGCAGAATACAGAATTTTTCCACTGGAATGACTCTTTCCTTTGTCATGATCAAAAAACACACCAGGGGATCTATGAAGCTGACTGACTACAACTCTTTCTGTGCCATTTATAATAAATGTTCCCCTATCCGTCATCATGGGAAGAGTGCCAAAATAAATGTCTTGTTCTTTTATATCTCTAATACTTCTACTTTCCTCTTCAGAATCACTGTCAAAGACAATAAGCCTAACTGTAATCTTAACTGGTGCTTCATATGTCAACCCTTTATCCTTGCACTCTTCTTCATCACACTTTATATCTTCAAAACTGTATTTCACAAATTCTAATTGAGCAGTTCCAGTAAAATCTTTTATAGGAAATACACTTTTAAAAACTTCTTGCAGCCCCATATCTTGCCTGTCTTGTGGATTAACATCTTTCTGCAGGAAGCTGCTATAAGAATTTTTTTGCATTTCAATAAGATAAGGAAGATCTAAAATCTTCTCTATCTTTCCAAAATCTTTTCTTATTCTTTCGATTCTGCCTTTCGGCATTTTACCTCCTCTTACAAAATAATTAATTTTTATTTATTATTTTAACTATTTTATTTCTACTGTAGCTCCGGCTTCCTCCAACTTTTTCTTAATTTCCTCTGCTTCCTCCTTTGATACAGCTTCTTTTACTGCTGCGGGAAGATTATCTACCAGTGCTTTAGCTTCCTTTAAGCCTAAGTTAGTAATAGCTCTAACTTCTTTTATAACTTGAATCTTTTTGTCTCCAACACTGGTTAAGATAACATCAAACTCGGTTTTTTCAGGAGCCTCTTCCTTTGCTTCACCAGCAGCTGGCATAGCAGCCATTGCTACAGGAGCTGCTGCAGAGACTCCAAATTTTTCTTCTAACTCTTTTATAAATTCTGACAATTCCAGCACACTCATGTTAGCTATGAACTCAATTACATCTTCCTTAGTAATACTTGTTGCTGCCATAATAAATTATCCCTCCTTTTTTTGTTCTTCTATTGCTTTTAATATATTTAAAAATTTTACAATCACACCATTTAGTACTCTTACAAAAGATGTTGGCACAGCCATCATTACTGATAGAGTCTGAGCTAACAATTGCTCTCGGCTTGGAAGCTCAGCTAATTGTTTTATTTTCTCAAAATCAATGACCTTTCCTGTTACCTGCCCTTTTTTTATCTTTAAGTTTTCATTCTCCTTAGAAAAATTTACCAAGATCTTTGCTGGAGCTATCACATCTTCATAACTTATAACAATAGCTGAAGGCCCTATCATTACATCCTGAATAGGCTCTGTATTAGTACCTTTGCTTGCCAGTTTTAAGAGCCTATTTTTTACTACCTTCAATTCAGTGTTTACTTCCCTTAGCTCTCTTCGAAGAGCACTCATAGATTTTACATCGAGTCCTTTATAATCTACTAAAAAAGATGCTTTTGCTGACTTCAGTTTTTCATGTAATTCAGAAACCACTTTTACTTTTTCCTGTCTATTCATCTTCATTTGTGTGTGCCTCCACTATTGCTTAAAATTACGACATTCTTTGAGCTAAAAGATCTCTTACTGATGATGGGTCTATTTTAATTCCTGGCCCCATAGTGGTAGAAATAGCGATACTCTTCAGATATGTGCCTTTGCTGGAAGCAGGCTTAGCCTTGATTAAAGTATCCATAAATACAGCAATGTTATCTAAAAGTTTATCAGAGCCAAATGATATTTTACCCATTGGAGCATGGACAATTCCAGCCTTCTCTACTCTGAATTCTATCCTCCCAGATTTCAATTCTTTTACAGCCTTTGCCACATCAAAGGTAACAGTGCCTGACTTGGCATTTGGCATAAGACCTCTGGGGCCTAAAATACGCCCTAATTTTCCCACTAAGCTCATCATATCAGGTGTGGCGATTGCTTTATCAAAGTCCAGCCATCCTTCTTTTTGGATCTTTTCTACAAGATCTTCTGCACCTACATAATCAGCACCTGCTTCCAGAGCCTCTTTTTCTTTTTCACCTTTTGCAAAAACTAACACTGTAACTTTTTTACCTACTCCATGTGGAAGCACTACCGTGCCTCTCACCATCTGATCTGCCTTACGAGGATCAACCCCAAGACGAACAGCAATATCAAGGGTTTCATCAAAATTTGCATATGCACAATCTAATGCCAGTTTTACTCCTTCATCAAAAGAGTACCTTTTTGTTCTATCTACTTTTTTTAAGGCTTCTAAATATTTTTTTCCCCTCTTAGCCATGCCTGTTCCCCTTTCTCCCTATTTATCCACTATTACAATCCCCATACTTCTGGCTGTTCCTTCAATAATCTTCATTGCTGTTTCTACATCATAACAGTTCAGGTCAGGCAACTTCAGTCTTGCGATTTCTTCTACCTGCTTTCTTGTCACTTCTCCAACCTTTTCTCTATTAGGTTCACTAGAGCCCTTTGCTATTTTTGCTGCCTGTTTTAATAATACAGATGCCGGAGGTGTCTTTGTTATAAAAGAAAAAGATCTATCTGCATAGATTGTTACTACAACAGGTATTATAACACCTTTTTGATCCTTTGTTCTGGCATTAAACTGCTTACAGAATTCAGCTATATTTACACCGTGTTGTCCCAATGCAGGACCAACAGGAGGAGAAGGATTAGCCTCTCCACCTTTTATCTGAAGTCTCACAGTTGCTATCACTTTCTTTGCCATTGCAATTCTCCTAAATCTTTGTCACCTGAATAAAATCAAGCCATACGGGTGTAGGTCTACCAAATATAGTTATAGAAACCTTTAATCTTTCCTTTTCTGGGTTCACTTCTTCCACCACGCCTTGAAAATTAGTAAAAGGACCATCAATCACTCTTACTTCGTCCCCTTCCTCAAAATTATATTTAGAACGTGGCCTCACCTGACTTTCTTTCATCTGCTGTATAATCTTTTGAACCTCCTCCTGAGGAACAGGCTTAGGATCCATTCCACCTACAAATCCTGTTACCTTAGGAGTATATCTTACAGTATGCCATGTGTCCTCATTTAAAAACATTTCCACTAATATATAGCCCGGGAAAAACCTTCTGGAAGATGTCTTCCTTTCCCCTTTCTTTAATTCAATTACCTGTTCTGTAGGAACAAGAATTTCTCCAAAAAATTTTTCCTGTCCTTTTGCTTTTATCCTTTCTTCTAAGCTTTTTTTAACCCTTTTTTCAAATCCAGAGTAAGTATGCACAATATACCACTTTTTTTCCATAGCGTTCTCATTTTATGATAAATTTTAGTATCTTAACTATACCTATATCTACTACTCCCAAGAAGAAAGCAAACACTAAACATATTATTATAACCGCAATTGTAGAAGCTATCAACTCTTTTTGTGTAGGCCATTTTACTTTTGTTAGCTCTGTCTTTGCCTCTTTAAAAAATCTATCAATTTTACTTAATATGCCTTCCTTTTTTATTCTTTTAGAAGATTTATTTTTAACAGGTAATTTTGTTATCTTGGCAGATTTATTTCGTGGATTTTGCTGCTCTTTTGTCTTCTTTTTTGCCTTTTTTTTCATATGATAAACTCAATTATATAAAAATAACAGGCCAGGAGGGATTTGAACCCCCACCCCCCGGATTTGGAGTCCGGTGCTCTATCCATTAGAGCTACTGGCCTGTGTTCACAAGACAAATCCAAACATAAATTATTTTACTTCCTTATGAAACTTGTGGCCTCTACAATAAGGACAATATTTTTTTAAACGTAATTTATCAGGTGTCCTTCTTTTATTTTTGGTGGTAGTATAATTTCTATTTTTACATTCTTCACATGCTAATATTACTATTCCTCTCATTCACCACCTCTCTTTTTATTCCAATATCTTACTAATCACACCTGCACCAACGGTTCTTCCACCTTCCCTTATAGCAAACCTTAAACCTTCTTCTAAGGCCACAGGCGTTATCAAAGATACATCTAACGTCACATTATCTCC
>Ga0256842_1002603_pt1 | contig 12748 bp, 8 predicted proteins | sample 4559240metaG_FD_185973 | JGI IMG/M metagenome (GOLD analysis project Ga0256842, IMG submission 185973) | Hydrothermal vent microbial communities from Guaymas Basin, Mexico - 4559-240 | ecosystem: Environmental > Aquatic > Marine > Hydrothermal vents | place: Mexico: Guaymas Basin | collected...
CTCTCCACTTACTGAATATCAACTTATTAGCAATATTGTATTTAAATTTATAGAATGATGAATTTTCACCATATTCTTTATACTCATTTGCTATATCAACAGCCCAGAAAAATAGTTTTTTCTTAATACCGGTAAGTTCATTACCTTTTGCTATAATCTTATCATATAATTTCTCCAAAACTCTAGGAACGCTGGTAAAGCCCTGAGGCTTAATCTCTAGCATATCCGCACCAATTTCGTCTATATTTTCAGAATAATAAACTGAAGCACCATTATATAGCACAAGATAATTAACCATTCTTTCAAGCACATGACACAAAGGCAAAAAACTCAAATACTTATCTCCTTCTTTTATTGGAAATATATCTTTAGTTCCCTGTACATTAGAAACTAAATTTCTCTGACTCAACATCACACCCTTCGACCTTCCGGTTGTACCTGAGGTATATATAAGTGTCATTATATCATCAGGGTCAATTGATTCTCTTATTTCAACCAATTTATTCCAATATTTATCTTTATTTTGTTTTCCTAGTTCTACAATTTCTTCCCAGTTAGCGACTCCATCAAGTTTATCAAAAGAGTACACTTTTTCAACATTAGCAGTCTCTTCAGCAGCGACCTTAATCTTTTCGTAATGCTCAACTCTACCAGCAATAACAATCCTAGAATCAGAATGTTCCAGTATATATTTATACTCAATAACGCCCATATTAGGATAAACAGGAACGTGAACAACACCTAGTTGTCCCATACCCATATCTACAAAATTCCACTCAGGTCTATTATTTGAAATTGTGAGAATTTTATCACCTTTCTTAAAACCCATTGCCATTAAGCCAAGGCTAAAATGGTCGCGATTTTGTATAAATTCGTCAGCACTATAGTTAATCCATTTTCCATTTTTACGTACCGATAAAACTGTATCATTAGGATTTATCTTTTTTTGTCTTTCGGCAATTTCATAAGTTCTTAAAATATCCATATTTATTTGTTTTTGAGTTTGAATGTCCATGTATAAAAAAATTCGGAAACAATATCCCCAGTCATATCTGTCCCTACAGTCTTTACTTTTACCACCACACCTTCTTTTGTTTGAATACATTTGTCCACAGCAGCTCTAATATCTTCACCCTGTTTACACTCAAACATAACGCGAGAAATAGCTTTTTTTGTAAAATTAGCTTCCATTTGGAAAACAAGCATAGAAATATTCAAGCCTGAAGCCATTACAGCATCCATAGCTAAAATACCTGTAGAAAGTTCAGCAGCCATAGCTTGAGCGCCAAAATATAAAGATTTGAATGGATTTTTGTTAATCGAATTAAAAGGTAGGGAAACTACTGCAGCTTTGTCGTTAATTTTGTCAACACGCAGTTTAGCCAACAATCCAAGTGGCATTCTTTTTAAGAAAAACAGCTTCAAACGAAACGGTTTTGATATTTCTTTTCTAAAATTCATCTATAAAGATTATAAACAGAAAATTTCTGTTTCAATGAACACTAATTAATTAAAAATAAAAGAAGCGGAGGTCAGGCGACCTCCTTTGCTTCTTTAGAACTAAACACAGATCAAATTACAGCTTATATTGATTATCTTCAATAATTTTAGCTGCAATGTTTCTTCTTGCCTTAACTACATTAACAGAGCCGGTTTTTGTAAACCTCTTCATTCCCATCAACATAGCTGCTTGCTCATCACCTTCAGCAAATGAGTTAACGGCATCAAGACCAATTTTATTTATCTTATGAGCTGTATCATAGATAAATACATCAAGCATATCTTTATAAATTGCTAATTTATTTTCATCATACATTGTGCTAAGCTTTTCAACTCTTAACAACATCGATTCAGCTGCATAAGTATACATTAGCATATCAGCAGCATTCATCATTAGCTCTTGCTGTTCAGCAATATCTTTATTAAACTTTTGTAATGCAGCACCGGAAACCATTAATATTGATTTCTTAAAGTTAACAATTAACTTATGTTTTTCTTCAAAATAATCATTAGAAGTACTTCCAAAATCAGGAATACCCATTAACTCTTTAGAAACAGCCATAGCAGGAGTCAAAAGATCTATCTCTCCCTTCATAGCACGTTTTAGTAACTCACCAACAGTTACAAGGCGATTGATCTCATTTGTTCCTTCAAATATTCTATTAATTCTACTATCACGGTATGCTCTTTCAACCAATGTTTCAGCAGAATACCCCATACCTCCATGAATCTGAACACCTTCATCAACAACATAGTCAAGAATTTCAGAACCAAACACTTTTGCAATAGAAGCTTCGATAGCGTATTGACGAATACCTTCGATAATAGCTTTACCTTTATCCATTCCTCCATCAACTAAACTAGCGATAGCGTCATCAATATTTTGGCTGGCACGATAAGTCAAAGATTCAGCAGCAAAAACTCTAATTGCCATCTCAGCTAATTTATGTTGAATGGCGCCGAAACTGGAGATTAGTGTTTTAAATTGCTTTCTTTCATTAGCATAATTAACAGATAAATTAATAGTAGATTTTGAAGCCCCAACAGCAGCGCCAGCAAGCTTAATACGTCCTAAATTAAGTATATACAAAGCAATTTTGAAACCTTCATTTCTTTCACCAAGTAAGTTCTCAACAGGAACTTTTACATCTTCGTAGAATACTTGAACTGTTGAAGAGCCTCTAATACCCATTTTTTCTTCATCCACACCGATAGTAATACCTTCAGAATGAGCATCAACAATAAAAGCACTTAAATTCTTATCATCACCAATTTTAGCAAAGACAATCATTAAATCGGCTACACCACCATTGGTAATCCACATTTTAACACCATTGATAATATAATGTTTACCATCATCCGTTAGAATAGCTTTAGTCTTACCATTATTAGGATCAGAACCAGCATCCGGCTCTGTTAAACAATAGGAACCAATATACTCACCAGTAGCTAATTTAGGTAAGTATTCTTGCTTTTGTTTTTCGTTACCAAAATATAAAATAGGCAAAGTACCAATTCCTGTATGAGCAGAATAAGCTACTGCAAAACTAAATCCCTTACCCATTTCTTCCACTGCCAACATGGAAGTAACAAAATCCTGATTAAAGCCCATATATTCTTCAGGAACTGAGATACCTAACAGTCCAAGTTCTCCAGCACTTTTCATAAGCTTAGAAAGAAGTTGGCGGTCATGTTTATCCAATTGATCTGCATTTGGTAAAACTTGAGTATCAGTAAAATCCTTACAAGTTTGAGCAATCATTCTCTGCTCTTCATTAAATTCTTCAGGGATAAAAATATCTGCTGCTGAGGTTTCTTTAATAAGAAATTCTCCTCCTTTTAATGCTTTATTTGACATATTTGTTTGTGTTTTATGTGGTTAATAATTTGAGTCTTAAAGTAATTCGTATATTCCTGCAGCACCTTGACCTGAGCCAATACACATGGTTACCATACCATACTTTTTATTTCTACGTCGCAATTCATTAAGAATCTGAACGGTTAGTTTAGCGCCTGTTGCACCAAGAGGGTGTCCCAGAGCAATTGCACCTCCATTTACATTAATTATATCTGGATTTAATCCAAGAGTATCAATTACAGCCATCGATTGAGTAGCAAAAGCCTCATTAAGTTCTATTAAATCGATATCATTAAGCGACATACCTGCATGTTTTAGCACTTTTGGTATTGCAGCGATAGGACCTACACCCATTTTATAAGGCTCAACACCTGCCACTTGGTAATCCACTAAACGCGCAATAGGTGTTAAATTATAATCTTTAAGTGCTTGCTCAGACACAATTAATACGAAGCCAGCACCGTCAGACATTTGAGATGAGTTACCAGCTGTTGACAATCCATCAACGGCAAAAGCAGGACGCAATTTTGCCAATGTTTGTGGTGTTGTTCCTCTTCGAGGGCCTTCATCTGTATCAAATATTTTCTCCCTATATTTCATTTTACCATCTTCGTAATAATTTTCCTTAACAGTAATAGGAACTATTTGATCTTTGAAGTAACCATTATCAATTGCATGAATTGCTTTTTCTACTGATTTAGCAGCAAAAACATCTAAGTCTTCACGCTTTTGCTTATATTCTCTAGCAACCATTTCTGAAGTCAACCCCATACTTAAATACCATTTAGGGTTATTCTTTGCAATGTCAGGATTTGGAACTAATCTCCAACCTCCCATGCTTATCATTGACATGGTCTCGGCACCACCTGCAATAATAACATCAGCAATACCTGCTGAGATTTTCGCAGAAGCTATAGCTATGGATTCTATCCCACTAGAGCAGAATCTATTAATTGTAGAACCCGGAACATCAACAGTATCCATTGACATTAAGGATAACATTCTACCCATATTAAATCCTGATTCTGCTTCAGGGAATGCATTACCAACTACAATATCATCAATCTTAGTTTTATCAATTTGAGGGAAATCATTCATCAAGTGACGAATTACAGTTGCTGCAATATCATCAGGTCTTGTGAAACGTAAAGTTCCTTTTGGAGCTTTTCCTATGGCTGAGCGATAACCGCCTACTATATATGCGTTCATGTTTATAAAATTTTCTTTGTTAGTACTTAATTTCTTAAAATTTTACCTGTAGTAATAAGGCTTTGAATTCTTTCCAAGGTTTTGCGTTGCATACACAACTCAATAAAAGCTTTACGCTCTAGATCGAGCAAATACTGTTCAGAAACCTTTGTTAAAGGTGAAGAAATCTCACCACCAGCCATTACCCAACCAATTTTCTCAGCAATAAGCCTATCATGTTCAGACATATAATGACCTTCAACAAAACCGTCTGCACCAACATAAACAATTCCCATAGCCTCATTTCCCAGAACTTTTATATCCTTTCTTGGAGCAGGCTGAGTATAACCTTTATCATACATTTGTAATGCTACTTGTTTAGCATAAGCCAATTGGTGAACTCTACTAACAATAACTTCATCCTGTCCTTCACGTAAGTATCCTAAATCAAAAGCTTCATAAGCAGAAGTCGAAACCTTAGCTTGACCAATACTTAAATATCTATTTAAGAATGCATTAGTGCGAATATCACCAGATTGCAAGCTGTCTCCTAAGCGCAGAGCAAATTCTTTTGTTCCTCCACCACCCGGAAGCAAACCAACTCCAAATTCTACAAGTCCCATATAAGTTTCGGCATGAGCAATAACTTTATCACTATGCATACATATTTCACATCCTCCTCCTAATGCCATTCCGTGAGGAGCTGCAATAACAGGAACTGAAGAGTATCTCATTCTCATAGTAGTTTTCTGGAACCATTGAATTGCCATATTAAGGTCTTCCCATTCTTGCTCAACAGCAAGCATATAAATCATTCCTACATTTGCACCAGCAGAAAAATGCTCGCCTTCATTAGAAATAACCATACCTTTGTAATCAGCTTCAGCCATATCCAAAGCTTGATTTAAACCTACAAGAACATCTTGTCCAATAGTATTCATTTTAGTATGGATTTCTGCATTTAAAATTCCATCACCAAGGTCAAAGATACTTACACCAGTATTTTCCCAAATCACATTAGTCGGACGAAGAACTTCTAATGAAAGTCTTCCCTCCTGTCCAGGGATAACAACATAGTTTTTAGTTTTTAAATCATAATAATACTTCAAGCCGGATTCAATCTTATAGAAACTATCTATTCCTGCGTCAAGCATATCATATACCCACTGATTAGCTTTATAACCAGCTTCATCCATAGCTTTTACAGTATCAGCTACACCAACAGCATCCCAAGTTTGGAAAGGTCCAAGTTTCCAACCAAAACCGGCATTTAATGCGTCATCAACCTTATAAATATCGTCTGTAATCTCTGGAATTCTATTAGAAACAAATTGGAATAAGCTATAAAAAGAATCACGATAAAACTCACCAGCTTTACCCTTATCAGCCATAAAAACAGGCATTCTCTTTGCCAAATCATCAATACCTTTTGTTTTTTCGAATACAGAGAATTTAGGCTTAGGATCTTCAGTATATTCTAATGTTTCAAAGTCAATAGTTAAGAATTTCTTCTTACCATCAACAACGACTTTCTTAAAGAAACCCTGCTTAGTTTTAGAGCCTAACCACTTATTTTCAAGCATTTTTTGAAGATAATCAGGAATAGCAAAACTATCATTAGCCTCATCATTGGTTGTTTCTTTAATATTATTAGCAACATGCACTAATGTATCAAGACCAACAACATCAGCAGTACGAAAAGTTGCAGATTTAGCTCTTCCGATAACCGGACCGGTAAGCTTATCTATTTCAGAAATAGTAAGTCCATATTTTGAAACATTATTAAAAAGTTTCATAATAGAGAATGTACCAATTCTATTAGCAATAAAAGCAGGAGTATCTTTTGCTATAACAGCTGTTTTACCAAGAAAGCGTACTGCGAAATCTGTTAAGAAATCTATGACCTGAGCGTCAGTTTTTGAAGTAGGAATTATTTCAAAAAGTTGTAAATATCTAGGAGGATTAAAGAAGTGAGTACCACAGAAATGTTTTTGAAAATCCTCGCTTCTTCCTTCGCGCATTGCTTCAACAGAAATACCAGAAGTATTAGTTGTAACAAGAGTACCCGCTTTTCTATATTTATCTACTTTCTCAAAAACAGATTTTTTAATATCCAAACGTTCAATTACAACTTCAATAACCCAATCATAATCTTTTATTTTAGGTAAATCATCATCAAAGTTACCCGTTGTTATTCTATCAGCAAAAGATTTATGATATATTGGGCTAGGTTTTGACTTTAAAGCGGCTTTTAAAGCATCATTAACAATTCTATTACGAACAACTTTGTCATTTAATGTTAAACCTTTAGCTGCTTCGGCATCTGTTAATTCATTAGGCACAATATCTATAAGCAGAACCTCGGTTCCAATATTGGCAAAATGACAAGCAATACCTGAACCCATAACTCCAGAGCCAAGAACTGCTACCTTTTTAATTTTCCTATTCATTTTGATTGTATTTTATGGTTGTGTAATATTATATGTAATTTTATTTTATACTTCTACGATTCAATTCCTCATTAACAAGCTCCTTAATAATATCTGTAACTTTGGCAAATCTTTCCAAGTCTTCCTCTTCTAAAAAAGAATTCAGCTTTTCATTAAAATCGAGCACTGTTTTCTTGGCGATTTTACGACGAGCAACTCCTTTTTCTGTCAAGAATATTTTTACAATTCTTTTATCGTTTATATCAGATACTCTATAAATACAGCCATCTTCTTCCATCTTTTTGAGAATCCGCGTAAGACTAGATTTTTTCATTCCCAATTGAGTTGCAATTCTAGTAGAAGGAGTTCCTTGTTTTTCAATATATGTTAATATATACCCTATCGTCTGCGTAATTCCGTAATCAGATGCAATAACATTATACATTCTTGATAATGCTAACGAGGTTGTTCTGATATGAAATTCTATACTTTGATTTAGTTTCATAATTGATTTAGTATGCATGCGTACAAAAGTAAAACAAATTTAGTACGCATGCAAACTATTTATATAAAAAAATTAAAAAAAATTACTAACTACTGATTATCTGTATATTAGTTATCTCATAAAGATAAAAATGTATATACTTACATTAAGATTTTATATCTAAAAGTCAAGATATTGAAAAAATAATTATACTAATGAAGGTTAAAACAATTAAAAATGGTAAAGAAAAAGGGCTATTTTTGCAAACGATATTTAACTTTAAAACAATAACAAATATGAGTGGAAAAAGAACTTATACAATGGTAAAGCCAACTGCTATGCGCAAAGGTTATATGGCAGCCATAATGAATAAAATTGCAGAAGGTGGTTTTAAAATTGTTGCTGCAAAAATGACTAAGCTAAGCAAAGAAGAAGCTGAGGCTTTTTATGCTATTCATAGCGAGCGACCATTTTTTGAGGAATTGACAACTTTTATGTCTTCAGGACCAATAATGGCAATGGTTGTAGAAAAAGAAAATGCAGTTGAAGCATATCGTAACTTTATTGGAGCAACAAACCCAGAAGAGGCATCAGAAGGAACTATACGTAAATTATACGGTACAAATATTGGCGAAAACGCAGTTCATGGTTCAGATAGCGATGAAAATGCAACTAACGAAATTAAGTTCTTTTTTACAGATAGAGAACTATTCTAATTTTATAGAATACAATAATATGGAAAGCTATTAGAAATTGTCTAATGGCTTTTTTTTTGAATTCAATCAGGAGTAATCGTAATTATACTAAGCCATAATAGAAGATTGTATTTAGTAAATAGTATATTTTGTATCCGGTCGATGTAGAATTTCTTTACATTACCTACATTATGGAAATATAATTATAAAGAAGAAGAATGGGTGCAATAGATGCCTTTAATATTACAAATATATGTTGGCCTAATACAAACCTTAATTTATTTCTAAATCATATCCACATCCTCAAAAATTCCATTCTCTGTAATATACGCACTTACTAATCTGGCAGGTGTAACATCAAATCCATAATTCACAGCCTGTGATTCATTTGGAGCAATTCGTACTTCTATTTCATCACCTTCGTTATTAACACCTTTAATATATAAAACCTCATCACCCGAGCGCTTCTCTATTGGAATATCACGAACTCCATTTTTAATATTACTATCAAAAGTAGTTGATGGAAAAGCTACATAAAAAGGAATATCGTTATCTGAGGCTGCAAGAGCTTTTAGATAAGTACCTATTTTATTTGCCACATCTCCATTTTTACTTACTCTATCTGCACCAACAATTACCATATCAATCATAGAATTTTGCATAAGGTGTCCTCCTACATTGTCAGCAATAATAGTATGAGGCACATCTTGTTGTACTAGCTCCCATGCTGTTAACCTTGCACCCTGATTTCTAGGTCGGGTTTCATCAATATATACATGAACTGATATTCCTTTCTCTTGAGCAAGATATATGTTCGAAAGTGCTGAGCCATAATCTACAAAAGCTAACCATCCTGCATTGCAATGTGTAAGAATATTTACAGTTTCACCACCTTTAGCTTTTGAAATTCCTTCTATAATAGACAGCCCATTTTGCCCAATTTTATAACATGATTCTGCATCCTGGTCACTAATTTGTTGAGCTGCTTTTCTTGCTACTTCAAGTCTATTTTCTTTATCCGTATTTTTCAAAGCATTGAACATCTTGTCCAAAGAAGCTTTTAAATTAACAGCAGTAGGTCTAGTATATGACAATTGTATTGAAGATTTTTCAATAAAACTCCAATCACTATTCTCTTTAACAGCCAAATAAATACCCCATGCAGCTGCTGCACCAATTAATCCTGCTCCCCGAAGATGCATTTCTGATATTGCAAGACACATCTCTCTGACATTATTAATTGTTTCTATCTTAAACTCAAAGGGTAAATATCGTTGGTCAATTATTTGGATATAATTATTTTCTTCGTTAAACCAAATTGTTCTATAATGTTTATTATTAACTATCATAATAAAGGTTAAAATTAGGTGCTAAATTAAAAAAAATCGGAGATTTGCGGGTTGAAAGTTTAAAGTTTAAAAGTTAAAGGTCAAACACAAAAAATCCAACAAATAAAAAGCATTATGATTAAGGCATTAAATACTTATAATAAAAAGGAGGAAATTCTAAATGTGATAAGTCATGGAATTGGTGCTTTACTTAGTATTCCTGCATTTATCTTACTAATAAATAAAGCATTAGAATTAAATAACAACATTGCTTTATTTAGCTTCTTAGTTTACGGAATAAGCCTGATGATACTTTATTTTTCATCTACAATGTACCATGCTATTCAGAACCCCAAAATAAGGAATGTACTAAATGTATGGGACCACATTTCAATATATCTACTTATTGCGGGCACTTATACTCCTTTTGCTCTAATAGGTTTACCCGAAATATGGGCTTATAGTATACTTTCTATAGTATGGGGATTTGGCATTATTGGTATTATTATAAAAGTATTTTTCTTTGGAAAATATAATACTTTATCAGCTATAGCGTATGTGATAATGGGTTGGATTTCTGTAGTGGCAATAAATCAATTAATTGCAAATATCGGGATGACAGGAACTCTTTGGCTTTTGGGCGGTGGAATAGCTTATACCATTGGAGCAGTAATATTCCTTCTTGATAATAAAATACCATATAATCACGCTATCTTTCACCTACTAGTACTTATAGGAAGTTTATGCCATTTTATAAGTATATATTTTTATCTTTCAAATATTTAGGATAAAGCTACGAGACTCGTTTCTATACTAATGCATCCAATAATATCTCAACAGGGTGTAGCGCTTCTTTTTGAACGCCATCATGAATTTGGTGACGGCAGCTTGTTCCAGGAGCAGCAATAATTTCCTTTTTAGCCATTTTGCGAATAGCTGGAAAAAGCACCAACTCTCCTACTTTCATTGATAAATCATAATGCTCTTTTTCATATCCAAAACTTCCAGCCATTCCACAACAACCTGAAGGGATTTCCTCAACTATATAATTAGATGGAAATGACAACATTTGAATAGTTGGTTTTGTACTGGCAATAGCTTTCTGCTGACAATGGCCATGAAGTTTTATTTTAACTTCAGCATTAGTAAACTGATCCTTTGTAATTCTATTTGCAGTCATTTCAGCAGAAATAAACTCATCAATCATCAAAGCATTTTTAGCCAATTCTTTGGCCTTTTCTCTGTAAGCTTCACTAACAAGTTCAGGATATTCATCTCTAAAAGTAAGAATCGCCGAAGGTTCAATACCTATTAAAGGATGTTCTTTAGTAATTCTATTTGCCAATAGATCTACATTTTTCTCAGCTATTTTCTTTGCTTTTCGTAATAAACCCTTAGATAGAAATGTTCTTCCACTTACACTATGCTTTGGAATTTCCACCTCATAACCTAAGGAGTTCAAAAGTTTTACTGTTTTTATGCCAATGCTTACATCATTATAGTTTGTAAATTCATCGGCAAACAGAAAGACCTTTCCTTTAGTTAAATCACTTGAAAAACCATTTGCCTTAATCCATGATTTTAAAGTTGTTTTATACAACTTAGGAATAGACCGCTTTGGAGCAAAGCCAATGGATTTCTTCAGAACTCCAGAAAGAAATTTATTGCCAGCCACAAAATTAAAAGCCCATGGAAAAATCATTCCCAACTTATTAATTTTATGAATATAAGCTATCAATAATGAGCGTAAAGGCACACCATGTTCATCATACCAGTGTTGAAGAAATTCGGCCTTAAATTTTGTCATATCAATATTACTCGGGCATTCAGATTTACAAGCTTTACAAGACAAACATAAATCTAAAGAATCATATATTTCTTTATGGTCGAAAGGATTTTGTTTTTTAGAATTAGTAATATATTCGCGTAGAGTATTTGCCCTTGCACGAGTTGCGTTTTGTTCATCACGTGTTGCCATATAGCTAGGGCACATAGTACCACCACTAATTTCTGTTTTACGACAGTCACCAGAGCCATTACATTTTTCTACTGCCCTAAGGAATCCCATTGTGGAAGAAAAATCAAAAATAGTTTCAATCTCTTTAGTTTCAACACCTGGGACATAACGCAATTGCTCATTCATCTTTGGTGTTTCTGTAATTTTACCAGGATTAAAAATATGATTAGGATCCCAAATTTCTTTTATTTCTCTAATCAAACTGTAGTTGTGTTCACCAACCATAATTGGAATAAATTCACCACGAAGCCGGCCGTCTCCATGCTCACCAGAAAGGGAGCCACCAAATTTTTTAACCAATTTAGCAGTTTCAAAAGCAATGGTATGAAAGAGCTCCACATCTTTTGGGTCTTTCAAATTAAGCACAGGACGCAGATGAAGCTCTCCTGTGGCTATATGAGCATAATAAACACAACTTAACTTATGTTTATCCAAAATATCATCAAACTCTTTGATATAAGCAGGCAATTTTTCAGGCAGAACAGCAGTATCCTCAATAACAGGTGCCGGTTTAGCATCACCAGGCATATTAGAAAGTAATCCTAAGCCGGCCTTGCGCAAAGTCCATACTTTTTTCATATCGGAGCCCTCGATGACAGGGAAAGCATAGCCAAAACCTTGAGAGCGCATATCAGCTTCCATATTCTTGGCTTTCTCTTGTAATTTTTCTTTAGAATCTTCAGCAAATTCCACTATTAAAATAGCTCCAGGATCTCCTTCTACAAAAAAGCGATTTTTATCCTGATTCCGATTTGATTTTGTTAAATCCATTATTGCCTTATCCATCAATTCTATGGCAGCAGGCTTATATTTTAAAGCAACAATATTTGCTTCCACAGCTTTAGGAACTGATTCTAAATGAACACAGACTAATGCCTTATTCTTAGGGGGTAGTGGCACCAAATTAAGTCTTATGGAAGTAGTAAAGGCCAATGTTCCTTCCGAACCAGCAAGAAGTTTACAGAAATTAAACTCATCACTATCAGAGTTGAAAAAAGTTTGGCTTAGCAGTAAATCTAATGCATATCCTGTATTTCTTCGTTCTAGCTCAGCATCAGGAAATTGAGAAACTATTTCATCAACATTCTCTTTATTTTCCAGTATCTGTTTTGTTCTACGATAAATTTCTCCCTCAAGAGTTTTCAATTTACATTTTTCTTCAAACTCTTTATTATTAACAGGATAAAAATCTGCCTCAGTACCATCACTCAAAATAGTTGATAATTTTAAAGTATGCTCACGAGTACTT
>Ga0256842_1002604_pt1 | contig 12746 bp, 9 predicted proteins | sample 4559240metaG_FD_185973 | JGI IMG/M metagenome (GOLD analysis project Ga0256842, IMG submission 185973) | Hydrothermal vent microbial communities from Guaymas Basin, Mexico - 4559-240 | ecosystem: Environmental > Aquatic > Marine > Hydrothermal vents | place: Mexico: Guaymas Basin | collected...
TATAGAAAATGCTGATAAATATATAGAATATATTTATCAATATTTAGACAAATATATTGAAGAGTCAGATTATAAGTCATTATATTTTATATTTTATGATTTCAAAACAAACTATGAAACGGAAGTCAATAAAAAGAAAGTTGTTGTCCTATTAAAAAAGTTATATAACACCTTGATTGAACCAGAAAGATTAAATAAAATAGCAAAGAAATTAAGTAATTTAACAGAAGAAAATTATTTTGATTTTGTATTATTTTTAAAAGAACTTAATCCTTCTGTCCTAGTTAAATTTGTTGATAATTTTGCAAATATTGAAAATAAAAAAATACGAGATGAGTTGATTGCTGAATTAACTGCAATTAACTTCGACTTAACTTCTTACTATAAAAATCTCCTAAATGCTTCTTCAGTAGAATACATATTAGAAGGTCTAGAAGGAATTAGAAAATCAAGAAAGATTCCTGATATAGAAAAAATTACTTTATATAAAACAACAATGGAATATAAAAACCCTCAAATTGACCTTTACTTACTTGAATTATTTCAAGGATATTATGATGATGATATTTTCATGAGTAATTTTTTCTTTAGATTATTAAAATCAGATAGTGTTGAAACACTAGCCAGAGTTATTATATATATAGACAGTGTAAGCAATGATGCTTTGTTTTTAAAAGCAACTAAGTTTATAGAAACATCAGATTTTTTATCTTGGAGAATTGAATTAAAAAAAGAGTACCTAGCTGTTTTAGTTAGAAAATTAGGGATAAATGCTAAAAACTACTTATTAGCATTGTTTGATAGCAAATCATTAAAAAATAAAAAGGGATTTGAAGACTTAAGACTCGCTATAATATACTCCTTTTCATTTTTACTTGATAAGGATATAATTAATTTTTTAAAATCTACATCTAAGAAATTAATGTTTTCTAAACAATTAAAAGGAGAGGCAATACAAAGCCTTGAAAGAATGAAAAATGTTGTAGAAAACAAACAGAGGCAATAATGAATGATAATGATAATTATAATGAGTTTGGTGAACAATTTGTAAATCTTTTTATAGGTATTATTAAAGCGGTAAACATGTACTCTTTTAATAACGATACAACTAAAAAGATTTTTAAAAGATTCCATGAATTTATCAATCAATCAATTAATCAATTTGATAGTATTTCATTTGCATATGGTAGTGGTAATTTTTTTATAAATGCCCAACTATTAGAGTTACCATTTAAAACCTATAAAGTTGCAGAAGCTTTAGCTAAAATACTTTCTAAAATAACAATTTCAGAAATAAAATTTTTACATGAAATACCTGCAGATGAATTATCAACTTTTTTTATTGATTTGGTACAACATATTAAAAGAGGGGATAAATACTTAGGAGACTCTCTTAAAAATATTATCGTTAAAGATTTTTATGTAGTTGAAATTACTGATGATAAAGCAGAAACATTTGATTATGTTGAATATGTTTTAAAAATATATGGAACAGCATTAGTAAATGTTGAAGAAATTATATCAAAAATTAGAAATAATGAACCATTCGATATGTTACCATTAAAAAAAATCTTTCAGAATATTATTGACAACATTGACAATGTAAAATATTATTTAATGGCAATATTAAACCAAAATTCTTTTAGAACACACTTGTCAACTCATTTGATAAATACAGGTATGTGGGCAATTTTATTTGCCAATAGGCTAAACCTTGATAAAATTAATATAATGAATCTTGGGCTTATTGGAGTATTTCACGATATTGGTAAAATTAGAATTCCAGAATATATTTTATATAAAGAAAGGAAATTAACACTTGAAGAAGAAGAAGAAATAAAAAATATTCCTTATTATTCTGTTGATATTTTAAAATCATATTTCGACTCATCAAAAGAAGCACAATTTACATTATTAGCAATATATGAAAACTTATTAAAATCACAAGAAGATTCAAGTAAATTAACATTATTTCCAAGAATTGTTGCAGTATGCGATAGTTATGACAGCCTAACGACAAAAAAGCCATATCGAGATGCATATTTACCAGAAAAGGCATTAAAATTAATGCTTGGAGAAGGTCAAGATGTTTTAGATGGAAGACTTGTTGCAATATTTATGAGCATGATAACTTTTTATCCTCCAGGAACAACAATATCATTATCAACAGGAGAAATTGCTGTTGTTTACTCTATAAATCCAGGAGAAAAAGATTTTTTTAGTCCTAAAGTAATACCAATGCTTGACCCTAATTTTGAGTTTTATGATAAAAAAGTTGTCTTAGATTTATCAGACTCATTACAAAAAAAGAAAAGAAGAATTATTGAAACAGTTGACCCTTTTGTATATGGATTAAACCCAATGTTCTCATTTTTCAATGCAGAAGGAGTAGAGTTAGATTAACTCTAATTATTTATATGAATAATATATATTTTTTAAAAATATCTAAAGATTTATCTATTGAAATTAATAGAGTTAAAGAAGTATACAAGCTAATTTTTGAAGAAGATGCAACCGTTCCATTTATTGCAAGATACAGAAAAGAAAGAACTGGTGGACTTAATGACTTAGAAGTAAAAGCTATTTGGGATAAAATTAATTATTTTAAAGAATTAATTTCAAGAAAAATAACCATTTTAGACACAATTAAATCTCAAAACAAATTAACAAATGATTTAGAAAACCAAGTTAATAATATTTTTGACAAATCTGAATTAGAAGATTTATATCTTCCTTATAAGCCTAAAAAGAAAAATAAAGCAACAATAGCAAGAAAATTAGGCTTAGAAGAAATTAGCAATAAGATATTACTACAAAAAAACTTCAACTTAGATTCCGAAATCAAAAAATTTATAAATAATAACGAATTAAAAACATATGAAGATGTTGAAATTAATATAATATATATCATTTCTGATGAAATTTCATCTAATACAAAAATTATTTCTAGTCTAAAAAATTATTATCTACTCAATGCATTTATAGAAACTAAATTAAAAAGAGGAAAATCAGAAGAAGAAGCAAGTAAATACAAAGACTATTTTTCATTAAAAGAATTAGTTAAACGAGTACCTTCTCATAGATTTCTAGCAATAAATAGAGCTGATTCAGAGGGATATATATCATTTAAATTTACAATAGATGATGATATTGTAAAAAATAAAATTAAAAAAATAATTATAGACCCAAATAAAAGAACCTCTAATATATTGAAAAAAGCAATTGATTATTGCTTTAAAGAACAACTTCACAATCAACTCTCTTCATTTTTAAAAAAATATTTAAAAGAAAAATCTGATATTGAAGCAATAGAAATATTTAAAAATAATTTATCTGATATCTTACTTGCCCCACCACTTTTAAATAAAACTATTATGGGAATAGATCCAGGATTTCGAACAGGAGCAAAAGTAGTTGTTATAGATAAACAGGGAAACTTTAAGGAATACAAAAATATTTTTGCAGTTGAGCCATTTAAAAAAACTGATGAAGCCGAATATATTTTATTAAATTTAATTAATAAATATAATGTAGAAGCAATTGCCATAGGTAATGGTACAGCAAGCCGAGAAACAAGCAAATTCGTAAAATCTATACTAAAAAACAAAGATATTATTGTATCAATTGTAAATGAAGCAGGAGCATCTATTTATTCTGCTTCTGAAACTGCAAGAAAAGAATTTCCTGACCTTGATGTAACGGTAAGGGGAGCAATTAGTATTGCAAGAAGACTTGCAGACCCACTAAGTGAACTTGTAAAAATAGAATCTAAATCTATTGGGATAGGACAATATCAACATGATGTAAATCAAAAGCTTTTAAATGAATCACTAAATTTTGTGGTTAGCTCTATTGTTAATAAAATTGGAGTTAACATAAATAATGCGTCAAGTAATTTACTATCATTTGCATCAGGATTATCAATAAAAAATGCAGAAAATATAATTAAATATAGAGATGAAAATAAAAATTTCACATCAAGAGAAGAAATAAAAAAAGTAAAAGGAATTGGTAATAAAATTTATTTACAAACAGCTGGATTTCTGATGGTTGAAAATAGTAAAAACCCTCTAGATTCAACAAGAGTTCACCCCGAAAGTTATGAACTAGCAATAAAAATAATAAAAGAAACTAAACAAAATTTAGATACATTCTTTAACTTAAAACAAAATGAGAAAAAAGATTTATTAAAGACTTTAAATATAGATGAATTTATAATAAAAAACTCTACAGACAAATACACGATTGCTGATATTATAGATGAATTAATTGCTCCACTTAGAGACCCAAGAGAAAGTTTTCAATATGCTAAATTCGATGATAACATAAAAAATATTGAAGACTTAAGTGAGGGAATGATATTAGAAGGAGTTGTTAATAATTTAACAAAATTTGGAGCATTTATAGATATTGGACTACATGAATCGGGACTAGTCCATATTTCAGAAATTGCTAATGAATTTATTACAGATATAAATAAAATATTAAAGTTAGGGCAAATAGTTAAAGTTAAAGTTATTTCAATAGATGTTAAAAGGCATAGAATAAGTTTATCTATGAAACAGGTAACTTAGGGAGATTTATGAAAAAAGTATTAATTATAGAAGATGATAAGCATATTAGTAATGCAATTAAAGATGCTTTACACGATGATGGATATATAACAACTCAGGTATTTAATGGAGCTAATGCGATACAGTCAATAACTTATGAAAATCCAGATATTATTTTACTTGATATTATGCTTCCTAATATGAGTGGTATTGAAATTATCAAAGAATTGAAAACGATTAATTCAGTAAAAAATATTCCTATAATATTCGTAACAGCTAAATCTGATATTATAGACCAAGTTATAGGTTATGAATTAGGAGCAATAGATTATGTGGTTAAACCATTTTCAATGGCGGTTCTAACAAGAAAGATTTCAGCATTACTTGGAATAATGGAGCCTAAAGCATCTAAATCGGATTCAATTATTGAAATAGGTGATTTATATATTAATCCTAAAGAATTTATTGTAAAAGTTAAAGGAGAAGAAATCCCTATGACTTTAAAGGAATTTAAACTATTACAGGTTTTAGCATCACAGTTAAATAAAGTATTTACAAGAGATGAACTACTTATTAAGGTATGGGAAGTAGAAACAACTACTTTTGAAACTAGGACTGTTGATACTCACATAAAAAAAATTAGACAAAAATTAAAGGGCGTTTCTCATTATGTAAAAACTATACATGGTTTGGGTTATAAACTTTGCAGTAAAGATAATTAATATGCCTAAAAACGAAAAAATATTCACAGATAATTATAAGATTTTTCTGGATTCGGTTGATATACCTATATTAATTTTGGATAAATTTGATTTAAAAACAGTAATTTACAGTAACGAACTAATAGAAAAAACCTTCCAGATAGATAAATCTCAAAAAAACTATACAGATTTTTTTCTTGATGAAAATTTAATCAAACATCTAAGCTATCATTTATTTAGTTTTCCATTACATCAAGAAATAGAAATTGATGAAAGATTTTTTATTTTAAAATCAACTAAAATATATGATTATATATTTCTCTTTTTTAATGATATTTCTTTAATAAAGAAAAATGATATGATTAAAAGAAGATATGTAGATTCTATCTCTCATGAACTTAAAACCCCGTTGACAAATATATTACTGTATACAGAAAAGCTACAAAACTGTCTTGATGAAAGTTCTAAAGAAAGCCTTAAGGTGATTTATTCAAATGCTCAAGTGTTAAAAAAATTAATAGATGATATCCTAGTTCTTTCTAAATTGGATTCTCATGAACTTTTAATTACTCCAAGCAAAATTAAATTAAGAGCAATGATTGTTGACATAATGAAAGAACTTATGCCTCTTGCAGATTCTAATAATGTTGATATTGAAATACTTGTTCCCTCTGATTTAGAATTTTATGGAGATAAAAAGCTTTTACATAGAGCCTTTAAAAATCTAATAGAAAATGGAATAAAATATAATAATAGTGGTGGAATAGTTACAATAAAAGGACTTTTAGAAAAAAATACAATAGCAATCTGTATTGATGATGATGGTATTGGAATAGAAAAAAAAGATATTACTTGTTTATTTAATAGATTTTTCAGAGCTGACGAGGGAAGAACTAAGGGAAATACAAAAGATGGAACGGGTTTAGGCTTATCTATAGTTAAAAATGTAATAAATCAACATAAAGGAATTATAGAAGTAAATAGTGAACCGGGAAAAGGTAGTAAATTTAAAATTATTTTACCAACAGTATATTCATAGAGAAAAATGAGTCAAAATTATCAAGATATTTTTAATATATTAAAATTTTATTATCAGGAAAAGTCTTTTTTAAAGAATATATTGGATATCTATATAAAAAAAAATAGTATTGAAGATACTAAAACAACAACCGATTACATTTATGGTATTGTTAGAAATGATATTTATCTTACGCATTTGATTAACCATTTTGTTAAAAAATTAAAGAATAAAGATCTAATATACATGAAAATCCTATTTTATGGCATTTTGTTTAGAACAAATACTCAAAATGAAATATTTATCAATGATTTCATAAGATTTATAAAAAAGAAATTTGGAATTAAAAAATCAGGATTTTTTAATGGAGTTGCTAGAAATTTATTAAGAAATCAAAATTTTATTGATTCCTTAAAAGAAAATAAACAAATTTATTATTCTATTCCTAAAGAGTTATATCAATATGTCGAAAACAATATAGATAATAAAAAACTAAAACAGAAAATTTATGATAAAATGATAGAAGTTCCACATTTTTATTTTAGAGTAAATAAACTATCAAATGGAGATAATTTACTAAAAAAAATAGAAAAAGCTCATATTTGGGGCAATATTTATAGATTTAATGATGAGTTAAAACTATCTTCATTAGAAAAAGAACTAAAAAATAATAAAATTATAATACAAGACATTTCATCTCAAATGATTGCTCATATATTAGCCCCTAAAGAAAATGAAAAAATTGCTGACTTTTGCTCTGCTCCAGGAGGAAAATCAATTTTACTATCAGAATTAAGCAATAATAAATCTGAAATTTTATCTATAGAATTAGAAAAAAATAGATTTACTAAATTGAAAGAAAATGTCAAAAACTATAAAAATATCACTCCATTATTATCCGATGCAACAAAGCCTATTCTTGTAAATCAAAAACAAGCTATTTTTGATAAAATTTTAGTTGATGCTCCTTGCTCTGCTTTAGGAACCATATCCAAATCTCCTGATAAAAAATATAGATTTTCTAAAATTGACTTATCTGAGTATACAAAAATACAAGTTAATATATTAAACAATGCCCTAAATCATTTAAAGCCCTATGGAATACTTCTCTATTCTCTCTGTACATTTACAAAAGAAGAATGTGTTGATAGTGTTGAAATATTTTTAAAGCAAAATAAAAACAGAGTTAAATTAGTTGATTTTGAAACCCCAGATAGTAAGTTTAAGGGAAATAAATTATATACAGCAACTTATTATAATGGTGATTTATTTTTTATAACTAAATTTCAACGAATTAATTAGATTAATAATATAAATCAATAAAATATTGACATTCTAGCTTTGATTTGGTAGATTTCTTAGTTGATTTTTAAGGAGTTTTGTTTATGAGTGATGAAAACAAAAAGAATAGGGTAGATTTAGGTGGTTCAGGCAGTAACAGTTTTGAAGAACCTATTATCAATGATGATTATGAATTAACCAATTCATCATCATCTGGTGGAATTATGGGTTATGTATTTATGGGATTAATAATAGTTGCTTTAGTTATATCATACTACATGATTAATAAAGGAAAAGAAAAACTAGAAAAAAATCTTTCTGTTGTTAAAGCCAAATTAGCTAAAATAGAAAAAGAAAAAACTCAAGAACGAATAGGAAATTTACACATAAAAATAGAGGACCCGGAAAAGGATTTACCTGAAGAAGAAAAAACAAGTGCTCCCGGAGTTGAAATCTATATTAATGGAGAACAACAAACCGGTGGTAATGGTAGTGTTGACATGCTAAAACAGAACATTAGCCATGATTTGGTTTTTGAATTTAAAAAACCTGGATACTATCCATTAAAACTTGAAGTAAAGTCTTGCAACTGGAAAAAACAGGCAGATGGAACATATCTTTATGAAAACAAAAACCTGCATCTAGTTATAGATGAAAATGGAATGATGGCAATTGAAGCAGCTAAAAAAGAAAAGGATAAAGAAGCAAAAAATAGAAGTGGAAAAAAGAAGAAAAGAAGAAGAAGAAGAAGATAATTATTTCTTTATTGGTTTTTAAGGAGTTTTGTTTATGAGTGATGAAAATAAAAAAAATAGAGTAAACTTAGGTGGTTCTGGAGACAATTTATTTGAACAACCTATTATTAATGATGATTATGAATTTAATGGACCACAAAGGTCTGCGGGTGGAAAATTTATTTTTACAACTATGTTTTTAGCAATTATAGGATTATTAATCGCATCTTACTTTGTTTATAAAGACAAAGAAACATTAAAAAAAGATATTGTTATTGAAAAAAATAAGTTAGCCAAAATTGAACATGAAAAAAATAAAAAATTATATGGTAATCTGCACTTAGAGGTTGAGGACCCAGAAAAGGGTATGCTTCAAGAGAAAAAAACTGGTCCTGCAGGTGTTGAAGTTTATGTAAATGGTCAGTTAAAACCTAAAGCAAGTGGTGTTACAATTACCAATCAGGACATTAGTCAGGATTTGGTTTTTGAATTTAAAAAACCTGGTTATTATCCTGTAAAATTAGAATTAAAATCTTGTAATTGGAAGAAACAGGGTAAGGATAAGTATTTCTATGAAAATCGTGATATTCGCTTAGCAAGAGATGAAGAAGCCATGAAAAAACTTGAAGAAGAAAAAAGGGCAAAAGAACAAGCTGAAAAAAACAGAAAAACTAACAAGAAGAAAAGAAAAAGATAGATTTTGCTCAATCAATCAAAAAATTTTTATATTTTTTAAAAAATGAAATTACTCTACTAGTTTTACTGTGATTATCTTTCTTAGATGCTTTTGGTAAACTTTTGTATTCTATTCCATTATTGTCAATAAAAATGAAATTATTTATTTCCCTATTATAGTATACCTTAAATAGACGATTTCCATAATCTAGTATAAAACTATTCTTTATCTTTTTGAGAGGACTTTCTGTAGGTATTAGTAGTTTATTTTTTATCTTAAATTTAGGAATAATATCCTTGGATTTTAAATTTAATTTTTTAAAAACATCCCTATACTCAAATTTTAGTACATAATATATTAAATAATTATTTTTAATTGCAATTTCTAAAACTTCAAGTAAAGCTTTAACATCTATCTTTTTTATCATAAAACTTAATATCGTTTCTGTTTTTATTTCATTTTCATATAATAAGTCTAGCTCCCTACCCTCTTTTAACAAGAATTTTAAAAGAATTACTTGTTTTCTATATACGGCTTGTAATATATGAACACTATGAATTTTGACACCTAGTTTTACAATTCTTTTTATATAGGAAATAGTAAAATCATTGGCAATTAATCCACTTAATAAGTTCTTAATATCAGAAACCAAAGTTATTTGCTCACCAAAATCTAAAATTACATCATAATTAAATTCAAAATCAAAATTTACATCATTATTATATAGTAAATATTTTATCATTTCTTTATCTTTATTTTCAGCTGCAATTTCAAATAATGTTTCCGAAGGATAAATAATATAATTTAAATCAGTATTTTCTAATAACTTTAATATTTCTAAACTCTGATATTTAGCAGAATAAGAAATTGGCTTATAGTAATACTCATCTATTTCGTCTGTTTCAAAACCATAATCTATTAAAAGTTTTACCATTTTATAATTTTGATATTTTATAGCATAAGTTAAAGCATTATATCGATTATCCTTTCCAAATTTTAAACCTTTTATATCATATTTCAAATCATCTATTATAAATTTCAACAGTATATAATTCTGTTCTTTAATATATTTACCAACTAATATTTTTATATCTAATTTACTTAATTTTGTATTTATATTTGCTTCAATAAAAAGCTTTATGATTTTTAAGTTTCCATAATGAAGTATATAAAAAAACATTTTTTTCTTACTGTTATCATATTGCTCAAAAAGAGATGTTGAAAAGTTAACTTTTTTAGATATTAAAAATTCTATAAGTTTTAGATTTTGTGATTTTATTGCATAAAAAAGTAAATTTCTTTCTTTAAAATATTTTTTCTTATTAAGACGATTAACAATTTTATATTTTGTATTTATTTTCAAACCCTTTTTTATTAAATATTCTACTATTTCAGGCTTAGTATCTTTATCTATATAACAAACAGCAGATGCTCCCATTTTATTTAATTGGTTTATATTTATATTTTTTTCTAAAATTAGTTTTATTATCTCTAAATCATTTCCTTTTATTGCATAGAAAAGTATAGTATTTTTATTATTATCACTCCCTTTAGTAGGCACATTTTGTGATAAAAGATACTTAAATATCTCTAATTTACCTCTAAAAGCAGCATAAAAAGATAAATATGCCCCATTTTCATCTTTTAGTTTTCTTTTTTTGGCATCAAAAGACTTACTAATTTTCATTAAAGAAGCATTTCTAACTAGTTCGAATATATTAATTTCCATCATCCCCTATAAAACCCTTATATATTCTAATATATTTTTAATTTTTTTTCTATGAATTCTTTAAAAATTAATTTGTTCTGTTTTTTTAAAGTTTTATAAGTGTTTACAATAAATTATTTTAGAATTTTGTTCTAGTTTTATGAAACCAAAATACAACTTAATCATTCATTTTATAAGCATTATTCAATGTTTTTACATAATTTTGCCAAATATTTTGGAATCTTTCGGTATTTACAACTGGTTTTTTAATCATTTTCATGCAAATATCCATCTGTGCTTGAGTACTAGAAGTTTTTGAATAAATTTGAAGTGCATATTTAGAGAAATCTCTAATCATAAAATCAAAAATTTGCTCTAAAACATTATCTTCTACATTTTCAATTTTTGCATTTTCAATAATTAATTGCCCATAAACAACAAGAGTAAATAATTCACCCAAAATTAATAAGAAATCAATATCTTTTTCTTGCTCTTTTGTAGGACGAGCTTTTATTAAAAATTCTTTTAATAATTTAATTTGAGATTTAAAAATATTTACATTAGGCAAATCAACAGAATTATAAGCGATATTATAATCATGAAATTTAATCTCTCTAAGTCCTCTTGTAGGCCCTTGTGCAAACAAAAAGTCATCATCAACAGCATCAACTCTTTTAGGAATTTCAGGATATTCCATAGGGGCAAAGAAATAATTTGCCATAAATTTAATAATTAATGCCATATTTACATGAACAGTTCCTTCTAATTTAGGCAAGGCTCTTATTTCTTGAGTAGCTTGTTCAAAATGCATATCCTTTTCAAAACCTTTTGCTGCAATTATGTCCCAAAGTAAATTAATCACCTCTTCGCCTTGAGTTGTAACTTTCATTTTTACCATTGGATTAAAAAGTAAATATCTCCTATCTTGCAATGTAGCACTACGCATATAGTCTTTTGCTCTTGCAGCAAACAAACGCATTGCAGCTAAACGGCTATAAGCATCTGTAAATAACTGTTGAATATGAAGAAAATCTGTTACAAATTTTCCGTATAAACTACGACTTGATGCATGAGTTATTGCCTCATAAAAACAATGTGTTGCAATTCCAATTGCTCCCCAACCTAAATTAAACTTACCAACATTAATGGTATTTAATGAGCTATCCCAAGCATCTCTACCTGTAGAAAGTATTTCGTTTTCAGTAACGGGATAATCATGAAGAGCATATTCTGCAACATAAGATTGCCAATTTACAATATTTTTAACAAGCTCATATTTTTCATGTTTTGGGTCTGCAACAAAAAATACATAATCTCCAGTATCTGCATCTTTTGCAAAAGTAGAAACAAAAGCAGCTTCATTAGCATTACCTATATAATATTTATCCCCATTAGCAAGATATTTACCATCACCAAGATTTTTCAACATCATATCAGAAGAGTACAAATCAGCTCCGTGTTCTTTCTCTGAAAGTCCGAATGCAAAAATATGACCTTCTTCTAATAACTTAGCTGTTTTTTTCTTAATTTCTTCATTATGGCCCATCCATATTGGCCCTAATCCTAAAATTGTAACCTGCCAAGTATACCAATATTCTATACTATAAAAACCTAGTATTTCACTAAAATCACAAATTCTGGCTGTATCCCATCTTGCATCGGGGTTGTCACTATAGCCTGAAGGCATTAGAAGAGTTGCAAATATTTTATTCTCTTTTAAAAATTCAATAAAATCACTATACCAAACTCTTTCATGGTAATCTTCTTTAAGTTTTGCTAAGCCCTTGTTTTCAAAAAATTCAATAGTTTTTAACATTATTTCTTTTGAGCGCTTATCCAGATGATCAAATTTCGCTTTTTTAGGATTTAAAAACATTTTTATTCCTCCAAATAATTCAAATTAAGAATATTTATAAATCTTTTTAGAAGTAAATTCAAGTTTATTAAGTATTTGTTATGAACATTGACAGTAAAACTTATCAAATAAATTGAAATTTCTATATTTTTATTATATCATCTTCATTTGTTTTACGAGTGGACTCACAAAAGATTAAAATAAAAATTGTCCATATAAC
>Ga0256842_1002605_pt1 | contig 12746 bp, 10 predicted proteins | sample 4559240metaG_FD_185973 | JGI IMG/M metagenome (GOLD analysis project Ga0256842, IMG submission 185973) | Hydrothermal vent microbial communities from Guaymas Basin, Mexico - 4559-240 | ecosystem: Environmental > Aquatic > Marine > Hydrothermal vents | place: Mexico: Guaymas Basin | collected...
TTCTTGAAATCATATACTCTCGAATGGATATCATAATTATTGGAAAACTTTTTTCGCCGGCGACATTAGGTTTTTTCGATCAGGCAAAACGTCTCAACGAACTTATTGTTCAATATACATCCGGAAGCATTATGGCCGTACTCTTTCCTGTTTTAAGCAAAATCCAGCACGACTTGTCAAAATTCCAGAAGGTTTCGATAAAAGCATTAAGTATTTTAAGTTTTTTGGTTTTTTACACGATTGGTGCCCTATATGTTGTTTCGCATGATTTAATCATTCTCTTGCTTACTGAAAAATGGTTACCGTCAATTGCATATTTTAAAATAATTTTATTGGGTGCTTTTGCATACCCTTTGAGCGCGTTACTAGTCAATATATTAAGCAGTCGAGGTAATTCAAAAAAATTCTTGGAACTTGAAATTTATAAAAAGATCATACAAACCATAAATTTCTATATCGGTTTTTTATATGGAATAAATGGCTATCTATACGGTCTTGTTGTTGTTGCTTTTTTATCGATTGGCCTCAATATATGGTTTGCATCTCGTGAAATTTTATTGCCCTTTACGGTATTCATATTTCCAATTCTTCTACAAATGGTAATTGCAATCTTTTCATCTTTTTTTACATTTTATATTCTTGACTCACTTGATCTTTCAGGTATAATTGCCATTATAATAAATGGCTTATTGTATTCCATCTTGTTCTTACTGATTAATTGGAGCATAAAAACCCCTTCAGTTGAATATATAACAATAGAAATTTCATCTTTTATAAAAAAAAGGCAATAATTTTATTATGATAAAAAGATCCGAAAAAGAAATTATAAAAAATTGGAAACGTCAATCAGGCAAGCCCTTGGTGAGCTGCTGTTGTATTTCATACAATCATGAAAAATACATTGAAAGTGCCTTGGATAGTATTTTGATGCAAAAAACGGACTTTCCTTTTGAAATCATAGTGCGAGACGACTGTTCCACCGACCAGACACAAAATATAATCAAGAAATATGCAAAAAAATTCCCATCTATCATTAAGCCTATATTGGAAGAAGAAAATCAATACTCAAAAGGGGTCAATCCTGGCTTGGCAACATTTAAGCATGCAAAAGGAAAATATATCGCCATATTAGAATGTGACGATTTCTGGACCGACGCCAACAAACTCCAAAAACAGACCGACTTCCTTGAAAGACATGACAAATTTATCATATCTTATCATGACTGCAGCCTTATTGATAAGAATGATAAGATCATATCCAACACAATTAACAGCAATCTCAAAGACTACACCTCCGAAGAATTGAAATGCGGAAATATTTTTATTCATCCCAATACTACATTATTTAGAAATATTGAAATAGTTTTTCCAAAAATCTTTGATGGCATTCTTAACGGCGATACGGTAATGTTTCACCTTCTAGGATTCCATGGACACGGAAAGTATCAATCAGATATAAAAAATTCGGTATACAGGGTCCATGGCGCAGGAATTTGGAGCAGCCTAGATAGAATTCAGAAAATGAAAAATAACATAAAAACCAAACAAGCTCTGCAAAAGAATCTTTGTGATGAGCCAGAATTGGTCAAAAAAATCGAGGACAATATTACCCGCTCATCACTATCCCATCTTCGCCAATCATTGGCAGAAAAAGATTTAAAAGCTTATTATGAGATCATCAAATTTATTATTTTCAACAAAAATCTTGATAATAGAATTATAATAAAACATTATAAAGATATTTTTGAACGTGTTTATAAAAAAATACTTACAGGAAGCACCAACCATTGAAGCACTTGCCCAAAGTTTCTGTTTTAATACCGATGTATAATGCCGAAAAATACATTGGCGAGGCCATAGAATCTATCCAGAACCAAACATACAAAAATCTGGAAATCATAATCGTAGACGATGGCTCATCGGACAATAGTTATGAAATCGCCAAAAAATATCAAAATATATACTTTAATATAATATTACATCGACAAAAAAACCAAGGACCTGGTGCAGCTAGGAATAGTGCTTTTAGCCTTTCCAGTGGTGAATACATTCAGTATCTTGATGCTGACGACTTACTGGCTCCAAGAAAAATAGAGCTTCAAGTAAGAGAGCTTTTAAGGCACGATAAGAAAACTTTCGTATTTGGCAATGTTGTAGAATTTACCGAATCAATCAGCGATGGAAAATTTTTTAATTTTCCTTTTTTTAAAAATTACGATAATCCTATTGAGCTTCTAAAGGATTTTTGGAGCTCTTCTGGAATGATAGCAACCCATTCGTTTATCGTTTCCAGGGAATTAATTCAAAATTGTGGTTTGTGGAATGAAACTTGGATCCTCAATGAAGATGGAGAATTCATTTCCAGACTCATTAGCGAATCAACCAAAGCAATATATCTTAGTCATAGCTTTTCATATTATCGAAAAGGCAATACGACAAGTTTAAACAGTACGCGGACAGAAAGACATTATATTTCCCAATTCGACTCGTATGACTCATATTACAATATATATAAATATAAATTTGATAAAGACCCTTCCCTTCTCATGGCATTAGCCAAACGATATTCACTGTTGATATACAACATGTATCCAAATTTCCCTTCTTTAAGAAAGGAGGTCGAAAAAAAACTTTTTGCACTTGGCCTCAATAAACCAATTATTGTAGGAAGCAAAAAATTTGTATTACTTGCAAAGCTTATTGGTTTTTATAATGCATTATATATTCAAAATTTTTTCCAATCATATTTTAAAAAGAATGCAAAATGAAAATATTGATATACATCAGCTCTTTAACATCAGGAGGAGCGGAAAAAGTCGCTTCTCTAATGGCAAATTACTGGAGCGATAAGCACCAAATTATATTGCTTACTGATAGCTCCTTGAATGATGATTTTTTTAAAATAAATGGAAATGTGAAAAGAAAATCGACCAATTTTAAAGTTTCTCAAAAAAATTTATTCGGAAAATTCGCTACTCACATTTTTGGGCTTTACACCTTAAGATCCATTATAAGAAGCGAAAAACCAGATATTATTATAAGCCATATGGATATAGCCAATGTCAGGGTTTTACTAGCAACTATGGGATTGGGCATTCCGGTAATCGTAGAAGATCACAACAACCCAGAGATGAAAGGAATGCCACAACCATGGAAAGCACTCAAGCCTATTACCTATCGATTCGCTAATAAAATCGTACTTTTGACAAAAGAATTGATTCGATACTATCCGCCTAAAACATATGCTCATTCAAAAATAGTCATTATCCCCAACCCATTAGATATACCTAAAAAAATCCCTGACTCAAATGAAGTGGTATTACATAAACCTACATTTATAGCACTTGGGAGCCTTACCAAACAAAAAGGTTTTGATATTCTTCTAAAAACTTTTGCAGAAGTAACCAAGAAACTACCAAAATGGCATCTTGTTATACTTGGAGAAGGGCCAAAACGAAAAGAGCTTGAAAAACTTTCAAAAGATTTAAATATTAATGATAAAGTATCAATGCCAGGACGAGTAAAAAACCCTTATGGTATTTTAAAAAAAGCTGATATTTATATAATGTCCTCAAGATTTGAGGGTTTTCCTGTGGCACTTTGTGAAGCTATGGGGGTAGGCTTGCCATGCATAAGCTTCGATTGTCCTACAGGGCCCTCAGATATCATCCAGCACAAAAAAAATGGTTTACTCATCAATTATCTTGACAACAAACAGCTTGAAAATAGTATGATTATTTTAGCAGAAAATAATTTACTTAGGGAAAAGCTTTCAAAAGAAGCAATAAAAATCAATAGTACTTTACAAATAGATACCATTATGGCTAAATGGGAACAGCTTTTAAAAAGGATAAAATAAAACGATGCTTACGTTATTGTCAACTTTTTTTATTATTTCATTAACATGGCATGTTAGTTATCCATCAAATGTATTAGTTTTTGGACTAATGACGCTAATATTTTTATTTTATATGAAAAATCCATTTCCCTTATATGATAAAACTATAAATTTATTATTATGTACCATTCTTGTGATCATTTTCTTTTTATTGATAAATATGACCATGTATGAAGATTTTTCATATTTAAAAATAAATTCTTATATAAAAAAGATGTCCTTTGCAATAATAATATTTACTTTTGTATTATTTTTTTATAAAGACCAAGTAAAGCTTTTAATTAAAAGTATTGAATATGCATTGTTTTTTATCGTATCTTTATGGTATATGCAATTAATAATGTATTATGTCAGTGGTCACTATATTGATTTGCTTGAGCCGCTAATAGGTCAGCCACAGAGATATCAAGCTTACTTCATGAGTAGTGTCGATTTCATTATTCGACCTACAAGTCTATTTACAGAACCAGGCACATACGCAGTCAACACCTTTCCTCTTTTGTCAATAATATATATTTATTATCGAAAGATAACTAAAATTCAAATTTTGACCTTAATTTCATATTTTGCCTCTTTTTCATTGTTTGCTATTATAATAGCAACTCTTTATATTATAGTAATAGAATTTTCTTCTTTCAAATTCGAATTATCCAAAAAAAATGTTATAATGTTTTTTCTATTAGCAATCGTTTTGATGGGACTAGAAAGATATCTTTATTTTCGGTTTGTTCTTGAGCATAATGTTGGGGCAGTAGGCCTAAGAGAACACATTATCAACTATTGGCTTTCTCTAGATAGTAAGGGAATTTTATTGGGACAAGGAAATGCTCAAACGCGTTTCCTTAATTATACAGTAGATGATACAAGCTTCTTATTTAAATTAATTTATGAATATGGAATTTTTTCTATACCTTTTTTTATCATGTTGGTTTACTTTTATTGGGGTATGCCTCTAGTTTTTCTATTGATTATGTTTATCACCAAACTAACATATTTATTATATGTTTTTTGGTTTTATCTGGCATCCGTACATATCATTCAAATTAGCAAAAGAAAAAGCAATTATGGTCAATAAAAATAAAAAGCGAATTGTTTTCATTTTAGCTCAATTAGTAAGCGGTGGTGCTGAAAAAGTGACAATGAATATAATGAGCTTATTGGACAAAGAGCTTTTTGACATACATCTTATCGTGATGGATAAAAATGGTCCTTCACTTGGACTAATTCCAGAAAAAATCACTCTTCATGATTTAAATGTTTCCAAAACCATTTTTTCAGTTCTAAAATTAAGAAATAAAATCACTCAACTCGATCCAGATATGATATTTTCTACCCTAATAAGGACTCATATAGCTTTAGGGCTATCATTGATAGGATTAAACCATGACAAAAAACCTATAATCATCATGAGAAGCCCAAATTCTCCAAAATTATTATTAGAAAACAAACAATTAAACTTTGTAAAAAGATTTCTACTAGAATTTGCATATAAACAATGTGATTATATATTTGCACAAACGCCGGAGATGAAAGAAGAAATACATTTACATCACAAAATAGCAAAAGATAAAATTAAGGTGTTCTTGAATCCCGTAAATATCAATGATATTGAAAAAAAATTGATGAATATTTCATCTCCTTTTGAAAACGACAATCATATTCATGTTGTTGCATCTGGACGGTTAACCAAACAAAAAGGATTTGATTTTCTAATAAAATCTTTTAAAAATGTGACTGAGAAAAATAAAAATTTCAAACTCTACATAATTGGTGAAGATAATGGAGAGAAAATAAATTTACAAAATCTCATTAATTTTTACGGTTTGGAGAATAATATAAAATTTTTAGGCTATCAAGATAATCCATATCGATTTTATTATTATGCCGATCTTTTTGTTTTATCATCACGCTGGGAAGGCTTGCCAAACACCATATTGGAAAATTTATATTTAAGGAAACCCATAATTGCAACCAAATGCATTCCTTTTATGACCGAATTGATTCAAGATGGTGTGAATGGCATTTTAGTTGAAGTCGATAATATCGAAGAGATGTCTGAAGCAATACTTAATTATAAAAAATTACATCCCTCGCCATCAAAACATATACACAATAAAGAGAATTTGAATAATTATTTTTTATTTTATTTATCGGAAAAAGAATGTTTAAAATAGCAAAATGGCACAACAATTATCAGGCGCCATCTGTTTTAATGATAGATGATTTAAGTGATGCGTATATTAATGTTTATAACGAACCATTTAGAAATGACTGGGGGCATCTATGCAACAAAGAAAATTCTGCTTTCAGTTTTTTGCAAAAGTATCTTCTGAATCAATATCCTCATATTAAGATTACTTTCTTTTCCCCCTATGATCGGCATAATGTCATTAATCAAAATAGCTCATTTTCTTCAAAAAAATTTGCACTCGGTGAAAGAGAAGAATATATATTTTTTTTAAAGTATCTTGTTTCCTCTGGGCATGAAATTGCACACCATGGCTCCAATCATGGATGCTTCATAAATCAACACAATCCTTCGACTATAAATAATTGGATTCACGAATGGGAGCTTTTCAAAAACATTCAGCAAGGCGTTGAGACAACAAAAAAAGGAATAAATTTATTTAAAAAATTTTGCGACATTGATATAGCGGGAGGAAAATATTGTGGATATAAGACCAACAGGTTCTCAGATGCAATCATCGATGTATGTAATTTTTTATATTGGTGTCGAGAATCAAATATTACACAACATTGTCATTCTGAACAATATTTTGGAAAAAACAATATCATAGCTTTTCCAACCAACTTTGCTGGTAATTCCTTTATACGCTTAAGTTATATGACAGGAAAAAAGGAGCGTGATAAAAAAAAGAAATTTCTTAAATATTTTCAACCTCTTTATAATTTGTATAGTTACTTGAAATTATATAATCTATATCGGAAAAAACAAATAATCAGCATACAGGAACACATTTCACCCTCTACTTCTGCTGGCACGGTTCAGTCGGCTAACATTATCACGGATATCAAAAGTTTAAATAAAATTTATCACACTCTCTCTTATCTATCCATATGGTATGCCACTTGTGAAGAAATTGCCAAATATATTTATACCAGGGACCACTCATCCATAACTATTATAGATAAATTACTTATTATAAATTTTAATAATCATAAAAATCTTAAAAATACAAGTATAACTCTTTTAAATGATCATTTGTTTAAAATAAATGATGGTGAGAATACCTATGTTTCTACATTAAATAATGGTGCGTATGTTGTCAATCTGCCTATCCGAACAGGCAAAAATAAATATTATTTGATTAGATGATGAAGTCATGAAAAATGATCAATTTCTTTTTATTGGACCTCGTACAAAAAAAGATAATCCAATGGAAACAGGTGGTGTTATTGTGCTTTTTGAAAATCTTTTAAATTATTGTGAGAAGCACTCATTTTGTTACGATGTTATCGATACAAACAAATCTAACTACAATAACAAATTTATAGCCTATTTTTCAATAATCTATAAAATATTTAGAAACACTTCAAAATATTCACATATCTCTCTACATGGTACAGCGAAAGACTTTATATATCTAGCTCCTTTTGTCATTTTTTCGGGTCTGCTTTTAAAAAAGAGTGTAAGTTTAAGAAAATTTGCAGGAAATTTTAATAAAATTTATAATGATTCTTCAATATTAAAAAAATTATTTATCAGAATGACATTGCAACATTCATCTGCAAATTTTTTCGAAACTAAATATCTTGTTGACTTTTTCAAAATATATAATCGTAATACATATTGGTTTCCAAATGTTAGAAACAAAACCAATATAAAAACAGATACGACATATCGAAAGAGATTTATATTTATTGGGGCCATAAATGAAGAAAAAGGTATAGAAGTATTGTGTCAAGCTTCCAATATGCTTCCGAAGGAATATACTATCGACTTATATGGAAAACTTAATAAACCTTTTTCATTAGAGTATTTTCAAAACTACAATGTAAATTACAAAGGGACATTGTCTTCAGAAGAAGTACTTAAAGTGATGGCAAATTACGATGTCCTGCTTTTGCCATCTTACCGGGAGGGATATCCGGGTGCCATTATTGAAGCTTTTTCAGTCGGTCTTCCTGTAATTGCAACGACACTATCTAGTATAAAAGAAATGGTCGATACGAACTGCGGAATGCTAATAAAACCTGGTGACTTTAATGCACTAAAAGACACCATTATTTCCTTTAATCAAGATAATTATTCACGATATCGTTCTCATGCAATTAAACAATTTGAAAACTTTGATAGTGAAGTGCAAACTTCTATGTTTTTCAAAAAAATCGAAAAGGTTACACAAACGTGAAAAAATATTTTTTAAATTTTCCATATTTTTTAAAATTCTTAATTGTAAATATATACGGTATAAAACTTTCAAAAAATAGATACACCAAAGCATTTTATAATTTTTTGAAATATTATATTTCTCTCGACAGATGCGAAGAGTTCCATTTTGATAATCGCAAACTAACAGAACAGATTAAAAACCATCCTTACTATCATAAATTTCTCGATACCCCCATAGAGCAATTTCCCATCATCAATAAAACCTATATCAAAAATAATTATGGAAAACTTTTTGACAAACGTTATTTACACTCGTATCTGCATACCAGCGGCACGACAGGTTCTGGATTAACTTTTCCAGTTTCAAAAATTTTTTTGGAGCATCAATGGGCAGTGTTTTGGAAATTTCGGAAAATTCATGGATTGACACTAGATACATGGTGGGCAAATATTGTAGGGCAAACTCTATTTAAAATCGAACAAAAAAAGCCTCCATTTTGGATAAAATCCTTTCCGACAAAACAACTTCTTATGTCATCTTATCATTTACGAAAAAACACCTTCGAGCTATATATGAACGCCATTAAAAAAGAAGATATTCACTGGCTCCATGGCTATCCTTCTGTCTTGAATGAATTTGCAAATCTGGTTACTGAAAACGGCCTAACACAAAAAGCACAAGCATTGCGCCTGGAAATCATTACTACAAGTTCAGAAAAATTGCATGAGTACCAAAAACAAAATATTAGTAAAGTTTTCGGCTGCCCCGTGCGACAATTATATGGCTTGGTCGAGGGGGTCGCAAATATTTTTGAATGTGAACACGGAACCTTGCATATTGATGAAAGTTATTCTTATGTCGAACTTATTCCAATAAATAAAAAGAATAATGAATTTAAAATAGTCGGCACATCCTATCACAATCCAGCCTTTCCTCTTATCCGATATGATACAGGGGATACTTGTATTTTATATAACAATACATTTAAATGTAGTTGTGGCAGAAAAAGCCGGATCGTAAAGGAAATTCTTGGGAGAGAGGAAGATTATTTGATGTTATCCGACGGTACCAAAATCGGAAGGCTTTCTCCTCTCTTTAAATCATCGTTAAATATTAAAGAGGCACAAATATATCAAACCAAACCCGGTTCCGCAGAATTCAGAATAGTTAAAAATAAAAATTATGAAAAAAAAGATGAAGATGAGCTGATTTCTCAAATCAAAGAAAAACTCGGGGAAGATTTTGATTACAAAATCGTATATTATAAAAAAATTCCAAGAACGAAAAAAGGAAAATTGAGGCTGGTGATAAATGAAATTCCAAAAACTACATAATTATCTTTACACTATAAAATATTTGAAAACTATTCAAATATTTTATAGACTTTTTTATTTCACCGGATCCAAAATCAGAAAGAACAATTTCCCTAACAATATTAAAAACGCTCCAAGTATTTCGGAAAATATAAGATTCAATACACCGGCGATGTTTGAAAATATCTATGCGAAACCGGATACTTTTACATTTTTAAATTTAACGCACACTTTCAAATCGACAATTGACTGGAATTACAATAAGTATGGCAAGCTATGGACATACAATCTAAATTATTTCGAATTTTTAAATCAAAAACATATGACAAAAAATACCGGTTTATCCCTGATACATATGTTTATTCGGGATATAACTAAATTAAAAGACGGACTTGAGCCTTTCCCCACTTCATTAAGAGGAATTAACTGGATAAAGTTTCTGGCACGTTACAAAATCGACGATCAGACAATCAACAATTCACTCTATAATCAATATCACCATTTATTGAACAATATAGAATATCACCTTCTTGGAAACCACTTGCTCGAAAACGGCTTTTCTTTGCTTTTTGGAGCTTACTTCTTCCAGGATGAGAGATTCTATAGGAAAGCCAAACTGATTCTTAAAAATGAATTGGATGAACAAATTTTGTATGATGGGGCACATTTTGAATTGAGTCCGATGTATCACCAACTTATGCTATTTAGAGTATTGGATTGTATCAATCTTATTGACAACAATCCCTGGAAGCGGGATAGCTTGGGCGAACTCTTGAAAGAAAAAGCCTCCGCAATGCTTGGTTGGTTGAATAAAATGACATTCGAAAATGGAAACATTCCACTCTTCAATGATAGCGCATTCAAGATTGCACCAGATACCAAAAAACTGAACGAATATGCAAAACGACTAAATATAAGACCCAAACATATAAAGCTTTCCGACTCAGGTTACAGAAAAATCAAATTTGACCGTTATGAGATGGCTATCGATGTTGGCAATATCGGTCCCGACTATATACCAGGGCATGCCCATAGCGATACTTTCAACTTTGAACTATATGTGGATAAAAAGCCATGCATCGTCGATACGGGTATTTCTACCTATGAAGTCGACAATCGGCGACTACTGGAACGTTCTACGGTTTCACACAATACGGTCGAAATCGAAAATTACGATCAAAGTGAAGTATGGGGCGGATTCCGGGTGGCGAATCGTGCTTACATTACATATCTAAAAGAAAACAGCAACAAAATAGAAGCTATTCATAATGGATATAAGAAAAAATTTGGGGTACTCCATAAAAGAATTTTTACATTTCATCAAAAACGCATTCTAATTACAGACAAAATTATTTCAAATAGGACGTTCCACGCCATAGCAAGGCTTCACTTCCATCCTGACACCACAATAATGAAAGAAGGAAATCATATTGTTTCTGAAAATTTAACCATCTATATCAAAAATGCTGATTTTAAAATCGAGACTTATCTATACGCTCCCGAATTCAATACATTGATTGAAGCGACAGTTGTGGAAATTCCATTCAAAAATCATTTGGAGGTTGAAATTTTATTATGAAAATTCTTTTTTTAACGGATAATTTTCCACCGGAAGTCAACGCCCCAGCGACCCGAACGTATGAACACTGCAAGGAATGGGTTAAAAATGGTATTGAAGTGACTATAATTACCTGTGCACCAAATTTTCCACATGGAAAAGTATACAAAGGATACAAAAACCGTCTATACCAAAAAGAGATAATAGATGGCATAGAAGTTATACGTGTGTGGAGCTACATTACATCCAACAGTGGATTTGTCAAAAGAGTATTGGATTATGTCAGTTTTGCCTTGAGCGCATTTGTCGTAGGGATATTTCAAAAATCCGATATCATCATTGCCACTTCTCCGCAATTTTTTACGACATGGGCAGGCTGGGGGCTCTCCAAGATAAAAAGAGAGCCATGGATTTTTGAATTGAGAGATTTGTGGCCGGAATCTATAAGAACAGTCGGGGCCATGAAAGAAGAGAGAATTTTGAATTTTCTGGAAAAAATCGAATTAGCTCTCTATAAAGACGCTACCAAAGTTATTGCTGTTACAGACGCATTTAAAGAAAATCTGATAAAAAGAGGCATAAATCCAGAAAAAATCGAAGTTATAACAAATGGAGCAAATATTGAACTTTTTTATCCGCGTGAAAAAGATCCTGTCATGTTAAAGAAACTTGGACTTGAAGATAAGTTCGTCATTGGATACATAGGAACACACGGAATGGCCCACAGCTTGGATTTTATCGTAAAATCTATTGCTAAAATTGATGATCCTGATATCCATTTTCTCTTTATAGGGGATGGGGCCATGAAAGAAACTATTGTACAACTCGCCGAAAAACAAGCTCTCTCCAATATCACATTTCTAGACTCTATACCTAAAGAAGAGGTGCCTATATATTTATCTATCTTAGATGTATCATTAGCGCCATTGAAAAAGTCCGATACATTCAAAACAGTCATACCTTCTAAAATATTTGAAGCATCAGCCATGTTAAAACCCACATTACTAGGCGTAGAAGGACAGGCACAAGAAATTATTGAATATTACAATGCAGGAGTATGTTTCGAGCCTGAAAATGAAAATGATTTTATTTCAAAAGTAGATATATTAAAGAATGATAAAGAGTTTTATACCCACTGCATCAAAGGATGCAAAAAACTTGCAAAAGCATATAATAGAAAAAAACTTGCAGAAAATATGTTCTCGATTTTAAAAAATGCGGCAGTAGAAAATTCCAATAAAATATAGACAGGAGTTTTCTATGAAGAAGTCACGTTTTACAGACAGCCAGATCATGGCGATATTGAAGCAAGCGGAAAGCGGCGTACACCGGTATCCCAGTTGTGCAGAGAGCACGGTATGAGCAGCGCGACCTTTTATAACTGGCGGGCCAAATACGCCTCAAAGCCGAGATTGTTCAGGAGGCTCTTGAAAAAAAGTGGTGAGGCCGTCTTCGAGAAAGAAGATGGCCCAAAGAGCCGTTAAGGAAAAAGCAGTGAGTATCCGACTGGCCTGTCGGGCCTTTCGTATCAGTGAGTCCTGTTACCGCTATGAGGCCAAACTGAATAAAGAGAACGAAGTGATCGCCGATTGGCTGATCCGTTTGACTACGGCTCATAGGAA
>Ga0256842_1002606_pt1 | contig 12739 bp, 12 predicted proteins | sample 4559240metaG_FD_185973 | JGI IMG/M metagenome (GOLD analysis project Ga0256842, IMG submission 185973) | Hydrothermal vent microbial communities from Guaymas Basin, Mexico - 4559-240 | ecosystem: Environmental > Aquatic > Marine > Hydrothermal vents | place: Mexico: Guaymas Basin | collected...
GGCATCACCAAACCTATCGACGTAATCGATCGGGCTCGTCGGGCGGAGGTTCAGGCCCAGACCCCTGGCCATAAAGCGATAACTCCTTCCGATTTCCTTCTTCGTGACCTTCGAAACCCTGGCTATCTCATCAAGGGTTCTGGGAATGCCCTCCATCCTGCAGGCCGCGTACAGAGCAGCCGAAACCATGCCCTCAATTGACCGTCCGCGGATGAGCTTCTTCATGACGGCCTTGCGGTAAAGGGCAGCGGCAGCTTCCTTCACGCGCCTTGGGAGCCTCATCTGGGCCGCCATTCTGTCGAGCTCGCTCAGCGCGAACGCCAAGTTCCTCTCGGCGGCGTCGTTTATGCGCATCCTCCGCTGCCACATACGGAGCCTTCTGAGCTTGCTCCTGTACATGCCAGTTATCTGATTGCCATGAATATCCTTGTCGCGCCAGTCTATATCGGTCGAGAGGCCCTTATCGTGTATCATAAGTGTCATGGGCGCACCAGTTCTTGCGCGCCTCGCCCTCTGGTCGGGATCGAAGGCCCTCCACTCCGGCCCTTCATCAACGACGTTCTCCTCAAGCACATAACCGCAGACCCGGCAGACGAGCTCTCCCCGCGTTCTGTCAAAGAAAAACTCCGTTGAACCACAAACCGGACACACCCTCTTATCGGCCAAAGGTTCTCACCCCCTTCTCTTGGGGGTGGGGCGTCTCGAACGCCTCTTTTTGGGCCGAGTTTCCTTTCCTTTTTTCCTGTTTCGATTATCAACGTACAGAACAGAGCCCACGTAGCTTTCGGGCTTCTTTACTCTGGGTTTTACTGCAACAAAAGGTGCCTTCACGGGACCAAAAACATCCTTGATGATACCAACAAAGGTGAGATCTTTGTCAACGACACGATCGTTCAAACTGGGTACCCAGTTCGTCCTGATTATCAGAAACCCCTGCTTTGCATAGTGAGAAACTCTCCCGAGCCGCTTCATAGCCCCACCCCAAAAGGCCATATCCTTTTAAACTTTTCGCTCAAATCATTTATAAGCTTTTCGGCCACTTCCGAAAGGCTTTTATTTGGGAGTGATCTAGAAGTTAAATTCAAATTCCTCTTTTCCAGAAACCCCCGATTAATCTATTAAACAAAAAAATGTCAAGAAAATGTTTTAAAAAGGCACTTTTTAGCAATAACTAGTCAATAGGGGGGTGATCAAATGAAGGCCCTTGAGAGGTATTTTGAATTCGACCGGTACGGAACGAACATGAAGACGGAAGTGCTCGCGGGGATCACAACGTTCATGACGATGGCATACATACTCTTCGTTAACCCCAAGATCCTCAGTGTGGCAATGGGATCGGAGGCATTCAATTCCCTCGTCGCCGTGACGGCCCTTGCTGCCGGCATTACAACCATTATAATGGGTTTCTACGCCAAAAAGCCCTTTGCCCTCGCTCCGGGGATGGGACTCAACGCATACTTCGCCTACACGGTCGCCCCAAAATACGGCTGGAAGGTCGCCCTTGCGGCTGTCTTCGTCGAGGGTGTAATCTTCATAATCCTGAGCGTGACAAAGGTCAGGAGTGCGATCATACACGCCATTCCGCTGAGTCAGAAATACGCGGTTGGAGCTGGAATTGGACTATTCCTGACGTTCATAGGACTAAACGATATGGGCCTGTTGACCGCAGCCACCGACAATGGTGTCTTGCTCTTCACAGGTCTAAACGCCTCGGCTCTGACGACCAAAGAGGGCCTACTCTTTTTCTTCGGTCTCTTTCTAGCCGGAATACTAATAGCCCTTCGCGTTAAGGGGGCCTTGCTTATCTCCATACTGACGACCAGCGTGGTGGGCTGGATTACGGGGGCTGCAAACTGGCCCACGCACATCTTCTCAACCCCAGATATAAGCTACACCTTCATGAAGATGGATCTTCAGGGCCTGATAAACGTAGGTGCCCTGGGAGTCGTCTTCGCGTTCTTCATGGTGGACTTCTTCGACACCCTAGGAACGGTAACAGGGCTGAGCGCCAAAGCGGGTTTCCTTACGAAGGAGGGCAAAGTTCCTGACGCTGAAAAGGTTCTCCTCACCGACGCGATAGGAACAACCTTCGGGGCGGTTCTCGGAACCTCGACGGTCACAACCTACATAGAAAGCGCCGCAGGTATAGAGGAAGGGGGAAGGACGGGAATGACTGCAGTGGTAACGGGGCTTCTCTTCCTCGCGATAGGTCTCTTCATAGCCCCCCTTGCCGGGGCAATACCAACCTTCGCAACGGCCCCCGCCCTAGTGATAGTCGGCTACTACATGCTCAGCGCCATAAAGGAAGTAGACTTCTCGGATCCTACGGAGGCCATTCCAGCCTTTCTCGTGCTCATAACGATACCCTACACGTATTCCATAGCGAACGGCATAGGGATGGGCTTCATAAGCTATACTCTGATAAAGGTCTTCAGCGGTCGCTGGAAAGAAGTTCACCCACTCATGTACATCCTATCGGTCGTCTTCTTGCTGTACTTCGCTTACCTGGGCGGAGCCTTTTGACGCCCCCTTTGTTTTTATCCCCTTGAAGAAGAGAGCCGTACTGGGGATCAACCTTCCTCTAGCTTCTCCTTGACGAACTGCTTTATTGCGTACGGACACTGCTCGCGTATGAACTTGGCGAACTCTTTCATCCTCCTCACAGTCTCCTCGTGAACGTAGTGCTCAAACTGGCAGGCGTCCTCCTCCGCTATCTCGGGCGGAATTCCAAGAATCTCCACGAAGAACTCAGTTAGAAACCTGTGCTTGGCATAGGTTCTTTCGGCTATTTTCCTGCCCTCCTCGGTGAGGAGAATCCTGTCATACTTTTCGTACTCCACCAGACCCTTACTACTCAGTTTTTTGAGGGCATCGATGACGCTTGGAGGCTTGACGTTCATTCTCTTGGCGATGTCCTTGACACGGATTATACCCTTGCTCTTGTAGAGGAGGTACATGGTCTCAAGGTACTCTTCCTCTCGCTTGCTAACCTGCAACGGCCTCACCTGAGTTAGGATAACCAAAAATGTTTAAGTAGTTTTCGGGGTCAGGGGACTATCTCGATCTCCACGGTCTCTCCCGAGCTCAGAAACGCCTTGACGTCCGAGGGAGTGAAGGGATAGCAGAGGATTAGATGAACGCCACCGAACTTCGAGAAGAACCAGAGATCCTGCCGGGAGGGCAGGCATACAGAATCCGGATGGGAATGGACGGTTCCCCTAACGCTCTCATCCAAGGGGAGCATCCAAGTGTTGAAAAATACCGACGTCCTCCCAAAGTGACCGGCTGGAGCTATGAGGACTTCTTCGAATATTCCATCCCTCTCCCTGAGAAACCCCGCGAACTCGTTCGGGTAAAAGCTCCTCGCGAGTTCTAGGAGGTATTCAAGAAGTTCCTCCCTTATCCTAACTTTCTCAACCAAGTTTCGCCCTCCAAAAAATTGAAATCAGAGCACAGCTATTGCCTCGATCTCCACATCAACACCCTTCGGCAGGTTAGAGACCTCAACGACTGCTCTAGCAGGTTTTGAGCTGGCAAAGAACTCGGAGTAAACCTCGTTGAACTCCTCGTATTTACTTATGTCCCTGAGATAAACCGTCACCTTAACCACGTTCTCAACGCTTCCCCCAGCGGCTTCGACAACGGAAAGGAGGTTTTCAATGGCCCTCCTGGCCATGTCCCTAAAAGTTCCCCTGACCAGCTCACCCGTCTCGGGATCGAGGGGAATCTGCCCGGACACAAAGAGCAGTCTGCCCGAGGCAATGACGCCCGGACTGTAGGGGCCGATGGGAGAAACCCCCTCCGGAAACACAAACTCCCTATTCATCTCGTTCACCTCAGCGAAGCGAAGACTCCTCATCCTTTCGTCGGGTGTCCTCGGCCTCATCACGGCTTCTTTTCTAGGTACTTCTCAAGGCTCTTGGCCGGCACGTCCAGCGAAAGACCGATACGCTCAAGGGCTATTCTGAGGGCATAAACCCTCGCGTGCTCCTCAAACCCAGGGGCAAACTCTGAAGGCTGAAAGTTGAGGTACCTCTCAACGATGGATGGTATCTCCGATTTCTTCACCTTTTTCCTTGGCCCGAACCACTCCTCAATGCCATTCACGTCTATACCAGCGTAAGCGGGGAGCTTAAGGGTCACTGTTTCGTTTATGCTAGCGAGCAAGCGGGCGACATCAACCTTCGGTGTCGAATCGTCTATTATGAGCCTCTTAACGACTATCCAGCTGCCGTGCTTGGCCGTGAAATTAACGTGATCATCGGGAAAGGGGAACACTACGCGAACCTCTTTTAGCAGGCCGTCCGGATAATCAACGGGAACGAACCTTGACAGGGTAAGCCTGACCAGCAATGCCCTCGCGGCATCGACGAGGAGTTTTTTGAGCTTCTTGTCCTCCTCAAAGATAAGTGCCCCGAGTTTTCTGGAGATACCAGGAGACTTAAGGGAAACGATTACCTTCGTTAGATCACCGTCAATTCCCTCGGCCAGGCTCATTATCCCCGCAACGTTCATGACATCGGTTAGGTATTCGGGAATCTTGGAGTTAACGGTGTTGCCAACCCTCGCAAGGAAACGAGCTATCTTTTCATCTTCAACATCGATCAACTTGTCGGCGACCTTCCAGTTTCCGTGCTTGGCCGTGAACATAACGTGATCTTCTACACTCCTCGGCATCTTCCATCCCCAATGCTAATAGCTTAAGAGGGGTATTTTATCTTTGCCCTTCTAAAGATAAAGTTATAAGCCTCGTGGGGTAGCATTGCCAGAGGCAGAGAAGGGGATGCTCATGGGAGAGGAGAGAACCCTCCAAACCGGCGAGACTCTCGACCTTGGGATTGAATTTGAAACGACTGAGGAGATTAAAGTCCCCGAAAGACTCATAGACCAGGTCATCGGTCAGGAACACGCCGTCGAGGTCATCAAGACCGCTGCCGGCCAGAGAAGGCACGTCCTACTAATAGGCGAGCCCGGAACCGGAAAATCAATGCTCGGCCAGGCAATGGCCGAACTGCTACCTACCGAGAACCTTGAGGATATACTAGTCTTTCCAAACCCCGAAGACGAGAACATGCCCAAGATCAAGACGGTTCCGGCATGTCAGGGAAGAAGGATAGTGCAGAAGTACCGGGAAAAGGCCAAGAATCAGGAGAACATGAAATCCTACCTCCTGCTCGCGATAGCCTTCATGGTCATGATGGCCGTTATGATGCAGTACAGCACTCAGAACTTCCTCATGGGGCTCTTCGTAATAATCCTCGCGATAATGGTCCTCTCAAACATGAGACTGAAAACGAGCGTTCTCGTGCCCAAGCTCCTCGTCGACAACTGCGGAAGGACTAAAGCGCCGTTCGTGGACGCAACGGGGGCACACGCGGGAGCACTGCTCGGTGATGTGAGACATGACCCGTTCCAGTGCTTTAGCGGGAACGAGAGCGTCGTTATACGAGAGAACGGCAAGGTAAGGGTTGTAAAGCTCAAGGACTTCATTGAAAAAGCCCTGAAGAACCCGTCGGGCGAGGGGACCGATGGTGATGTCAGGATAATTTACCACGACTTCAGGGACGAAAACGTTGAGGTCCTCACAAGGGAGGGATTCACAAAGCTCCTCTACGCCAACAAGAGGGTTGGAAAGCAGAGGCTGAGGAGAATAGTTCACCTCGAAAAGGACTACTGGCTCTCCCTAACGCCCGACCACAAGGTTTTCACCCCCAGTGGGCTCAAGGAAGTTGGAGCGCTCACCGAAAAGGACAATCCCATCAGAGTTCCAGTTACCGTGCTCGACGAGTTTGACGTAGCTAAAACCTACAGTGAGGAGGACAAGCTGAGGGACTACTTCCGCTGGAAGGAGCATCGCGAGAGGACGGGCCACGGCTACAAGATGGCATCGAAGGAGCTCGGTATAAAGGCGAGCACACTACGCTGGTGGGAGAAGGGGGCGAAGCCTAACTCCCTCAAGATGGCGGAGGAGCTCAAGAAGCTCGGCCTCCTACCCCTAAGGAGCGATGACGAGAAGCTTGAAAAGGTAGCCCTCCTTATGGGAGCGCTTTTCAGCGATGGCAACATCGACAGGAACCTCAACACATTGAGCTTCGTCTCAAGCGAAAAGGATGCCGTCGAAAGGTTTGTTAAAACCCTCAGGGAGCTCTTTGGTAACTTCAACTACGAGATCAGGGAGAATCGCGAGGCAAAGGGCAGGAGCATTCTTTTCAGGACTTGGGACAGGAGGGTGATAAGGTTCTTCGTGGCCCTCGGTGCTCCGGTCGGCAACAAGACAAGGGTCAGGCTTGAACTCCCGTGGTGGGTCAAGCTCAGGCCATCGCTGTTTTTGGCCTTCTTCGACGGCTTCTACAGCGGCGACGGCAGCGTCCCGAGGTTTGCCCACTATGAAAACGGCATCAAGTTCAACGGAACGCTTGAGGTGGCACAGCTTACTGACGAACTTGACAAGAAGCTTCCGTTCTTCGAGGAGCTCGCGTGGCACCTCAGCCTCTTCGGAATTGAAGCAAAGGTTAGAGTTGACGAAGCGAGGGGCAAGCACAAGGTCAGGCTCATCCTGTCGCAGTCCATAGACAACGTCCTGACTTTCCTTGAGTTCGTTCCGATAAGCCTCTCTCCTGCCAAACGGGAGAAGTTCATTGCTGAAGTCGAAAAGTACCTAAACGAAGCGGGTGATTCAAGACACGCCGACAGGCTCGACGAGCTCAGGAAGTGGCTTAATCGCGTGAAGAGGGGCGAGAGAAGGACCTTCATCGAGACCTGGGAGGACGTTGAGGTAACATATAACCTGACGACGGAGAAGGGCAACTTAGTAGCCAATGGCCTCTTCGTCAAGAACTCCGGTGGCCTCGGCACTCCCGCCCACGAGCGCGTTGAGCCAGGGATGATACACCGCGCCCACAAGGGTGTCCTGTTCATAGACGAGATAGCAACCCTCTCCCTCAAAATGCAGCAGAGCCTCCTCACCGCGATGCAGGAGAAGAAGTTCCCGATCACCGGCCAGAGCGAGCTCTCGAGCGGTGCGATGGTCAGGACGGAGCCGGTTCCCTGTGACTTCATACTCGTCGCCGCTGGAAACCTCGACACCGTTGACAAGATGCACCCGGCTCTTCGCTCGAGGATTAGGGGCTACGGTTACGAGGTTTATATGAGGACGACGATGCCAGACACCATAGAGAACCGCAGAAAGCTCGTCCAGTTCGTCGCCCAGGAGGTAAAGCGCGACGGCAAGATTCCACACTTCACGAGGGAAGCCGTTGAGGAAATCGTAAGGGAGGCCCAGAAGAGGGCGGGCAGGAAGGGCCACTTGACCCTACGCCTCCGTGATCTCGGTGGTATCGTGAGGGCAGCCGGAGACATAGCGGTGAAGAAGGGCAAGAAGTACGTGGAGAGGGAGGACGTCCTTGAGGCCATGAAGATGGCAAAGCCCCTCGAAAAGCAGCTCGCCGACTGGTACATAGAGAACAAGAAGGAGTATCAGGTCATAAAGACGGAAGGCGGCGAGATAGGCAGGGTGAACGGCCTAGCTGTTATAGGGGAACAGAGCGGCATAGTCCTCCCCATTGAGGCTGTCGTTGCACCTGCCGCAAGCAAGGAGGAAGGGAAGATAATCGTCACCGGAAAGCTCGGCGAGATAGCGAAGGAGGCAATTCAGAACGTCTCAGCCATAATCAAGCGCTATAAGGGCGAGGACATAAGCCGCTACGACATTCACGTCCAGTTCCTCCAGACCTACGAGGGTGTTGAGGGTGATTCGGCGAGCATAAGCGTCGCCACAGCCGTTATCTCGGCCCTTGAGGACATTCCAATACGGCAGGACGTGGCGATGACTGGCTCGCTCAGCGTTCGGGGCGAGGTCCTGCCCATCGGCGGCGCAACACCCAAGATTGAGGCGGCCATTGAGGCGGGTATAAAGACGGTCATAATTCCCAAGGCCAACGAGAAGGACGTTTTCCTGAGCCCTGACAAGGCCAAGAAGATAAGGATAATCCCAGTTGAGACAATCGACGAAGTACTGGAGATAGCGCTCGAAGACTCTGAGAAAAAGAGAGAACTTTTGAGCAGGATAAGAAGTGCCCTGCCCCTCCATAAATCCTGAGCGTTTCTTTTTTTTATTGGGGCCGTGAGCATTTACACTTTAATGAGTAATATCACCATAAAATATCATTGCATTAAAATAATAACACGGTAATTTCATAACATCATGTGATATTCAACTCCCAAATTAGCGGGATAAATGGCCATAAAATGTACCATTAAGAACTACAACCCATAGCCCCATCACAAAATGTTGAAAATTTTCCGAAAATCTTATAACCTCTAAGGGAATAGGGAAACTGTACACACCGGAGGTGTTAGGATGCCAAGGAAAGTTAAAATAGACTCCATAGATCTTAGGATCGTTCATCTCCTCTCAGAAAACGCAAGAATGACCTACAAAGAGCTCGCAGAGGCAATAGGAACAACGCGACAAAGGATCTCCAGGAGGATGGACAAACTCGAGAGAATGGGGATAATACAGAAGTACACCATTCTACCGGACTACGAGAGCTTGGGATACTCGTATATAATCCTTGGAATAACACTAAAACCCGGTGCAAAAACCGACTCCATAATTCAAAACCTCAAAGAAAAAGAACACGTCAAGATCATCCAGAAGGCCCTGGGTACTCACAACCTCGTCGTTCACGTAATAGCCCCGAAGGACATGAGGGAAATTCAGTCGATTATAGAATCCATCACGAGCGACATTGAGGATATTGATCACGTGGACATAGCCTTCATAACTGAGACCTGCAAGTTCCAGACTTTTTGACTCGATTCTTTTTAATTCTCGCCGATAGTCGAGGGAAAGAGTAATAAACAACCTGCCACGATAGGACACAGAAAACACCACTAAAATCAGGGGGTTCGGGACATGCACGATCCATCGTTCACAACGCTCATCATTGGTCTCATCGTGCCACTCCTCGGTGTGATTGCGTACCGGGTAAAGGCACTCGACCTAGCAGGAACCCTGGCCTCAGTCCTTCTTGGTATCCTCGTGATCTATCTGGGAGGCGTTTACACGTTCCTCGCGCTCCTCGTGTTTCTGGTGTTCGGAACCGCTACAACAAAGTATCGCTTTAACGAGAAAGTTAAGAAAGGGTTCTCCTCAATTGAGGAGAGGACGAGGAGCGTTGGAAACGTTCTAGGAAACGGGCTGGCAGTTGTGGTGTTTCTCATTGTAGAAGCAATCACAAGGCAGGACGTGTTCTGGGCGGCTACGTTCTCGGCCATAGCAACGGTCAACGGTGATACACTGGCCAGCGAGCTGGGGAAAGTTTATGGGAAGAGGCCCAGGCTCATAACAAACCTAAAGCCTGTAAAACCCGGCACGAACGGAGGTATTTCCCTCGCCGGGGAGCTTTTCGCGCTCCTTGGTGTTCTGGTGATTGTCCCCTTTGCCCTACCCCTCACGAAGTACGACCTCACCATGACCCTTGCTGTTCTGACAGGGGGCTTCCTAGGGATAAACGCCGACAGCTTCATTGGGGCTACCCTCGAAAACAAGGGACTCCTCGACAACAACGGCACCAATTTTCTAGCTTCCCTGATTGGAGGTTTAATAGGGGCGCTCGTCTTCTACACACTGGGCGGATGATGACTACGGCGGATTCCCGAACTGTGAGGACGACCTTAGGGTCTGACGCCAAATCACTCCCCTTTCTCTCCCCCTCTGAGGAACTCTTCATAAACCTCCCACAGTGAGACCAGAGCCGCGGGTATTCCATGCTCCGTTGCAAAGGTCATGTACGGGGCCAGATCAACAACGTAATCGGCAAAGCGGAAGAGTCCCTTAGGGATGCCCTCCCTCGAACCTATGAACACGACAACCTCTTTGGCGTAGTGAAGATCTTTCGCCAGCTTGTCCTTAACCTCTGCCAGAGTCGGGCCCTTGGGATCGGTTATTATCAACAGCCTCTTCTTACGCCTCTTATCCCTGACCACTTGGTAGAGATCCCAGACTGTAACGGGAACCTTTTCAACATTCCAGGGATAAGCATCCCTCTGGATCTGATAGCGGCTTTCCTGTCCGATCTTTACTCCCCTGATAAATTCCATGAGCTCGTAGGCATCCATCCTTTCTTTGGGAGCTATGATTAACTCCTTGACCTCGAAAGCCTGGGCGGCCCTTCCGATTTTCTCCCCGAACAGCCTACATGCTTTGTAATCACCCCAGTAGGGCATCTGAACGATCGTGAGCTTCTTGAAAAGCTTTCTTGCATCTATCTTGTCAGGAGTATACTTTCTGAACTCCTCCCCGGGGATTACAGAGATGTAAGCCTTATCCCCGATTATTTCCACTTGAACAACCTTATCGGGCCAGCTCAGATTGACGTCGGCGTTGGTGAGCTCCTTGATTTTAGCCCCAAGAACCCTATTGACATCGATGCTCGAAAAGTCGTGCTTCCCCCGTCTCTTGGTCTTCACGGCGTAGGTTTCGTTTTCACCGATAAAGTCAGCCAGTTTTTCCGCACTCTCCGCTATCTTCTCAAGACTTGCTTCAGTCTCGACGATCACCGGAATCACGCGCTCCACTTCGGGGATCTGGAGTATCTTCTCAAGAGCATCCTCATCCGAGCTTTCCACAAGTACAAGGCCAGAATATCCCATCGGCGATGCCCAAACCTCCGCTTTAGGCAGCAGCTCGGAGATGTAGTTGGCCGCAACGCTTTCCATGCCCCTCTGCGTTTTGACTATGAACTTCCTACCGGCACCCATCCCTAACACCAACCATCACTCAATCACTGGGTTTATAGACCTTTGGAGGCATGAAATCTTTTTATAGAGGGAGATCAACTATGAGTAAAAACGCTGGTCTTTTTTCATAAAAAATATACTAAGCCCTGGGAGGACTAAAGAAGCTCCTCAAGCATTTTTCTTTCGTTTTCGTTTCTTAAATTGAGTAGGTATATAATCACGCCCTTTCCGTTTCTTGCTTCTTTTCCACGGTAAACATCTTGGGCAAACGTTACAACAAATGCTTTTCTGGTGTTGAATTTTAGTGCACCCGTCTTGGCAGAGTTTAGGAGATGAACGTCTTTCCTTCCAACGGGCTCACCTTTGATGTCAAACTCATGCATCTCAACGGGCACCTTTTTGGATTTTGCCTTGATTATCCTCAACAGCGAGAAGAATTGGGGGTGGAGTCTTTTTCGTCGAATTTCCTGCCTAACTGCCTCAATGTGTCTAGAGTATTCCTTTGCGGTCTCTTCGTTGAGTACAAGAACCACAGTATCACTGCTGAGGAGTTTAACAAGAACTTCATAAGCGGTCATTGTTTCTCTGTCTGAGCGGATGTTTTCTCGGCCTCAAGGGCGTATCTAAGCACGTTGGTATCGACAACGGCAACAACCGGCATTTTAATCACGCCTTGAGCCAGTCGAGAAATGCATCAATGTCTGCTTCAAGGAAATCGGAAAGGTTCCCTTCGAGGCTCCCGTCTTCATGAACTATCATCTTTTCGAACACTGACTTCCCCCTCTCTTTCCTTGTGGAATACACCGTGAGCTCCTCAGGTTCCAGGCGTTTTTGGGCGACTGCGTTTAGCAGGCCGTAGAGGAGATGCTCCGAATGAGTCTCAATGATCAGCTGATAGTTCCTTTTCTCTAATACCATTAAGAGAAACTCGGCGAGCTCGTACTGGAGCTTGGGATGGAGATACATCTCTGGGTGTTCTATAAAGACCGTGCTTCCTTCCGGATAGAACGAGAGCGCGACGACTATTGGAAACAGAGCCGCCAAACCAGCTCCTGCATCGGCGAGGTTTACATCGACTCCTTCTGGTGTTGTTGCTATAATCTCGTATTCGTTTGGCCTCTCCGTGGGAACCCATCTAACATCATGAAGACCGTAGCGGGAGTAAAACTCCCTTATCATCTGAATGTTCTCTTTGAACTCGGTGCGGTAGCAGGAGTAGTAAAAGAGCCCGATGGCTTCCTGAACATTGGTGGGAACCTTTGAGAAGCTCGAGCCGGAGTGCTTTCTTTTCAACCTCCTGTCAGCAGTGAGAATGTGGAGGAGCTCCTTGCTCCTGTTCTCTCCTTCAATTGTGGTTTTGTAGGGGGGAGCCTCATAGGTTATCCTTGAGAAGGGTTTTCCCAAGAATTGACCCTCGATAAAGATTCTCCTCGACCCATCGTGCCGATAAACAACGCTCTCAAACTCGTCCTGAGTGAAGGGTACGAGCTTCCCTGCCATCAGTCCAAAGGCTTCGAGAACCGAACTCTTCCCGCTTCCGTTTGGACCAATTAGGAGGTTTAACTTAGAAAAATTGAGTTCAGCGCGCTCGATGGACTTATAGTTCTCGATTGTGAGTTTCGTGAGCATGAGCATCACCACATTGTACTTGCTCAAAATTGTTTTAAGGATTCCTCCGCAAGGGTTTAAAACTCCTCACCTTTCTATACCTAAGGAAAGAACGGAAGGTGATGTTCATGAGGGTTTACATTGCCGAGAACGTCGGGGGCGTTTACGCCTTCGACGAGAGCGGGAAGCTCATCGCGAGCAAACCCTTCAGCGGAAAGCCAGAGACAAGCCTCGACAGGCTTTTGAAGGGAGAACCGAGCGACGAACTGATTGCCCTCCTCGACGAGCTGAAGGGAGAGGGGTACGAAGAGTTCATCGTGGAGGACACCGAGCTGGGCAGAAAGCTCAAGGAGCTCGGCTACAACGCAACAGCTGAGTTCCCGAACCT
>Ga0256842_1002607_pt1 | contig 12727 bp, 8 predicted proteins | sample 4559240metaG_FD_185973 | JGI IMG/M metagenome (GOLD analysis project Ga0256842, IMG submission 185973) | Hydrothermal vent microbial communities from Guaymas Basin, Mexico - 4559-240 | ecosystem: Environmental > Aquatic > Marine > Hydrothermal vents | place: Mexico: Guaymas Basin | collected...
AGACCTCTATAATCTGCAAACTAAAGCCATTAGGACCATTCCATGGATTGTCCCCAAGCTTTTTGAAGTAGAATTCCATTACGTAATAGTTTGTTTGCTCGAGCATTCTGAAACGGAGGAGATCGAAGTCTCCTTTGCTGAATACTTTGTCCTTTGGATACGTGTAAGTTCCAGGCCCATAGTCATCACCCTCAGGATCCTTTATGTCTGCAATGACAACACCTCTGACCTCTGTGGGCAATTTAACCTCTATGGGAGTGGTGATAATATCAAGCTGTCCGTTCTTTATAGTTGATACTGCAAAGTATATATCCGAGGGGTTTTCAATGAATTTAAATGGCACTGTTATCTCGATACCGCTTGAGGTTATTTTTGAAGTACCGTTTCCTATGAATTTATAGTCATCATAGCTGGTGGCGTTGTAAATCATGACCTTTCCATCCTTGTAGACGACATGGGTTGTCATCATAAGTCCGACACTGTCCTTGCTATAGGGATAATGGGAATATGAAAACTCACTGGGCTTTTTCTGGAGTAGGGTGAAAGTATTTCCAATGAAGCGTTTTGGATTCCAGATACTGATTTCGAGCTGAGTGATATTGCCCTTTACAATGAAGTGCAGACCCTTCCCGTCAAAGTAAAGTCTAACACCCTTAGCCTGTGTTGAAAGGCTTGACCATTCCTTTGTTTCTCCTTCCTTAAGACCAACCAAGTCTCTGATGACATATGGCTCTCCATTAGGGAAGTAATCCCCATAGAGATAGCTTGGGGGTTTCAAGCCCGCAAGCTTATACATTTCATACAGATAATCTTTGAAGAGCCTTCCAAATCCCTGATCAAACCCACTGTCCTGATCCTTGCCGTACCACCAGAACCAGTCACTTCCTTCTGCACGGAGGAGATACTCATATACCTCTTCCCATTTCTCGGAGCTCATCTGCGCTTTGTGCTCAAAAAGATCCTTTCTCGCCAGATAGAGCCAGTACCAACCTAAATTCTCCTGTCTCTCCCCTATCCACGTTGAGAGGGTTCCGTCTATCCAGCTTGATTCAGGCCAGAGATGCTTTTCGGTTTTTCCTACAAGGTCATAGAGTTCACTTAAGCTTGTAGCTTTAAGAAGGGCATCGATGTTATCCTTAAGATCAAGATATTTCATCTCTTTTGGCGTTAGAACGTTTGCCTTGTCACCGTACATCTCTATGTACTCGCTGGGTGTTACCGTTCTGATCAGCCCCTGCTTCTGCAGTTCCTCAAGCTTCTGGTAGAGCATGTTCAGGAAGGCACTCCCTGTATAGGGATAGTTCTCCCATGGATTCTCACCATCTAGGGCTACAACATAAACAAGAGAGCCATCACGGTTTTCTTTCTGCACTTTAAGCAAATCTCCTATGAAGTCTGCGACCGCCTGTTTCTGATTCATTCCAGCATAATTGAAGCCTACTTTATCACTCAGCACATGATCACGCGGGAAGATGTATATTTTTTTTCCATTGAATTCAGCAACCCATGGTTTGTAATAGTTCGAAATACCGCTGGGAACCCCCATCTTCTGAAGAACGAGTTGGTCAGATATGATCCATTGCCATCCATTCTCAGCAAGTATCTTAAGGGTCTCATCGTTGAGAGCACATTCCGCAGCCCATCCGCCCTTTGGAGTGGCCGTTCCATTTCCGAGGTATTTCCTGTATAACTCATTTGCCTTCTGAACTTGCTTCTTGAAGTCATCTTCCCAGCCTAGGTCGTTGAGTATCGGCCCTATAGGATGAGCATATGGGACCACAGTTACCTCAACGTTCCCATTACCAAGCAGGTAGTTAACCTTTTCATACTCTTCAAAAACATGACTAAGAAGCCATTTCTGGACTTCCAAAACGGTCTTAACATCTTCCCTCGTGTAGCCTCCTGAGTTCACCTTTTCATACAGAGCCTTGAGTTCTGGATGTTCTATTATATAGTCATGGTTCAGCCAAGCCAGATTGAATAGGACGGCTAAATCTATATAATCCTGCTCGGTGAATTCACTGGTTATCTTCTCTTTCTGCTCTTCGAGAGGCAAATTCCCATACTTAGCAAAAAGGGCATTTCTTTTGTCGGTTAGCTCTTTATACCGGACCCATGTTTTCCTCATTGGATTTCCGTTCTTATCCATAACAGGCTCTCCGTTCCACGGTATAGTATTATCAAAGAAACCTCCGGGAGCTTGAAGCATAAGCCACTTTTCATCTACTGTTAGGGCTTTCCCGTCTGCTATTTTCTCACTTATTTCTTCTCTCAAATCCATCTTGTCTTTTGTATACATGACTACCTGCTGAATTAAAGAGCCAGATAAATCAATGGTTGCATGGACATCTGGATACTTGCTGAGTATTGCCGGCATCATCCAGTAATCCCTGGCTGCATGCAACCTGACCCATGGAAGAACGAACTGATCATTTATAGGATCATAGTAGAATGGCTGGTGCATGTGCCATACTATGATAACGTTAAGTGGTTTTGCTTCATCTGCATTTGCGTATCCATACATCCCGACAAGACTTCCAAACATTAAAAGAGTAAGAAATAAAGCAATCTTTTTCATATACATCACCTCATTCCTTCAAACCACCAAGAGTTAATCCACTCCTTATATAATTCTGTGAGAGCAGGAACATTATGAAGACTGGCAAGGCAAATATAAGAGCTGCAGCGGCGAACTGGTTCCATGAAATTGACCTCAGATCGGCGAGCATCGTGTAAAGCCACACTGTCAGTGGATAGTTCTCCTCACTGAGGAGAAGGTTAGCAAGGATCAGCTCTGTCCATCCCCCAATGAATGCGAATATTGCAACTGTAGCTATTCCTGGCAGGGCCATTGGGATAAGCACGTGTCGTATGATTTGGATATAGCTGGCACCGTCGACCAAAGCTGCTTCATCGAAGTCCGTTGAGATAGAATCAAGGTAGCCCTTAAGGAGCCATGTGTTAAAGGGCACACTTCCTGCGGAATATATTATCGGGAGCACGTATATGTTGTTGGTCATATGAAGTTTAACGAGCATTCCATAAAGTGCTACCAGCCCTGCTATTCCAAGACCGCCTGAGACCTGTGTGAACATCAGGTAGAAGTAGAGAGTGTGCTCTCTTCCAAAGAATTTCAGCCTTGAGAATGAATAGGCCGAGGGTATGACGAGAAGTAGGGTTAGCAGTACAGTGAGCAATGCTATTATGAGGCTCCTTTTCATGTATCCCCAAACGTTACCACCGATTTTTGACATCATGATATACTCAAAGTTCTTAGCTTCTAATATATTGTCGCGTGCATTAATCTTTCCTCCCTGCTGCAGGAATATTGTCTCCCCCTTGGCCATATATGTATTATTGCCTATTTTTTTGAATTTGGAGAGGTCTAACGGGAGATTTTTTGTATCTTTCACTGTCAGTATGATCTCTTCTCCTGAGACATTTATATTGCGAACCCCAAGCACTGCGCTTACCCTTCCTGCTTTCATTAAAATGTATTGACCTCCTACAATTAATTTCGATCCATCTTCCCTGGTTTTTTCAGTTCCCCCTTTTCTTTCCTTTATTTTTATGTCAGACAATGAAAATCTCGCCGAGGAGATTCTACCCTGTATCTTGCCATTCTTTACTTCCATATTAAACCTATTCAGGGAATCGGTAATCACTGCATCCTTTGTTGTCAGCGTAAATTCCTTCGTTTTTAAAAGTCCCTCTTCATGTCCGAAAAGAATTTCTCTGTAATTCTCCAGCGTTATATTTTTTGGAATCAGCTCCAGATGTGTTGTTGCCAGAGCTCCGGAAGGTTTCAAGGAGATTGTGAATATGTAATAGACCGGGAACAGTAAGAGTCCCATAATGACCAGAGCTAAGAGAGTCATTGCGACTGTTCTTCCAAGCTCACCTTTTCTCATCCTCATGCCTCTGCCCCCTTCTGAAGCTTTGTAATTTTCATGCTAATTAGCATATATGCAGCGAGCACTATTGTGGCAATCAGCAGAACAGCTGCAGCTTTGCCATAATGAGGTCTGGCCGAACCAAAAGCTTTCATATAACCGTAGAGCAGGAGAAATCTGTCTTGGAATAACCCTCCATTATATATGAACGGCACGAGGAAGTACTGGAAGCTTGCCGCTGAGGTCAGTATTGTGGCAAATGCTATTGGCTTGCTAACTATCGGAATAACAACCTTTGTGAGCCTCTGCCAATAGTTAGCTCCATCTATAATTGCGGCCTCAATCAATGTATCAGGCACTGATTGCAGTGCTGAGGTTATGACTGTCATCATGAAAGGATATGCGAGCCATACTTCGATAATGTTTAACGCCACAAATCCCCATGTGGCACTGGTTGTCCAATCCGGAGGGTTCATGATGCCAATATCCTTAAGGATTATATTTATCGGACCTACTACAGGATCAAACATAAAACGCCACACCATAACAGAGAACAGCAACGGGAGAGCCCACGGAATTATCAACAAAGCTCTGTAGAAAAACTTTCCTTTAACATACTTGTTATTATATAGAACACTAAGAAACACGCCAACCACAACTTTAAGCGTCACACTGGTGGCAACAAAAATCCACGTCCACAAAAATGCATTTCTAAACCCACTATCGCTTAGAGCCCATTTGAAATTTTCTAGTCCTACAAACTGAAGCTTTGGAGCATCAGGTGCCTGTATAGGAAAATTTCCTAATTGAGCATTTGTGAAAGCTATGTATATAGAGTACAGTATAGGATATATGTTGAAAAACAGGAACGCTGCCAATCCTGGCAGGATTAAAGCAAGAGCGGCCACAGTTCTCTTACGCATCTCCACACCCCCTCAATTAAAAATTGAAGAAAAGAAAAGTTCCAACATTGGCCCTAACTCTTTAAACTTTGAAGAATTTCATTTTGAGCATCTTTCAAAGCTTGATCAATGGTCTTTTTACCTGCAATGATATCAGTGATCGCTGTTGCAACTGGTCCCCAAACGCTTCCCATCTCCGGGCTCTTTGGCATTGGAATAGCTTCCTGAACTGCCTGTCCAAATCCATAAAGAACTGGATCAGATTTTACTTCAGGATCATTGAGAACTTCCTTAAGAACAGGGATGTAACCGTTTTCAAGAGCAAGGGTCTTGGCGGCATCTGAATTGGTTGTGAGCCATTTGACAAACTCCCAAGCAGCTTCTTTGTTCTTTATACCTTTGGCGAAATAAATTAGCTTAACACCCCCATATGGGTGTGGATAGTAAGTCTTTCCGTTCTTTGTAATTGGAGGCAGAGGAACAACACCAAAGTTTATACCTTTGTCCTTAACGTTCGGTATACTCCACGGTCCGTTAATCATCATTGGAGCTTTACCATCAAGGAAGAGGCTAACTTGGGCGTTGTAATCCTGAGTGTGAGCCACATATGGGAATATCTCGTTAAAGAAGAACTCAAAACCTTCTTTGGTTTCAGGCAGATCAAGACCGGGCTTCTTTGTTTTGTCATCAAAGTAGTAGCCTCCGAATGCATGAACCCATCCAGAAAGGAAGTACGGATCCATCGGGGTGGCCAGACCGTATGTGCCCTTGTCGGGGTTGTAGTACTGCTCCATAATCTTCTTCATGTCCTCAAATGTCTTCGGCGGCTCCTTGACCATCTCTTTGTTGTATATAAGAGCAACAGTCTCCGCTGCAAACGGCATTGCATAGTAGTGCCCGTTGTACTCAATAGCATTTTGAGCCATCGGACTGAACTTGCTGATAATATCCTTGGTTACATAATCATCAATTGGCTCCAGCATTCCTGCCTCGGCAAACTTTCCAATCCAGTCGTGCGCCCATATGAAGAGGTCAGGGCCCTGACCGGCTGGAATGGCGGCTTTGAGAGATGTCTCAAGATCAGCCTTCTTCTCAAACTTGATCTGAATATTAGGGTGCTCAATCTCAAACTCCGATGCCAAATCCTGGAAGACCTTTAGCTCTTCCTGACCCATAGCATGCCAGATTACTACAGTTACAACCTTTTGGCTTGAGGTGGTCGTTGAGGAAGTCGATGTAGTTGCAGTTGCACTTGCTGAGCTTGACGTAGTTGCTGAAGAAGTCGTTGTGCTTGAGGTGGTTGTTGTTCCACCTCCACCTACACATCCACTTGCTACTATACTAAAAATCAAAACTCCAACTAAAAGCAAGGTAAATATTCCCTTCTTCATAGCTTATCACCTGTCATGACTTCGGTGTATTAGTATCATCGCCAGTGATATATATACCTTGCGCTTCAATGTGCATGTTTATGACACATGTTCAAAGTTAACCTTCAATTAATAATACGGGCTATACAAAACGACCATGGATTTAGATATCCTTTGTCTAAATGACCAGCTAACAGCTTGTAGTCTGAAGTTAGTTCAATTCTCTGTCTGCTATTGGAATAATTGATTGCAACAAGAATCTGTTCATCTCCGTATACCCTCTCATAGACCAGCAGCCCATCCCTGAAAATCAGTGGCTTAAATACCCCTACTTGAAGGGCTTTGCTTTTGCGCCGCAGCTTTATCAGCGCTTTTGTAACCTTCAGTATCTCCCAATCCCATCTTTCCGGATTCCATTCCATCAAAGCCCTTGAGCGCTCCATGGGAGAGCCATCTATGTTCCTAAGTCCTATCTCATCCCCGTAGTACATCGATGGGATACCTTTGTATGTCATCAAAAAAGCAAGTGCGCAGAGATACTTTCTCCTATCATTGACAAGCCCAAGAAAACGCTCCACATCATGATTATCCAAAAAATTGTACATAAGAAACTCGGCGGGTCCATAGTATGCACTCAGAAGCTCAAGCCAGTTTAGGAATTCCCCTGCATTCATCTCGTTGTAGACAAAGAATCTCAGAAAGGCCTCATATAGAGGATAATTCATTGTTCCATGGAATTTATCAAAAATCCAGAGTCTGGCATCATCCATAACCTCGCCGATAAGGTATGCATCCTCCGGCAGTTTATACCTGATCTCACGCCACAGCTCAGGTGAAACACCATGGGCAACATCAAGCCGCCAGCCATTGACACCTTTCTCAAGCCAGTGCTTCATCACGTTAGCTATGAAACGCCTGACCTCTGGATTCTCATGGTTCAGGCGGGGCATAAGCCAGACAGAGAAGAAGGTTTCATAGTTCCAGCCGAGTTTCTTAAGCTTTTCTGATTTATCTCTCTGCGACTCCTCAGAGCTGAGAACTTCCAGAAATCCCTCCGATATCACAGGAAACTTGACAATACGATAAAAATTTCTGTATCTGCTCTTCCTGCCATTTTTTACAACATCCTGAAAACAAGGATGGAAAAAGCTCGTGTGATGGAATACACCATCGAGAATTAACCTGATGTCACTTTTTTTCAATTCCTTTACGAGTCTGTTAAAAGCCTCATCTCCTCCCAGCCTGCGGCTCACATGATAATAGTCCGTGACGTCGTAACCATGATACGTCTTTGATTTAAAGATCGGTGTTAGATACAGGGCATTTATGCCAAGCCCCCCAATGTAGCCAAGCCTCTGCAGAATTTCCCAGAGCTTACCATCCCTTTCAGCAAAGCGATCAGGCATTATCTGGTAAAAAACTCTGTCAAGCACCCACTCAGGGAAGGAATATTTCTTGGGGTATGCTCTAAAATCTCCATACTCCACAACTCCATCCTGAGTGTGAATCTCAAAGTGATACTCCAGCTTTTCCTTCATGGGGAGAGTTGTCTCAAAATAATCGAAGAGATCATCAACAGCTTTTTTCCGCATCTCCATCCTATTTTCAGAGATAAGATATACCCTACGTGCCTTTCCTTTTAATGCCCTAAAACGCACATAGATTCTATCTCCAAACAGGTAGAGGTACGTAAGGGAGGGGTGGTGGTAAAATTCCTCACCGGAAAAAATTCTTGCTACACTTACTTCATCTTCCATCTTGTAGGAGAGCCTCCTGTAAAATGCTCTCTCGGGATTTTCAGGATCAGGGATTCTCGTGCCCTCAACGGAGAATGCATAATACCAGAAGCCTTCAGGCAGCTCAACTTTTATGCTCCATCTGTTACCATTTTCCTTCATCCTGAAGCTCCCTTCATTGAAGGCATTGAAATTTCCAAGGAGATATGCATAACTTCCCTCCTTTGGAATTGAGAATTCAACAGAGGCCACCTTTCCCATAACGTCATCATCTCTGAATGCGAAAGTTTTATACATATTAACCACCACCCTATTTTAGTATCACTACCGATGTTTAAACTGATGCAAGTGAATATTAAAATCTTTGGAGGCGTGAATATGAACGAGGAAGAGATTGTTGAAAAACTGCAGAAGCTTGGGCTAACTAAGTATGAAAGTCTGGCATATATAACTCTTCTAAAGCTTGGCCCTTGTAAGGCAACAGATGTAACAAAGGAAAGCGGTATCCCACACACACGAGTCTATGATGTTCTGAGCTCCCTTCACAGAAAGGGATTTGTCGATGTTATGCATGGCACACCAAGACTCTACAAGCCAGTTAACCCAGAGGTTGTACTTGAAAAGCTCAAAGAAGAGTTTATAAAGGACATAGACTCGTTAAAAGAAGCATTCCTTGAGCTATATCGTTCAGTTCATGGCGAAGAGTTGCCAGAAATTTGGACAATTCACGGCTTCGAAAATACACTTGAAAGAGCAGAATATATTGTCAGAACTGCAAAGTATGAAGTACTAATCAATACCCCTTTTGAGTTCCTTTGGCTACTTAGAGAGGAAATAAAGAAAAGAAGAGACATTGTTTTTGTTATAATAAGCAATTTTGATGAAGTTCCAGACTGGCTCAAAAAAGACAACATAATACTGGCCAGAAGCGGTGGGGCCCCGTGGCTTATGGCAAGTTGGATAATAGGTGATATTGACTATGCTTTATTCTTCGGAGCATTGCCAAGGGATAAAAGAAAAGAAAAATTCTATTCATTCTGGGCCAAGAGTCCAAAGATAATCCAGAACTACATGCACTGGTTTTACACAATTTACTTAGACAACAGCAAAATTGTTAAGCCAATTGAATATGAAAACCTTGGAAAGCCACTGAGTCTTGTCAACATCAGGACACTTATAACTGTTCTCAAGCACACTTCCCTTCCGAAGAAGGTCGAAGTTGTGGGCAGACTCGTTGAGAGTAAAGAGCCCATAAACCTCGAAGGCCAGGTGGTTGAATATGAATACACACCCCTAACCGCAAGCATAACAATTCAGGACAAAAGGGGACGAGAATGGAAAGTTGGTGGGCTTGGAAGCTACTTTGAGGACATTGAAGGGGAAAAGTTCATACTTCTTGAGTAGGTGGTTGATATGAATTTACTTGCATTTGAATACCTACCTATGAAAGTAGCAGGTGCTTATTTAAGTAAGGGCAGGTGAGTAAAAATGAAAGTCCTCTTATTAGCCTTTGAATATCTACCTGTGAAAGTAGGCGGACTGGCTGAGGCAGTTACAAGCATAGCAGAAGGACTGGCAAAGGTGGGACATGAAGTTCTCGTCTTTACACCCTCACATGGCCGCATCGAAGGGGAACAGGTAGCAGATTTCAGAATCACGGCATTCGGAGGAGAGTTTGAGGTCAAAGCATATGAAAGGAACCAGAACGGTGTTAGAGTGTTTGCCTTGAGTGATGTCCTCCTCGATAATCCCGATGTTTATGGTCCTGGGTGGGAGGGACTGCTTCAAAAGACGGTTCATTTTGGAAAGGCAAGTGCAGGCCTGCTCAATGAGCTCCTGAAGAATGAGAAAAAGCCTGAAGCCCTGCATGCCCATGACTGGCATACGGTCTTTGCAGCAGCCCTCATCAAGAAGTATTTCCACATTCCCCTAACTGCAACAATCCACAGGCTCAACAAATCCAAGATACCCGGCCACTTCTTCCATGATGCTCAGGTTGGAGAGCTGGCGCCCTACCCAGATATAGACCCCGAGCACACGCTTGCATACATTGCCGATGCAGTAACAACCGTCAGCAAAAGCTACATGTGGGAGGAATGGGGATTCTTCGGGATGTTTGAGGGGAAAGTAACCCACGTCTTCAACGGCATAGACTGCTCCTTCTGGAACGAGGCATTCCTGAGTGGAGATAGGAAGGAGCGCAGGAAAAAAATCCTCGAAAAGTTCGGCATGAGCGATGGAAAAACCTTCATGTTCATAGGTCGCTTTGACAAGGCTCAGAAAGGTGTTGATACGCTCTTCCATGCGATAGAACTGCTTTCCAAAGACCCTGCGTTCAATGAGATGCGCTTTATCGTGATAGGCAAAGGCGACCCTGGGCTTGAAAGGTGGGCTCACGCAATGGAGAACCGCTTCCCCAACTTCAAGGCTGTGACGAGACTCCTCAAGAGGGAGGAGGCCAGGGAGCTCTATGGTTCTGTGGATTTTGTCATAATCCCCTCCTATTTCGAGCCCTTTGGCTTAGTGCAGCTTGAAGCAATGTGCCTCGGGGCGATTCCGATAGCGAGCGCCGTAGGAGGCTTGAGAGACACGATAATCGACATAGATGCTGATCCTGAGAACGCCACCGGAATCCTCGTACCTCCGAGAGATTCATTCGCTCTGGCTAGGGCGATGATAAGGGCAAAGGAGCTTGATGAGGAGACCTTGAACAGGTTAAGGACAAACGGTAAGGTAAGGGTTAAGGCATTCACATGGGAATCAGCTTGTAGAAGATATGTAGAGGTCTACCGGGATAACACAGATAAAGCAATATCCTTCATCCGCTAACGCCAGCCGAACTCCTTCAGGAACTTTATTTTTAATCTTTTTATCGTTCCAGAAACACCAATGGTTCTAAAAATCACCCATGAGCCGTTTATATGAGTGACCAGCGTCAGGGCAAAGCGAATATCCTCAACATGTTTTCTATCCACCCTGATTATCCCTGTCTGACTTTTTTCATCGAATTTTATTAACCATGGTTTTGCCCTGGCCGAGCCGAGAATTCCAAGCGTCGAAAGGCAAGCATCCCAAATAGCCCTCTTTACCTCCTCCCTTTTAAACGGCCTCTCCCCGATGAGCTGAAAGGCTATGTAGCGGTGCTTGTCCCTCAGGGTAGGTGGCAGGTACTTCGGCTTCTCCCTCATAGGCATCTGCACAACTTTGCCCGCCAACCTTTTTAAGTTCTACCCCAAACAATTTCCCATGGCAGTAAGGAAGACAGACTACTTTTCGTACGCTGTGGGAGAGCTGCCAAAGGGCTGTCGGCTCTGCGTTAGGGGTGAGAAGCTCGTCCTGTTCACCACTGGAGTTTGCCCGAGGAGCTGCTTCTACTGTCCGCTGAGCCCCTGGAGGAGGGAAGATGTTGTTTACGCTAACGAGAGGCCTGTGAAAAGCTTTGATGACATCCTTAAAGAAGCTCTTCTGATGGAGGCCAAAGGGGCAGGCGTTACGGGTGGCGACCCGCTGGCAAGGCTCGACAGGACGACTGAGTATATACGGGTTCTCAAGGAGGCCTTCGGCGAGGACTTCCACGTTCACCTCTACACCACCGGCGCTTTGGCCACGAAGAAGAACCTCGAAAAGCTCTACGATGCTGGCTTAGATGAGATACGATTCCACCCTGATCTCTTCAACCCGAACTCGAAGCTCTTCAAAGTCGAGATTGAGAACATGAGAAACGCCTTCGACTTCGACTGGGACATCGGAGGTGAAATTCCCTCGATTCCGGGACAGTTCGAGAGGATGAAGTGGTATGCAGAGTTCCTTGACAGTCTCGGAGCGAAGTTCCTCAACGTGAACGAGCTTGAGTTCAGCGAGACGAACCTGAGGGCGATTCTCGACAGGGGCTACAGGCCGATAAGCGACGAGAGCGCCGCCATAAGGGGGTCCCTTGAGCTCGGCCTTAAGCTCCTCGAATGGGGTGAGGAGAACACCTCACTGAGCTACCATCTGTGCACGGCGAAGCTTAAAGATGCAGTCCAACTTAAGAACAGGCTGAGGAGGATGGCCAAAAACGTGGCCAGGCCCTACATGGAGATAACCGAGGACGGAACGCTCCGGTTCGGCATTGCCGAATACGACGACCTCGACGAGCTTTACGAGCTTCTCGTCGAGGAGGCGGAGGTTCCACCAGAGTGGCTGTACATCAACAGGGAGAAGGGCAGGATAGAGATGCCGGAAGAGGTCGCTGTCGAGCTGGCTGAGGCAATAGAGGGCGATGTGAGGTTCTTCATCGTTGAGGAGTACCCGACCTTTGAGGGGATTGAGGTCGAGAGGGTTCCGTTGCCTTAACCCCGGAGGGCGAGCTTTGCAAGCGGGTCGGTGAGGTGGTACTCGCCATTCTCTTCCTCAATCCAGCCCATCTTCTTCAGGTTCTTCAGGAGTTCGTGAAGCCTTGGTTCAGGAGTTTTCATTTTCTTGAGTTCCAAGTAGTCTCGTATAAGGCTCCACCTGTTGTAGCCCAGTGATATTGCTTTTAAAATTCCCACGTACCGCCTGCTCCGCCTTTCAAGTTCCGAGAACTCGCCAAGGAGGAGGCCTTTGGCGATGCTGAGGGTTGAGTCCATAGCCCTTTGAAAGTCATGAGTTTCGAGGTATTTCGACCCGAATAGGACGAGCCAGCCTGGTATGCCGTCGAGTATGGAGACGGCCTTCTCAAGGTCTTCCTCCGGCACTTCAACCCCTGCCTCTTTAAATCCTGCTCGCAGAAATGCCCTTGATGTCTCGCCGTCAAAGGGCTTTACATAAATCTCTCCTCCGACCCTTCCGTAGAGAGGGCTCTC
>Ga0256842_1002608_pt1 | contig 12726 bp, 11 predicted proteins | sample 4559240metaG_FD_185973 | JGI IMG/M metagenome (GOLD analysis project Ga0256842, IMG submission 185973) | Hydrothermal vent microbial communities from Guaymas Basin, Mexico - 4559-240 | ecosystem: Environmental > Aquatic > Marine > Hydrothermal vents | place: Mexico: Guaymas Basin | collected...
ATGATCTATCTACTCTATCAGATGAAGAGATCAAAGGAAGGGTGATATTACAGGCAACTTTAATGGCACTAAAATATCTCACTACACCTGAACCAGGCAAACATCTAAAGCGAATTTTTAGTCTTTTTAAAGACCTTGGTGAGAGCAATACACCTCTTCAATATTTAGAAACACTTCTCTCCTATATAGCCAGTGCTAGTGATAAAATAGAAGAAAAAGATATAAAAGAAGCAATAAAACAAATAGGAAAGGAGGCTAATATTATGCCAACTCTTGTAGAAAAATGGATAGAACAAGGACGTATGGAAGGGCGTATGGAAGGCATGATTCTGGCCCAGGAAATGGTCATGGAGGCTCTGATAGAGAGATTTGGACTCCTTAAACCAGAATTGTCTGTTAAAATTAGAGGTATTGTGAACAGGGATGTTTTAAAGACCCTGCATAAACTGGCTATTAAAGTAGACTCCATACAGGAATTTGAGGAGAAATTAAAACAACTTAAATTGTAAGAGTAAGGCACTATAGAGTGAATAGTGGATTGTCTTGCCTCAGACGGAATTGGAATTTCCCTGGATAAAAATAAGCTAGTCTTAATTTACAAAAAGGCCTATAAAAGATAAATGTCCCTATTCGGATAAATTCCTTAAAATCTTTTGCAATAAACGGAGGACCATTGTTAGATATTATATGAGGACTATTGTCTGGAAATTTCTCCTTTGCCCTTTGAAATATTATCTCCACATCTGCTTCTCTCACCTTTTCCCTTATCTCCCAATGTACAATATATCGACTATAACCATCTAAAATACTACACAAATCAGCAAATCTCGGTGAGTTTGAGGAGTTAGGATTTATGGGGTAATACAAGGAAAATGATATTTATTTTTCGCAAAGTATGGGAAAAATGACAATATTGAAGGTTTAGGAAAAAAATTGTATTAATGTTCAAATAATTTGTTGTAATTATTATACAAATAGGTTATTTTAGGAGGAAAATTAAAATGGAGAGATTATTTTATGCATGTAAAGAAACATTTAAGTTTTACGGCATTAAGGAAAAAATTGTCTAATCGGTTGTTAGAGATGGAGGACAATCGGGATCAAGGTAAGGTTAACCACAGTATCCATGATTGTTTTATGAGTGGTTTTGCCATGATGTTTTTTCAGGATCCTTCTTTAATGAGTTTTCAAAGGAGGATGAAAGAGGGGCGAAATATGAGTTATATTTTAATAGCGAAGCCTAAGGATCATAAATTGATGATGGAATGGGTATCAGAACAAAAGATAATGGGAAATGTAGCGAGGATGGAATATAAGGATAAGAAAGGCCGTAAGCATGTAGGGGTGAAGGAAGGAACACTGGAATCATTTGCGGGTGACATCTCGGATATTACTATTTGAGAGTTGGGAGGGATATCTGGAGTTTTTTTATTCGCCTCCATAGTAAAAAAAATCGTTTGAGAGACAATTTTTTGAATTCATGGAAATAAGTTTGAGGGAGTAGTGCGTCCAAAAAGAGATTATAAAAAAGGGGTTATTTGTATCAAATTTTCTAAAATTTTTAATAGAAGTAGTTTTTTGAATTTGAAAGAAGGATATAAAACATCTAAAATAGTCTTATTTACCCCTCACCGAGATTTGCTAAATATAAAATTAACTCCTTGATAAGATCATTAATCTCAGGCATACTGATTTTGCATTGTAGTATAGGGAGTGGCATGCTTCTTTATGGGTTTTGAAATTATTATTTCCCAAAATCCCATCCTTAAGGAGGATGCCTAATAAATTGTTAGACGAAATTGAAAAATATTTGATGGTGTAGGGAATATGGAAATTGATGAATTGAACAAAATGATAACGGTATGTAAGAAATGCAGATTATCTGAAACCAGGACGAATGCTATCTGTGGTGAAGGAAATTTGAATGCCAAAATTATGTTAATTGCACAGGCACCAGGAGAAAAAGAGGATAGAGAAGGAAAAATGTTTGTGGGGCCTTCCGGGAAGGTATTAGACGAATTACTAAATAAAGCAGGAATTAAGAGGCATGAAATTTATATGACAAATCTAATTAAATGTATGCTTCCCAAATATAGAAGGCCCAAACAGGATGAAATTAAAACCTGCAGTTATTATTTAGATGAAGAGATTAAACTGATAAATCCAAAGATATTAGCTCCTTTAGGTTATTATGCCACGTGTTACATTTTTCAAAAATACGATATGTTGTCCCCTTCAAAAGCAGAGTTTTCTTCAATGTGTGGTAAACTTTTTTTGGCTAAAGATAAAAAGATATTTCCCCTGCCCCATCCTGCAACTCTTCTTTATAATCCTGATTTTAAACAAGATTTAATAAAAAATTACAGAAAATTGCAGGTATTGCTTAAGGATTGCAAATGGTTTTTAGTATGTCCTATGAAAAGATTTTATGAGCAAGGTAAGTTAGATAAGAAGTGGATAGAGCTTTACTGTAAGGGAGATTGGGAAAGTTGCGTTCGTTATCAAATGGAGAAACAAGGAAGGTTTCATCCCGACTGGATGCTTCCTGATGGAAGTTTAGAGGAAGGATTGGAGAGGGAGGGATGAGATGAAGGTTACCATTATTTATGATAATACAAGCACAAGGCCAACTTTGCAAGCTGATTGGGGATTTTCAGCACTTATCCAGGCCAAAGGAAAGGATATTCTTTTTGATACTGGAGCAAATGGAAATATTTTACTTTCCAATATGAAAAAGCTTAACCTCAACCCCAAACAAATTGAAGATGTGTTTATTTCTCATCCTCACTGGGACCATACAGGTGGTTTATCGTCCTTTTTACAGTTTAATAATAAAGTGAAACTCTGGATTCCTTCTTATTTACCTGAAGCAGAGAAGGCAAGGAAAGTTATTCAAGTGAAAAAACCTACTAAACTTTATGAAGGAATTTACTCTACAGGTGAACTTGATGGAATAGAACAATCCCTCTGCGTTGAGACAGAGAAAGGTATTGTAATCATAGCTGGATGCTCGCACCCAAGAATGGAGTATATCCTTAAAAAGGCTTCTCAATTTGGTAAGGTTTATGGTATTATAGGAGGATTGCATGGGACTAAACCTGAATCCTTAAAGGACTTAAATTTGATTTGTCCAACCCATTGTACTCAATATAAATCACAGATAAAATCTCTTTATCCTGAAAAATATATTGAAGGAGGAGCAGGAAAAATAATTGAGATTGAGTAGCATGAATTATCAACATGTTAATTTTGTTCTCCATCTCTGACAACTGCCAGGTAGAGCCAGTGGCAATTGTTGGTGAGAGACAAATTAGATTATTTTGGATTATATTTAAGGAAAATTATATGAAAAAAATTCGACTTATTGAAATAGATCCATACCTTGCACCATATAGAGATATAATAGAAAGAAGGGTAAATAAGATAAATAATACCTTAAAAAAGATTACAAAAAATACATCTCTTATAGATTTTGCATCATCCCACAAGTACTTTGGATTACATAAAGAAAAAGATAGATGGATTTTTCGTGAATGGGCACCTAATGCAAAGGAGATCTATCTTATTGGAGATATGACCTTTTGGATGGTGAAGGAGGAGTTTAAACTTAAAAAGGATGAAGAAACAGGAGTCTGGGAATTACAAGTTCCTTTAAATAAGATATCCCATGGGGATCTATATAAATTGATTGTTAAATGGGATGGTGGAGAAGGAGAAAGAATACCATCTCATGCAACATATGTGGTTCAGGATGAAAATAGCAAGATCTTTTCAGCAGTTGTGTGGGATCCACCAGAAAAGTTTCACTGGCAACATGATGGAAAACAAAAATTTCCTGAGCCTATTTTGATTTATGAATCCCATGTGGGTATGGCCCAGGAAGAAGAAAAGATTGGGACTTATAGGGAATTTGCAGACAATATTTTGCCCAGGATCAAAAGGCTTGGATATAATACAGTACAACTTATGGCAATATTGGAGCATCCATATTATGGATCTTTTGGTTACCAGGTATCCAGTTTTTTTGCCCCAAGCTCCAGATTTGGAACACCAGATGATCTCAAATACTTAATCGATAAAGCACATGGTATGGGTCTTTATGTATTGATTGATATTGTTCATTCTCACGCTGTCCAAAATGAAGTAGAAGGTCTGTCAAGGTTTGATGGCACATATGATCTATATTTTCACAAAGGCTCAAGGGGATTTCATCCACTTTGGGGAAGTAGGTGTTTTGATTATTCAAAAATAGAGGTATTAAGATTTTTACTATCTAATTTGAGATATTATCTGGAAGAGTTTCATATAGATGGATTTAGATTTGATGGTGTAACTTCTATGTTATATACTCATCACGGAATTAATAAGAGTTTTGTAACTTATGATGATTATTTTAATGATGAAGTGGATGAAGATGCACTCACTTATCTTGCCTTGGCAAATAAATTAGTTCATGAGATAAACCCCAAGGTCATAACTATTGCAGAGGATGTATCAGGCATGCCTGGCTTATGTTTTCCTTTAGATGGAGGAGGAATAGGTTTTGATTATAGATTTGCAATGGGGATTGCTGATTTTTGGATTAAATTAATAAAAGATTTAAAAGATGAAGAGTGGCCTATGGGACATCTTTGGTATGAACTCACAAATCATAGAAAAGAAGAAAAGACCATAAGTTATTGTGAATCTCATGATCAGGCCCTAGTTGGAGATCAGACAATTATCTTTAGATTAATTGGTGCTGATATGTATTTTTGTATGAGAAAGGATGATGAAAATTTAAAGGTAGATAGGGGAATAGCTCTTCATAAGATGATAAGGTTTATTACAATATCAACTGCATGTGCAGGGTATTTAAATTTTATGGGAAATGAGTTTGGCCATCCTGAATGGATTGATTTTCCAAGAGAGGACAATAACTGGTCATACAAATATGCGAGAAGGCAATGGTCTTTGTGTGAAAATCCTTTGCTTAGGTATGAATATTTACTAAAATTTGACATTGATATGATTGATTTTATAAAAAAGGCAAATATAATAAAGCCAGAAATACCGCCAATTCATTTGCATGATCACGAGGAAAATAAGATTATTGCATTTGAGCGAGGAGATTATGTATTTGTATTTAATTTTCATCCTCAAAATTCTTATGTCAATTATAGGATACCATCAAGACCAGGAAAGTATATATTAGTTTTTTGTTCTGATGATAAAAAATATGGTGGATTTGGAAGATTAATTCCAGAAGAAACACATTTAACATTAGCAGAAAAACAAGATAATACTTATTTCCATTATTTAGCATTATATATACCAAATAGATGTGGATTTGCACTTAAAAAAATAGATTAATCTATTTTAGATGACAGGGTATCAAAAATGGAAAAAACACTTACTAATATAAAAAAGATAAATGTAAAAGGGAAAACATTACTTATTCCAAATATGCATCCTTATGGATCACACCTTCTTGTTGCATGCCTTAGGGCATTTGATGTCAATGCACATGTAATGGATACATACACAGGTCTTAGTTTAGGCAAACAATATACATCATCTAAAGAATGTTTTCCATGTCAGGTAACATTGGGAGATATAATTTTTCATTTAACTAAGGAGAAACAGAGATTAAAAGATAAGTTTAATGTAGCAGATTATGTATATTTTATGCCTGAATCAGATGGTCCATGTCGTTTTGGTATGTATAATAAGTTTCATAGAATAGTTTTAGATTCCATAGATGAGTTTTCAGGGATCTCTGTATCATATCTAACCACTGAGGATTCTTATGATACAAAGGGTATCTTGCCTGAAGAGGAGGCTAGAGATTTTAAAAAGCTTGCATATGTTGCAATTATTGTAGCAGATGTGCTGGATAGGATCTGTTGGAGAGTAAGACCATATGAAATAGAAAAAGGTAAAACAGAAAAGCTTATATTACAGGGTCTTTGGCAGCTAACCAGACTCATTGAAGAACAAGGCAGAGGCCTTCCATTTGATCAGATATGTGATCTTATATCAGATATTGCAAAAAAGGCATCTAGATTAATAGATCCTAAAATTCCAAGAAAACCTCAGATAGGAATAGTAGGAGAGATATATTTAAGGTCACATCCACCATCTAATCAATATTTGATAAAAAAGATAGAAGAATATGGTGGAGAGGTGACAAATGCATCTTTGGGAGAATGGATAAATTATATTACTTATGAAGGAATTAGAAAGCCAAAGCTTGAGATAAAAAAAAGTAGAGGTATCGCAAGATGCTATCTTTTATTTTCCAATATAAAAAATATCTTATCCAAAAAAATAGAGATGGAATATCAAAAATCAAAACAAAAAAGATTATATAATGCAGTATTAAAATATTTAGATATAAAAAAAGACCATAGTATAGATAAGTTAGAAAAAAAATTACAAAATGATTCAATTTATTCTTTTCAGGTTGGCACTGAAGCGTGTCTCAGTATATCTGGTGCTATAGCATATATTGAAGAGAATTTTCATGGGATTGTTAATGTTTATCCATTTAGTTGTATGCCTTCAACAATCACTTCTGCAATTTTAAAGCCCATGCTCAGAAAAAAGCACATCCCTTATATAGACTGCCCATATGATGGTACAATCTATCCCAATAGAGAAATCGCTCTCAGGACATTTATGTATCAGGCTAATTTAAGACAGTTAGAAGGTGCGAAAAATGGATAAGTGTTATGATAAGGACTCTCTTTTTGTAGAGAATCAGATGAAGTAGAGAATGCATGTTTTGGCTCTCCACCAACAGGATTAGGTGGACTTGCAAATGACTTGATTATCTGTTTTTTTGAATCATCTCTTTAAGCCAAGTTGGTATGGGGACTATCTTGCCCTTACTATTTATACATGGATGTTTGGTGAATCCTAAATTTATCAACTGATCATTATTGGATCTGTTATAGACTTCATAATAAAATGTAAGAGATGCCCTTTTCCATTCACAGATTCCAGTTCTAACAGATATTTTTTCTTCATATCTAGCTGGTGCAAGATATTTTGAATATGCTTCAATAACAGGTAAAAATACCCCTCTATTTTCTAGCTCTGAATAACTAATACCAACAACCCTTAGAAAATGACTCCTAGCCTGTTCAAACCAATGGAAGTAATTCCCATAATACACAATCTGCATTGCATCTGTTTCTCCATATGAAACATAGTGCTCCCACTGAACTTCAGGTTTTGGAAATTCTTTAATCTTTTTTATCATAATCAAATCCTCTCTAATACCCATTTTAGCAGTTCATGAGCCTTGTAAAATATAATGTTAGATCCTTTTGCAACTTTTTCATTGAATGTAGAGACATTATTTTTTTGAGGCTTAGCAAAATTATTTATAATCACAGGAACTGGATCTTTGACATGGGTCCTTTTAACAATTGGTGTCAAGTGGTCACAACAAATAATGCATATGCCTTTTTGTTCCTTTAGAAAATCTGCTATAGGTCGTACAATGAACTTATCAAATCTTTCTATTGCCTTGATTTTACCCTGAATATCTCCAGCATGGCCACATTCATCTGGACCTTCTAAGTGCACAAAAACAAAGTCATTTTTCTTTAAAAATTTAATAGCAGCATCAGCTTTCCCATTGTAATTTGTATCTAAAAGGCCTGTCGCACCATCTACATTTATTACCTCCATATTAGATGCATACCCCAGGCCTTTTATTAAATCTACAGCAGATATCACAGCCCCTTTCAAACCATATGTTTTATAAAAATCTGGAAGGGTAAGTTTTTTGCCCTGTCCCCATGGCCATATACTATTTACCTTTAAATGGGGAAAATTTTTTGCAATCAGCTGGTTTGCCTTTAAAATCAATTGGAACAATTCATTATGATTTTTATACTGAGCAAAATCATAAGATATTGGTTGATCCAAGATATCATGTGGGGGATTTATGTTTATGTCTTTTAGGGAACGTGTTAGCCCATGTCTTCTAATAAGTAGATGCCTATATTGAAAACCAGGAACGATTTGCCACTTATTATTTTCTAAATGCTTTTTCAACAAATTAACCACCTCAAGTCCATCTTCTTGGGATATATGAGATGCAGAATAGTCAATCATTTTTCCATGTTCTGAGAATTCAGTAACTGTTACTAGATTCATCCTAAAGATAATATCATCATCATTTAGATCTACCTGCAATGCTGCTGCCTCAATAGGACCTCTTCCTGTGTGGTAAATCTCTGGATCAAATCCAATAAGGCTCATATTGGCAACATCTGATCCAGGCTCCATTTTATCAGGAATTGTCTTGGCAAGGGCCAATGTGGCGGTTTTTGCCAAAGCGTCCATGTTAGGTGTGTTTGCCACTTCTAGTGGAGTTCTGTTACCTAATTCAGATATAGGCCAATCACCCATGCCATCTGCAACAAGTAAGGCTATCTTCATTTGATTCCCTTTAAAATGCATTTTGTCTTATTTTACTATCTCACAATCAGTAACAACAATTAGACCATTTTCTTTAATTACTTCTTTTATCTTGGGTATAACACTATTTATCTTTTCTTCTTCATCCACAGATTCTATTGAGATTGGAAGATCTAAAGAGAGTCTAAAGATATCGATCTCTGAGATACCTCTAACCCCATATCCATATATTCCTTTAAATACAGTAGCACCTTTGATATTATTTAATTGCAACAAATCCAATATGTACTTATAAAGTAATTTACCTTTGTATTTATCACTTTCTCTTAGATAGATTTTTAGCAATTTTCCTTTTTGCATGGCATTTTCTCTATTTATAATTAATGTTATGACAGAATTCTATAATGTTTTGTCCCTTGATATACAAAAGAAAGTTTATTTATTTCCTCTACTGCATCTTTTATATTTTTGATTTGTGCCTTGTGAGTTAAAAATACTACTGGAACATAATTTTTTATTTTTTCTTGTCTCTGTACAACTTGTGCTATACTAATAGATCTTTCTCCCATAATACCAGCTATTATGGCTAAAACACCAGGTCTATCTTCTACTTGAAATCTAAAGTAATGGCTACATGAGGTATATTCGTCATCTAATATTGATGCATCCTCTATTACATCATCAAAAAATCCTGTATTATTAGAAAAATTACCATTTGCAATAGCCAATATATCTGATAATACAGAACTTCCAGTTGAAAGATCTCCAGCACCCAGACCGTATAACATGAGTTGTCCAACACCATTTCCTTCTATTAATATGGCATTATATGGACCATCCACTTTTGCCAAAATATGTTTTTTAGGTAAAAGTACAGGAAAAACTCCTGCTTCAAGGTGGCCTTTTTTTTCTTTTACCTTTGCAATCAGTTTTATTTCATATCCCAATTCATGAGCCATTTTTATATCATAAGGATCAACTGATGTTATCCCTTCTACTGTCAATTTGTTTAAAGGAAACCTTTGTCCATAAGCAAGCAGAATCAATATCACCAGTTTGTGCGCAGCATCCCATCCTTCTATATCCAATGTTGGATCTGCCTCAGCATAGCCCTTTTGTTGTGCAATCTTTAAGGCATCTTTAAATTCAAGACCTTCTTGAGACATCTTGGTTAAGATAAAATTGGCAGTGCCATTTAAAATACCAGTAATGGATTTTATCTTATTACATGCAATATTTTCCTTTAATGTACGAATTATAGGTATCCCACCAGCAACACTTGCCTCGAAATTGAGACTTACCTTTTGAAGCCTTGCAAGCTCAAAAAGTTCCATTCCATTTTCAGCTAAAATGGCCTTATTAGCAGTGACCACATGTTTTTTGGCAAGTATTGCCTTTTTTATTATCTCCTTGGCAACCGTTGTTCCACCAATTAACTCACAAACAATGTCTATTTCTGGATCACCTATTAGATCTTCTATATTGTCTGTAAAACTAATATTACTTGGTGGTAAAAACTCTCGTTTTTTATTTATATCTTTTACCAATATCTTTTTTATATTTAACTTCTTTCCAACTCTTCTGAAGATCCAATCTTCATTTGCCAATATAAGTTTCGTAAGGCCAGTTCCTACAGTTCCAAATCCTGCAATTCCAATATTTATGACATCTTTTTTCATATTAACTCCAAAAAAACAGGGCTTATAAAAAGAGCTTTTTAAGACCTCTTATGGCCTGGTTAATCCTGTGTTTGTTTTCCACTAAAGCAAATCTCACATAATCATCTCCAAAATGTCCAAAACCTAGTCCTGGAGAAACAGCAACCTTGCACTCATTGAGTAATATCTTGGAGAATTCCACTGACTTTAAGTGGTTATATTTTTCTGGAATCTTTGCCCATAAAAACATAGTTCCTTTAGGGGGATCTACTTTCCAGCCTATTCTGTTTAAGCCTGCAACCAGCGTATCCCTTCTAATTTTATATTCATTGACTATTTTTTGAACGCAACTTTGATCTTCATTTAAGGCAATGATTGCAGCTATTTGAATTGGCTGAAATATTCCATAATCTAAATAGCTTTTAATTCGTGTCAATGCATGAATCATTTGTTTGTTTCCGCAACAAAAACCCACTCGCCATCCTGCCATTGAGTAGCTTTTGGACATAGAGAAAAATTCAACTCCCACATCCTTGGCCCCCTTTGCCTGAAGAAAACTAGGTGGATTATATCCATCAAATGCTAGATCTGCATATGCAAAATCATGGATTACAAATATGTTATGTTCTTTTGCAAAATCTACGATTTTCTGAAAAAAGTCTAGGTCCACGCAAACTGTTGTGGGATTGTGAGGAAAAGATATGATCAAAAGTTTTGGCTGAGGCCAGGTTTGTTTTGTTGCAAAAAGCAGGTCTTCAAAAAAGTCTCTCTCAGGAGAGATGGGAATCCTTCTCACATCAGCCCCAGCTATAATGGCACTATATGTGTGTATTGGATAAGTTGGATCTGGAACAAAGACCACGTCTCCAGGACTCAACATAACAAGTGCCAAATGAGCAAGCCCTTCCTTTGCTCCAATTGTGACAACTGCTTCTGTTTCTGGATCTATATCCACATTGTATCTTCTTTTATACCAATTTGCTATGGCTTTTCTCAAATTTGGAATCCCTCTGGATGCAGAGTATCTGTGATTTGTTGATTTTTGTGCAGCTTCAATTAATTTGTCCACTATATGTTTTGGAGTGGGTATGTCTGGATTTCCCATTCCCAGATCAATTATATCCTCTCCTTGCCTTCTCAGTTGCATCTTGAGTTCATTGACTGTTGCAAACACATACGGAGGTAGTCGCAACATACGAGGGAATTCTTCCATGGCAATCTCCTTGATTTGAGTATTTGAATTGAATATATAGCCCTTCATAAGCCAAGATGTCAAAGGGAAGTTGTACTGGCAAAAATTTTTAAAGCCTATATGCACCTAATCTTTTGTCAAAAAATCCTTTGATATCATAAATTACAATTTTTTTTGCAGGAATTATATCTTGATGTTTTTTAAGCTCTTTTTCAATTTCCTTAAAATTATTGTGTGCAACAGCTAAGACTATGGCATTATATGAGAAAAGATCTACATCATCTTTAGAAATCATTCTAAGACCATACTTTTTTTGTACCTCTTCTTTATCAGCAATTGGGTCAAAAACATCTACTAAACAACCAAACTCTTGTAGTTCATAGATTATATCAATGACCTTTGTATTTCTGATATCTGGACAATTTTCTTTAAATGTCAAACCAAGTATTAATATTTTGCTATTTTTCACCATAACTGATTTTTTTATTAATAATTTTACTATTTGATTAGCAACATATATTCCCATGTAATCATTTATCCTTCTTCCTGCTAAAATCATCTCTGGATGATGACCAACTGCTTGAGCCTTATGTGCTAAATAATAAGGATCTACACCTATGCAATGCCCTCCCACAAGTCCTGGCCTAAAATTTAGAAAATTCCATTTTGTACCTGCTGCCTCTAATACATCCAATGTATCAATCCCCATTTTATTAAAAATCATTGCAAGTTCATTTACAAAAGCAATATTAATATCCCTTTGTGTATTTTCAATTACTTTAGCAGCTTCAGCAATTTTAATAGATGGTGCTATATAAGTGCCAGCTTCTACTACCTGGCTATAAACTAGATTTATGAAATTTGCCACTTCTTGAGTGCTTCCTGATACAACCTTTTTTATTTTTGAAAAACTATGTTCTTTATCACCTGGATTTATTCTTTCTGGAGAGTATCCAACAAAAAAGTCTTTGTTATAACTCAGGCCACTATATTTTTCTAAAACAGGAACACAATCCTCTTCTGTGCATCCTGGATATACAGTTGATTCATAAACTACTATGTCATTTTTTTTTAAAACTGCCCCAACTATTTTACTTGCAGATAAAAGATAGGTTAAATCAGGCCTTTTATGTGTATCAATTGGGGTAGGTACAGTTACAATATAAAAATTACATTGAGATATATCTTTTTCATTGGATGTTAATTTCAAATGACAATTTTTATTGTCTTTAAATTGATAAAGGACTGCTTTTAAATCATCATGATCCACTTCATTAGTTCTATCAATACCCCTCTTTAATTCATCAATCCTCTTTTTATTAATGTCAAATCCAATTACATTAAATTTTTTGGCAAAATGAACTGCTAAAGGAAGACCTACATAGCCAAGTCCAATGACAGCAATGTTAATTGAATTGATATCAAACATGAAATTACCCCTTAATTTTTAGAAAATGATAA
>Ga0256842_1002609_pt1 | contig 12726 bp, 14 predicted proteins | sample 4559240metaG_FD_185973 | JGI IMG/M metagenome (GOLD analysis project Ga0256842, IMG submission 185973) | Hydrothermal vent microbial communities from Guaymas Basin, Mexico - 4559-240 | ecosystem: Environmental > Aquatic > Marine > Hydrothermal vents | place: Mexico: Guaymas Basin | collected...
TTATTGGTCGTACTATCCCTGTTGGAACAGGAATATATAAAGATCAAGAGATACAATTTAACCCTTACGAAGAACAATAGATATCAATAATTTGAATTAAAGCATTTTGCTTTGATTCAAAACATTAGTAACAAATCTTCCCTAACTATAATTATAAATATTAAATCACACTTAAAATAAGCAAACTTTTATTATAAATTCATTATAATTTCGTGTTTATAATTCTCTATTATTTAGAGAATTAAATTCTACTGGAAAACTTAAGTAAAAAGGAATTGTATGCCTACAATCAATCAACTGATTCGTAAAGAGCGTAAAAGAGTGATTAAGAAATCTAAATCACCAGCTCTTGTTTCATGTCCACAGCGTCGTGGTGTATGTACTCGTGTTTATACGACTACACCAAAAAAACCTAACTCGGCTTTAAGAAAAGTTGCAAAAGTTAGATTAACTTCTGGTTTTGAAGTTATTTCATATATCGGTGGAGAGGGTCATAACCTTCAAGAGCATTCAATTGTTCTAGTTCGTGGTGGTCGTATTAAAGATTTACCTGGTGTTAAGTATCATATCGTTCGTGGTGCTCTTGATACTGCTGGTGTTGCTAACCGTATGGTTGCTAGATCTAAATATGGTACAAAGCGTCCTAAAAAATAATTTAAAATTATTTTTTTAAGAAAGAAAATTCAATAGCTACAGGACCTCTTTATGGTTAGAAGATTAATTTTCTAAAGAAACATAAATGTTTTGAGTAAATTTGAAAAAATTGAAGAATAAGGAAACTCTAAATGAGAAGAAGAAAAGCTCCCACTCGTCCAGTTATGCCAGATCCAGTTTATGGAAGCACAATACTGACGAAATTTATAAATAAAGTTATGTTAGATGGTAAAAAATCTATAGCAGAAAAAATCATATACAGTGCAATGGATATCATTAGCTCTCGTGGTGAAAAAACTGGTATTGATACATTTAACGAAGCTATTGAAAATATTAAACCAATTATCGAAGTAAAAAGTCGCCGTGTTGGTGGTGCTACTTACCAAGTTCCAGTAGAAGTACGCCCGGTACGTCAACAGTCTTTAGCTCTTAGATGGTTAATTGACGCTGCTCGTAAAAGAAATGAAAGAACTATGGCTGAAAGATTAGCTAATGAGTTTATGGATGCTGCATCTGATAAAGGTAATGCATTCAAGAAAAAAGAAGATACTTATAGAATGGCAGAAGCTAATAAAGCATTTGCTCATTACCGTTGGTAATCTAAATTTTCTAAAAATTGAGGGAAGTAATTCCCTCGAATGTTGTTAATTTTTTAACAATCTACATAAAATTGACACCTCTTTTGTAAGTAAATATGCTTTATTTACAAAAGAGGTTATCTCTCAACTAACTTAACAAGGTACTAAATATGGCAAGAAGTCACAAACTTAATGATGTAAGAAATATCGGTATTGCTGCGCATATCGATGCTGGTAAAACTACAACAACAGAAAGAATTTTATTCTATACTGGTGTTGAACATAAAATTGGTGAAGTACATGATGGTGCTGCAACTATGGACTGGATGGAACAAGAGCAAGAGAGAGGTATTACAATTACTTCTGCTGCAACTACTTGTGAGTGGGCTGGTAAACAAATCAATATTATTGATACTCCGGGTCACGTTGACTTTACTATTGAAGTTGAGCGTTCTATGCGTGTTCTTGATGGTGCTGTTTCAGTATTCTGTGCTGTTGGTGGTGTTCAACCTCAATCAGAAACAGTTTGGAGACAAAGAAACCGTTATAAGGTTCCATCAATTGTATTTGTAAATAAATACGATAGAACTGGTGCAGATTACTATGAAGTTGAGCGTCAAATTAAAGATCGTCTTAAAGGTAATCCTGTTCCAATTCAATTACCAATTGGTGCTGAAGCAGAATTTGAAGGTGTTATCGATCTTGTTAAAATGAAAGAGATTGTTTGGGATGCTGATGCTGCTATGGGTTCTGATTATCATACACAAGATATTCGTGAAGATATGATGGAAATCTCTGAAGAGTACCGTGAAAAACTTCTTGAGTCTATCTCTGAAGTTGATGGAAATGAAGATTTTGCTGAGAGATTTTTAGAGGGTGAAGAGATCTCTGAAGAGGAGATTGTAGCAGCAATAAAAGCAGCTACACTTGGTATGCATATTGTTCCAATGACTGTTGGTACTGCATTTAAAAACAAAGGTGTTCAAACTTTACTTGATGCTGTTGTTGCTTACCTTCCATCTCCAGTTGAATCAGCTCCAATTATGGGTACGCTTATGGATGATGAAGAGGTAGAAGTAGAAGTTCCTTCAACTGATGATGGTGACTTTGCTTCATTAGCTTTTAAAATAATGACAGATCCATTTGTTGGTGTTCTTACTTTTATCCGTGTATATCGTGGTTCATTAAGTTCAGGTTCATTCGTTCATAACTCTACTAAAGATAAAAAAGAGAGAATTGGTCGTATTGTTAAGATGCATGCTATCAAGCGTGAAGAGGTTAAAGAGATTTATGCTGGTGAAATTGGTGCTGTTGTTGGTCTTAAATCAACTACTACTGGTGATACTTTATGTCAAGGTGATGAAAAAGTTGTTCTTGAAAGAATGGATTTCCCAGCTCCAGTTATCTCTGTTGCAGTTGAGCCAAAAACAAAAGCTGACCAAGAAAAAATGGGTATCGCTTTAAGTAAACTTGCTGCTGAAGATCCATCTTTTAGAGTTAATACTGATGAAGAAACTGGTCAAACTATTATTTCAGGAATGGGTGAGTTACACCTTGAGATTCTTGTAGATAGAATGAAAAGAGAATTTTCTGTTGAGGCTGAAGTTGGTGCTCCACAAGTTTCTTACCGTGAGTCTATTAAAGAAGAGGTACAACAAGAGTACAAATACGCAAAACAATCTGGTGGTCGTGGTCAATTTGGTCATGTATATCTTACTGTTAAACCAGGTGAAAAAGATACTGGTTATGTATTTACTAATGCTATTAAAGGTGGATCAGTTCCAAAAGAATTTATTCCTGCTGTTAAAAAGGGTTGTGAAGAAGCTATGAAAACTGGTGTTCTTGCTGGTTATCCAATGGAAGATATTGATGTTACACTTTATGATGGTTCTTATCATGATGTGGATTCAAATGAGATGGCATTTAAACTTGCTGCATCAATGGGTTTCAAAGCTGCTTGTCGTATTGCTAAACCAGCAATCTTAGAGCCAATGATGAAAGTTGAAGTTGAAACACCTGAAGAAAATATGGGTGATGTTATCGGTGACCTTAACCGTCGTCGTGGACAAATCAACTCAATGGGTGACCGTGCAGGTAGTAAAATTGTTGATGCACATGTACCTTTATCTGAAATGTTCGGTTATTCAACTGACCTTCGTTCAGCTACGCAAGGTAGAGCTACATACTCTATGGAATTTGATCACTATGCTGAAGTTCCTAAAGCTGTTTCTGAAGAGATTCAGAAAAAGAGAAATGGTTAGTCTTTAGTCAAATAAGATACTTCCTTTTGGAAGTATCACTCTACAAAAATCTATATTATAGAGTTATTATATTCCTCATTTACTACTTTTTATTTTTTATATAAACTACTACTTTTGCAACTAATCTAAATATTCCAATAAATATGTAAACTAAAAAACTCCATATAAATGGATGTAGATAATTTCCTTGTTGTAGTATTAAATCTAATCTTTCAAGAGGGGATGTAAGTAAATCAGGATGTTTAACCAAAGCTAACACAACTAATATGGTGAAAAAGTAAACGAGTTCTTTTATTATTTTTTTAATCATTGAGTATTATAGCTAATCAAAATTTAAAAATAAATCATTTATAACCAAATAGCTTCTTCGGTTAGAGTAGGTCTTGATTTTAGTGTTTGGAAAGGTTTATAATCTGCTTTATATGATAAACTAGGACAGTTCTCCACATAATAACCTAGATAAATCCATTTTTTATTTGCTCTCTTAGCAATACTAATTTCTTGTAAAAGAGAAAGCTTCCCAAGTGATAGATTAGAGTATTGAGGATCATAGTAAAAGTATATAGCTGAAATACCATCATCAAGTATATCTACTAAATCAACACCGATTAGTTTGTCTTTATCAAAATAAAGAATCTCATATCCAAAATCATTAGCACCATCTACAAATGAATCATAGTAATGGTTAGCTGTTACCTTTTTGTAGTCCCACCCTTTTTTCTTATTCATAAAAAGATGGTATTTGTCAAATAGTTTTAAATGTTCTTTAGATAGTGAAGGTTGTTGCATCACTATCTCTATATCTTTAGCTTTTTTAATAACTCGTTTTGAAGATTTAGAATAGGTATAGTTATTAACATCTATTTTAATACTTTGACACTCTTGACATGTTGAGCATATAGGTCTAAAATACATTTTACCGAATCTTCTATATCCTCTTTCTATCATATTTTGGCAAGATTCTAATGAACAATTTTCTATTATTTTATAATGTGTAGTTTGTTTTAAATTATCTAAATACGAACAATTATCACTATTAGAAAACTCTTTTAGTATGTTCATCTAAACACGATTCTGTGAAATCAGAACCCCTTCTATCATAGCATCAATATCACCATCAAGAATCCCAGATACATTTGAGTAGGCTTCATTACTTCTTGTGTCTTTTACCTGCTGATAAGGTTGCATAACATAAGAGCGAATCTGATGTCCCCAACCTATTTCACTTTTAGCAACACCATCCTCTTTTGCTTTTTGAGCTTCAAGTTCTAACTCATAAAGTCTAGATTTTAGCATCTTCATTGCTGTTGCTTTATTTTTATGCTGACTTCTATCATTTTGACATTGTACAACAACACCAGTTTCTATATGAGTAAGTCTAATAGCAGATTCTGTTTTATTTACATGTTGACCACCAGCTCCACTCGCTCTATATGTGTCAATACGGATATCTTTATCTTCTATTATAATATTTATATTATCATCAATCTCAGGTGAAACCATTACAGATGAAAATGATGTGTGTCTTTTGGCATTGGAATCAAAAGGGGAGATTCTTACAAGTCTATGTATCCCATTTTCCACTTTCAAATATCCATAGGCATTTTCACCTTTTACAATTATAGAAACATCTTTTATCCCAGCTTCTTCACCAGCTTGATAATCAAGTAGCTCTACACTAAATCCTCTTCTTTCAGCCCATTTTTTATACATTCTTAAAAGCATCTCAGCCCAATCTTGAGATTCTGTTCCACCAGCTCCTGGGTGGATAGATAGAATCGCATTATTAGAATCAGAATCTCCACTTAAAAGAACCTCTATCTCCATTTTTCTTATTTGATTTTCTAATGATGGTGCATCATCATAAAGTGCTTGTATAGATTCCTCATCTTTTTCCTCTTTTGCCATCTCATAAAGTTCAACAGCATCTGTTACAGCATTATTTGCCTCATCAAATTTATTTAGTTTTCTTTGAAGTTTAGTTTTTTCTTGTTGAATTTTTGCAGCATTACTTGCATCGTTCCAAAATTCTTGTTCATTCTCCAAACTTTCTATCTCTAAAAGTCTAGATTTTATTTTATTTGGTTCTACAACTTCTGTTATATTATTAATTTTAATTGTTATATTTTTCAGTAGTTCTGTGTATTCATAATTATCCATAAATAAACCTATTATTTTAATAATAACCACTATAAAATTGATAAATTAATATAAATTTGCAATAGGTGGTTATAATTGCGATTATATTATATCGGGACTTAAAATGAAGATTATTGTCAATCCATTAGAACTAAAAAAATATTTAAAAGAAAATAATAAAACGATAGGATTCGTGCCAACAATGGGTGCTTTACATGATGGGCATATTACACTTATAAAAGAGGCGAGAAAAGCCAATCAATTAGTTGTTGTTTCCATATTTGTAAATCCTACACAATTTTTAAAAGGTGAAGATTTAGATAAGTATCCTAAAAAAGATGAAGCTGATAAACAAATATGTGAAATGAGTGGAGTTGATGTATTATTTTTTCCTAATGCTAATAATATATATACAGAAGATGAAGTTAGTTTAGTTGCTCCAAGTATTAGAGGATATGTTTTGGAAGGAAATAGTAGACCAGGACATTTCAATGGTGTTTTAACTGTTGTGATGAAACTTCTAAATATTGTAACACCTACTAATGCTTATTTTGGTAAAAAAGATGCTCAGCAATTAAACTTAATTAAATTGATGGTGAAACAACTATTTATGAGTGTAAACATTATAGCTATTGATACAGTTAGAGATTCGGATGGTTTAGCAATGAGTAGTAGGAATATATATCTTTCAAAAAATGAAAGAGCTGAAGCACTTAAAATATCATCTTCTTTGTATGAGGCAAGTAAATTAATCTCAAACTCTATATTAAAAGTAGAAACTATTAAAGATGGTATGAAAAAGATACTGAATCCATTAGAGATTGAATATATAGAGATATTAAATAGAGAGTTTGAATATTTAGATTCTGTTGAAATTGGTAATACAATAATCCTTGTAGAGGCTAAGGTTGGTAAAACAAGATTACTTGATAATATTTGGCTTTAATATACTAGGTGTCAAATAATTATCTTCTACCATAATATCAACACACTTTTTAAAAGTTGGTACTGCTGTTTGTGAAGCAAATTGACTTTTTTTAGGTTGAACAACAACAACCCCAATAGTATAATAATTAGTTTTATCATTAGCAAATCCTAGAAAAGCTGTGTTGTATTTGTTTACATATTTCCCTTTTTCAACGATATGAGCAGTCCCAGTTTTTCCACCTATAATTAGTCCAGCAGTTTTTGTTTTAGTTCCTGTTCCTTTGTTAACAGTTTTAATTAATATTTTTTTCATTCTTTGAGCTGTTGAACTTTTAATAACCTGAATAGCTTCATAATCATCTACATCTATTTTAAATTTTCTATCATCTATAAAATAATCTACTAGTTTAGGATAGACGATTCTTCCATTATTATTAAAAGCACTATATGCTCTCATTAGTTGCATAAGATTTGCTCTCATACCATAACCGTAGGAGCAGGTTGCTTTATATATCTCATTTTCTAAGCGTCTTGAGTTTGGTACAGAACCTACTTTTTCATAAATTAAATCATTAGTTGATTTTTGAGCAAAACCAAAACTTATAAGCCCATCATAAAATTCTACACCAGATAATTTTTGAGATAGTTGAGCGATTCCCACATTTGATGAATAAACTATAACATTTTCTGCACTTAACCAATCAAATCTATGCTCATCAGTAATAACTTTTCTTCCAATTCTGAATTTTCCATTATGACCATTAACTAAATCATAAGGATTTACAAGCCCTTTATCTAAAAGTAATGCAAATGTTATAGGTTTTATAACACTTCCTGGTTCAAAACTATACTCAATCATCCCACTATTTAATGATGAATAGTCCCTTTTTAATATCTTTTTAGGATAATATCTGTTAGAACTTGCCATAGATAAAACTTTACCAGTTTTTGATTCCATAACAGCTAACATCACCTCTTTAGCTCTTAACTCTTTTTTCATAGAATCACACATTTTTTCAACTTTTATTTGAAATGATAGTGGAATTGTTAATTTGATATTTAGACCATTTATTTTTGGCTTAGTAAAACTATTATTATTTAATATTATATAGCTATTAACATCTCGAGAACCTCTACTAAATCCATCTTGTTTAGATGATAGTTCATCATTGAATCTTCTCTCTATACCTTTAATACCTTTTACTCTTGTGTACCAATCATCTTCTATCTTTTGTGGATAACCTATAATAGGTGTCATTAAATCTCCATAAGGATATTCTCTACTTTCACCACTCTCTATAATACTTAGTCCATGCATAGAAATACGACCAGTTTTTTTATTTTTTATTTTCATAAAGACTTTAAAATTTCTAAGTTCATAAGCTAGTTTTTTTAGATATTGAGCCTCTTTTTCTGCTACGAGGTAGCTTAATACCACTGATCCACTATTACTAGCTAGTTTTTTTTCTATTATTTTAGTATCTATACCTGAGTAAATACTAAATAATTTTATAAATAATTCTTTTTTTTCTGGATCTATATATCTTGTATTTACAATCGCTTTGTAGAGTTTTTTAGTAGTAGCAATATTGAATCCATCAGCACTAATTATATTTCCTCTTTCTGCTTTTGAACTTGTTTTTGCTATAAGTGAAGGTAGATGACGGGGTTTTATAACAGTAAGAAGCATTACACCTAGAAATAGAATAAAACAGATTGATATAATAGTATAAAGAAGAAGTACTTTTTTAGTTTTATTTTCGTTAGGTATAGACGATGTTTTATTTATAATTGAGTTCTTCCTAGCTCTTTATAAGCATTAAGTGCTTTGTTTCTTATCTCAAGCATAAGTTTCATACTAATTTCAGCTTTGTTAATTGCCAATGCAGCTTGATGTAAATCTTTAACCTGACCTGTTGCTAAGTCACCAATAGCATTTTCACTAGATACTTGATATTCATTTACTTCATTTAATGCAGATTTTAGGTGATTTGCAAAATCTCCACCTTGACTAGAAGATTCAAGTCCACTTTTTTGTTTTAAAAGTTCAGCAGTTGATGTACCAGCTATACTACTAAGACTATTCATAAATTACTCTCTTTATTGTAGTAGCGAAATAGCACTACTAGCCATATTTTTTGCACTCTCAAAAGCAGCTACATTTGCTTGATAAGAACGAGTTGCTTCTACTAAATCGGCCATTTCTACCACAGGATTAATATTTGGGTATGCAACATAGCCATTTGCATCTGCATCTGGATGTTTTGGATCAAATTTTAGCTTTGGTTCACTATCATCTCTGGAGATTTTATCTACAACTACACTCATAACAGCAGGATTTACTTTTTTACCAAAATCGCCCTCATTTAAAGGATCTTCGTATTTAGTAGTTTGTGTCATCCCATTTATAGCTTTGTTAAACTCTTGATTAAAATCAATAGCTTTAAAAACTACCTCTTTTCTTCTATAAGGACCACCCTCGTCAGTTCTAGTAGTTTGTGCATTTGCAATATTTGAAGATATAACATTAACACGAACTCTTTGAGCAGATAAGCCATAACCACTAATATCAAAACTGTTTAAAAAATTACCCATTATCTGCCCTTTAAATTATTTAATATATTAAGCAATATATGTTCCATTATATATTATTTAATTTACTGTGTTTTTTGAGAAGCTTCTATAACACTTCTAAATATCATAGTATCTTTTTTATTAGCTTGTATAAGTGCATTAAACATTATAGAGTTTTTACTCATCTCTGTTGTCTCTACATCTATATCTACACTATTACCATCATTTTTAGCCATATGTCCATCTCTAAAAAATGTTTTTGGCATTTGAGAATTTGTTTCATTTTTTAGTGAAATATGTTTAGAATTTGTTTGAGCAAGAGCTAATTTATTAGAATTATCATTCATAATTACAGCTTTTTTAACAGCTAAAGCATCTTCGAATCTTACATCTCTCGGTTTGTAAAAAGGGGTATCAGCATTAGCAATATTTGAAGCAATCATATCCTGTCTCATAGCTCGATAATCTAAAGCATCTTTTATAAGATTATGTGTTTTAGATATTTGTAAACTCATGAGAATCCTTTTTTTTTTAAGCAAAAGTATACAATATTATTTTTAAAGCATTATGATATAATTTATAAAACTTATTTAGGAGATTACTTATGGGTGTATTAAAATTAGAAGATTTACCACATTATACTTATGATGACTATAAAAACTGGGAAGGGAACGATTGGGAGTTGATATATGGACAAGCTTATTGCATGAGTCCATCTCCGATGCTAAAACATCAAAATATTTCAAATAAGATAGGTTGGGAATTACAAAATATATTTAATAATTGCCAAAAATGTCAAGTTTTTATGCCAATAGATTGGAAAATTTCAGAAGATACAGTAGTTCAACCTGATAACTCTGTAATTTGCCATAATCCAACAAATGAAGCATATATAACAAAAGCACCAAAGATAATCTTTGAGATTCTCTCAAAAAGTACAGCTAAAAAAGATAGAGGTTTAAAATATAATCTTTATGAGCAAGAGGGTGTAAAATATTACATCATTGTGGATACAAAAGAGCAGATAGCAAAAGTGTATGAATTAAAAGATGGTAGATATATAAAAGTTTGTGATGCTAGTGATGAGGTGGTAGAGTTTAAAATAAAAGAGTGTAGTGAAAAAATGGAGTTTGATTTTAGTAAAATTTGGTAATTGTCACTTAACTCCCTTATGCTATAATTATAAAAATAAATCAAAGGTAGCACTTATGTCACCAACCCCGTCAAAGATAGATATAATCCAAGCTATTTTAACAAATCAGTCTCTTACAGATAATGAAAAAACTCTTTTAATAGATGAGTTTATAAACGAGATAAAAAAAGAATATCCAGACTTAAAATACCATGCAACAAAATCTGATCTTACAGAGTTACAACTTCAATTAACTAAAGAGATAAAAGAGTTAGATTTAAAAATTTCTAAAGAGATAAAAGAGATGGATTCGAAATTATCTAAAGAGATTTCAGAATCAAGAAAAGAGATGAAAGAGATGGATTCGAAATTATCTAAAGAGATTTCAGAATCAAGAAAAGAGATGAAAGAGATGGATTCGAAACTATCTAAAGAGATTTCGGAATCAAGAAAAGAGATGAAAGAGATGGATTTAAAATCATCTAAAGAGATTTCAGAATTAAGAAAAGAGATGAAAGAGATGGATGTGAGACTAACAAAAGAGATAGCTAATAGTAAATCGGAAACAATTAAATGGGTAGCAGGAATGCTTTTTGTTCAAGTTATAGCAATTACAGGCATATTCTTTGGAGCATTTAAACTTTTTTTAGTTTCATAACTCTCCTGCTATGAAATGTATGCTAACTATACAAATTCCTAAGCTGGAGTTTGGAGATTAGAAAATAACTTCTAATTTTTAACTATTTTAAGTTTCATTTAATCGTTTTAATTACATAATACTCTTTAAGGTTACTAGTGTAACTCAAATTTTTTATTTATTAAGGAGTTCTTATGAAAAGAGCTGGTTTTACAATGATTGAATTAATTTTCGTTATCGTTATTTTAGGTATTTTGGCTGCTGTTGCAGTTCCAAAACTAAACGCAACTAGAGATGATGCTAAACTTACTAAAGCTGCAAGTGAAGTTTCACAAGCTATTGGTGATATAGGTTCTTATTATACGGCTAGAGGGAGTATGGGTGTTCCAGCTGATATGACTAATGTTTCTTTTGATGATGATAATATGAGTGATGGTTCAAATTATGAAACGGATGGTGCTACTGCGACTAATTGTTTAAAATTCACTACAACATCAGATGGAAATTTAACAGTTGAGGATGGTGATGGAACTAGTCCACTTTGTACAAAATTAAGAGCTTTAATAGGTTCTAATGATATGAATGGTACTCATTCATTTGGTGGTTCTTCAGTTACATTTTAGTTATATCTAAATATAACTCTTTCTCGTTCCACCTCTCCCGAGGTGGAATGCATACAACCATCTAAAAATAAATCCCACCAACCAAAACCATTCAATCAAAATTAACACAAGATATACTATAATCGTTATATGAAAAAAAGATAATGAAGCATTAAAAGAACTTGGAAAAGGTTTTATAAGCCTTGGAAATATTATAGGTGGTTTATCTTTTGTAAATATCTTTTTACAAAAAGATTTTAATAATTTAGATATATTTTTAGTATTATATCTGTTTATTATATTTTATCTTTCAGGATTTACATTTATAAAAGGGGGAATAAATGACTAGTTTATTGATTGCTTTTTCAGTTATTGGAACTTTAGCATTCCTTATTTCTATATTAGTATTAAAGAAAAAAGGGAAACATCTATTTTAAAATACCTGTTTTCTTCGTTCCCATCGTCCCCGATAGGAATGCATATAATATCTTTTCCAAAAAAACAACTTCAAACAAAATTAACATAATTTATACTATAATTTTTATGACTAAATAAAAGTGATAAGGCATTTATAATGGATGAAAATAAGTATTCAAATGTAAATCCAAACGAATTTACACAAAAAGACTTAATGCTCCACCTTTTACATGTATCACAGCATACTGTAACAAGAGAAGAGTTAAAAGAGGATATTGGTCAAGTAAATATTAGTATTGAAAAATTAGAGATTAATATTAATGGAAAAATAGATAAAGCTGAAAAGAATCTAAATGAAAAGATAGATAAATTAGATTTAAAGATAGATAATGTTGAAAAGAATCTAAATGAGAAGATAGATAATGTTGAAAAGAATCTAAATGAGAAGATAGATAATGTTGAAAAGAATCTAAATGAGAAGATAGATAATGTTGAAAAGAATTTAAATGAGAAGATAGATAATGTTGAAAAGAATCTAAATGAGAAGATAGATAATGTTGAAAAGAATCTAAATGAGAAGATAGATAAATTAGATTTAAAGATAGATAATGTTGAAAAGAATCTAAATGAAAAGATAGATAATGTTGAAAAGAATCTAAATGAGAAGATAGATAATGTTGAAAAGAATCTAAATGAAAAGATAGATAAATTAGATTTGAAGATAGATAAAGTAGAGATAAATTTAAATAAAAAGATAGATAAAATAGATATGAAATTAGATAGACTTCAGTGGTTTATTATAGCT
>Ga0256842_1002610_pt1 | contig 12725 bp, 11 predicted proteins | sample 4559240metaG_FD_185973 | JGI IMG/M metagenome (GOLD analysis project Ga0256842, IMG submission 185973) | Hydrothermal vent microbial communities from Guaymas Basin, Mexico - 4559-240 | ecosystem: Environmental > Aquatic > Marine > Hydrothermal vents | place: Mexico: Guaymas Basin | collected...
CGACGATCCTGGGCTTTCGTGCCACGCCCAGGCCATAGAGACTATTCTTAACCAGGATTTTATCGTTCCCCTGGCAGCATGGCAGCAGCTGGCATTGCTCATAGTGTGCGCCATACTCGGCCATTTACTGTTTTTCCGTTTTACCGGCACCGTGCCGGCATTGCTGAGTGCTGGCGGTCTGCTGTTAGTTGTACTGCTGAGCAGCCAGCTTGCCATGCAAGCGGGGCTATGGATAAGATCGCCGGAACTGCTGGCCATGATTCTGGCGCAGATCGGTGCCAGTATGATACTGCTGAAATTTTACGAGAAAAGTCGCAACGACTGGGTAACTTCGGCATTTGGCAAATATCTGTCGCGCACCGTGGTGGAGCAACTGGTCAAAGGGGATATCAACCTCAACATGGAAGGCAAACACCAGCAATTAACCATTCTATTTGCCGATATCCGCGCCTTTACCACCTTGGCGGAAAGCATGAGCGCCCAGCAGGTTACCCGACTGCTCAACCGCTATTTTGCCGCCATGGTGCCATGTATTCAGGCCCAACAAGGCACGGTGGACAAATTGATCGGCGATGCCATAATGGCCTTTTTCGGCGCTCCGGTACCCAGCAGCAAACATCCGCAACAGGCAGCCCAGGCGGCATTGCACATGCTGGAAACCCTGCGCCAGTTGCGAGACAACAGCGACATAGAGCAACTGCGCCAATTGGAGATCGGTATCGGCATCAACAGTGGCGAAGTAACCGTGGGCAATCTCGGCTGCGAGCAGTTTATGAACTATACCGTGATCGGCGACGCCGTCAATCTGGCCTCAAGAGTGGAGGGACTGAACAAGATATACGGCTGCCACATTCTGCTTACCGACAACACTGCAGAACACCTGGATGATTCGCTGGTATTACGTGAGGTGGATCAGGTGGTGGTAAAAGGGAAGGAAACTGCCACCACCTTGTACGAGCTGGTGGGCTACCGCGCAGCTATAACGAAAGAGCAACTGCAAACACTGGAACATTTTGCCACAGCGCTGCAGCATTACCGACAACAGCAATGGTCTGCCGCGCTGGCGGAACTGGAACAGGTTTTAACGCTGAGTCCACATGACGGGCCGGCCACATTATACCGGCAACGCTGCCGCCAGCTACAAGCACAGCCGCCAGCACCGCAGTGGGACGCCATCACCCGCTTTACGAGCAAGTAGCCGGAACGGCCATGGTATCGAGCTGTGCCAAGTTGGCCCGCAACTGGCGCATATACGGGCTGGAAGAGCAACCGAAGTATTTCTGCAGCGAGAGTTCGTGATTACCCATTTTTTCCAATCGTGGCAACACGCTATGGCGAATAAACGCGGCCGAAGAACCTAACAGATGGGCATAACTGTCAAACACCACAAAACCGGCGGCACGCAACCGTTCCAGACCGTGCCAGGCATAGGCTTCGGCAAACTCCTCGTACAGCAACGGCAGACTGTCGATGTAATTCTCGGCAGAAACCTGCGCCAGCAAATCGGCACTGGCCAGCATACCGTCCAGACCGGAATACGGCGCCGCGATTTCAGCCAACTCGTCTGTCACACCCAAACGGGTAGCATCTATAAGCTGCGCCACCAAGTGGCACTGGTCGTTGGTCCAGTCGGGCTTACCGGCCAGATACTGCCGGGCCAGGCGCTTGCTTATTTCCACATGCTCAAAGGTATACTGTCCACCGCGACCCCCAACCACGCCAACAGGCTTGAGATAACCACTATCGTGAAACAGTGCCGCACACGCCAACACACGCACAGCCAAGCCGTCACAACGCTGCCCCCTGCGGCGGCAATCACCCAGCATTATCTGCATGGCAACGGTAAATACCGCGTAAATATGACGGACATCGTGGTACGGCACCTGACACGGCTGGCGATTCAGCAACTCGCCGCGGTACATGGCTTCCACGTCCTCCAGCAACTCCAGCAACAGCTGCTGTTGAGCCGGAAAATCGCGCTCAATCAATTCACGCACACTTTTGGCGTTATGTTCAATCTTCACACTTAATCCTCTTGTACCTGCTGATGCAGACGTTGGCACAAAACCGCCATCTCGTCCCGATGTTCCAGCACCAAGGCTACCAGGTCAGCATCAAACTGATCACCAGCGCCATTGGCGATTATTTCAAACACCTTGTCCAGTCGCAGCGCTTCACAACTGGTCTCACTCTCTCCCGCCACATATTTTGGATAATCACGCCGCGACGACAATGCGTCAAACACATCAGCAACGGCAATTATTTTAGCCAGTTGCGGGATATGCTCTCCATCGACACCGGCGGGATAGCCATTGCCGTCCATCCGCTCATGATGACTAGAGGCAATTTGCGGTAACTCCACCAGGTGACGCGGCAAACGCATCCGCTCCAGTATCCTCCCGGTCCACAACGGATGACTCTGCATAATAGCCAGCTCATCGGCATTAAAACGACCATTTTTGGTCAGCACCCGGTCAGGTACGGCAATTTTACCCAGATCATGCAACAGAGAGGAGTATTTGAGTACATCGAGGCTAGTTTCATCCAAACCCACCAGGCGACCGATAAACAGGGCGTATTCGGTAACCCGGTGGGAATGACCGGCGGTAAGCTTGTGCTTGGCGTCCATGGTTTCAGTAAGGGTGCGGATGAAGCTTTCAAAGCCCTGACGCAACTCCTGAATGAGCTGGAAATTTTCCAGCGCCACGCCTACCTGCGCCGCGCACACCTGCGCCAGCTCCTGATCTTTGGCGGAAAACAGATCATCACTCTTATTGATCATCTGCAGCACGCCCTTGAGCTCACCGCCGCGATTGAGCACCGGATAGCACAGCACCGTTTTAGTCACATAGCCCGATTTTTCATCCCAGCTAGAATCGAAATCGGGGTGGCTGGCGGCATCGTGCACCAGCAGCGGCTGCTGCTGTTGAGCGCATTTCCCGGCCAGGCCAACCCCCACCGGGATTCGAATCTGCTTACTCAGCCCCTGGGCAACCTTGGTCCACAACTCGTCGGTCACCTCATCAAGGAGGAACAGACTGGTACGGTCGACTTCCATGATTTGTGACACATGGCGAACAATGGCCAGGAACAGATCGTCAAAACTGCTCTGGCTGTTGAGCAGCAACGCCATCTCCTGCACTTGCCGGAAACGGCTGAGATCGTGTTTCAAACCAGCTATAGTCTCATCGGCTGACATAAATTTGCTTCTCCACTGTTTTCAACGCCGACACAACACGCCAGGAGCCTGCCGGGCTTTACGAATCGAAGCGAAAAAAATTAACTGGTCGAGGACAGATTTTCGCTCGTTTGAAAACGAATAGCCGTAGCCATTTGTCGAAAAGGAGCGTAAATATAAACCGAGCAGACGGTTTGGCAACCGATTCATGGAAAGCCCGACGGGCTGCCAGCATGAAACAACTTGCCGACGCAAGCCAGTGCCCAATATACCCTTTTTGTCGCGAACGATATATGAAAAAGCGCACAGACGCAAAAAACGGACCACCTCCGCCCGGCTGGCGCAACCGCCTGCACGAGATAATCTTTGAGGCGGAAACACCAGCCGGCAAGCTGTTCGATATTCTTCTCATTGTCAGTATCCTGTGCAGTGTGGCGGTGGTGATGCTCGACAGCGTAGCCCGCTATCAGCACAGTTTCGGCGCAGCGCTCACTGTAGCTGAATGGCTGTTTACCCTGTTGTTTACGGCGGAATACCTGCTGCGCCTCGCGTGCATCGGCCGTCCCGTCAAGTACGCGCGCAGTTTTTTCGGCGTGGTCGACCTGCTAGCGATTCTACCCAGCTATATCGCACTATTCGTACCGGGCACCCAATATCTGCTGGTGATTCGCGTACTGCGTATCCTGCGCATCTTCCGCATTCTGAAACTGGTGCAGTATCTGGATGAAGCCAACCATCTGCTGCGCGCCCTGCGTGCCAGCGGGCGCAAAATAGCGGTGTTTCTGTTCACCGTCGCCACCCTGGTAGTGATATTCGGCTCACTAATGTACGTGGTGGAAGGTGAGGCTAACGGTTTCACCAGTATTCCACGCAGTGTCTACTGGGCCATTGTCACTCTCACCACCGTCGGCTACGGCGACATCGCCCCCCAGACCGATATCGGCCAGATGTTGGCAGCGCTTATTATGGTTCTCGGTTACGGCATCATCGCTGTACCCACCGGCATAGTTACGGTTGAACTGTCCCACAGCTCCCGCCAGCGCGAGGTCTCCACCACCGCCTGCCCCGAATGCGGCAGCGAAGGACACGACAGCGACGCCAGCTACTGTAAATACTGTGGTGCGCCGCTGTAATCAGCCGTATTAACCGAGCACCCCCTGCTTCAGCGCCAGCAACGTCGCCCCGCTGACAATCACCCACAGAATGGTACCCTGGGCAAAGGTAGGCTGATCGAAGTGCCCACCCGCCTCAGCTTAAAACGTGAACTAAGCATTGTCACGCACCGCAAACGCAGCCACAGTCGCCTGCTTGATGCCTGCATGGAGATACTCTGTCGCTAAGGCAGGGTATCGACCCACTTCCTAAACACCATAAAAAAACCGGCGGGGAAAGGCGCAATGCACACCTCCCCGCCGGTTGTCATCTAATAAACGGTGAACTACTTCTTGTTCTGCTCTGCCTTGGCCGCTTTATCCTGTTGAGCTTTAAGCTGGGCTTTGATCTTCTCCACCATCTGCGCCGCCGCATCCTTAGACGCGTCTTTTATCTCCGGCATCACATCCAGCAGTTCAATCTCAAATACCAGTACCGAATTAGGCTCGATCACCTTGCCGGCGCCGCGCTCACCGTAAGCGAGGTTGGGCGGTACAAACAACTGCCATTTGGAGCCTACCGGCATCAGTTGCAGCGCCTCTGTCCAACCGGCGATAACACGATCAACGGGGAACTCCGCCGGTTTGCCGCGATCGTAGGAACTGTCGAACTGGGTACCGTCGATGAGCGTACCGCGATAATTGACGCGCACTACGTCGCTGGCCTTGGGCTTTTTGCCTGTACCTTCCTTAATAACTTTGTACTGCAGACCGCTCTTAAGGGTTACCACGCCTTCTTTCTTGGCATTTTCTTCGAGGAATTTCTTACCGATGGTGGCATTCTTCTCGGCCATGGCCTTCATCTTTTTTTGCCGTTTTTCCATCAGCACTTTCTGGAACTCCTGCATCACCTTGCCACGCTCTTCCAGGCTGATACGCGCATCCTTGCCCTGCTGGGCATCCCGGGCGCCTTCCACAACAACATCAAGCAACAGTTCAAAATCGTTTTCCTTGAAGTTCCGGGCGATATCGTAGCCGACACTGTAACTGACCTTCTGATTCAAGGTCTCCAATTTGGTATTGCCGGTTTTAGCAGACTGTTTGTTCCCCTGCTCGTTGCAGCCAGATACAGCCAGTGCAGACACAACCAATAAAACGATCCATAGACGCATAGACAACCATCCTTTTTCTGCTAGTATTTTCCATAAACTGTGCGAATCCTGCATCCGCAACAAAAAAACATGACCAAACTACCTTTTACGTATAAAATTGCCAACCAAAAACTGCCTGTTTTTTCTAATGTGAGGTATTTTTATGATCATACGCATTGCCATACTGTTTCTGCTGCTGAGCGCTGGCTGTGCATCGGCACAGCAGCGGGCTCTGCATCTGGCGGTGAGCATCGCGCCGCAGCGCTATCTGCTGCAGCAACTGGTCGACACAGATGCCAGCATTGATGTGCTGGTACGCAACGGCCAGAATCCGGCCACCTGGGAGATAACCCCGCGTCAGATGATGGCGTTGGCACAGACGGACGCCCTGTTTCGTATCGGCGTGCCGTTTGAACGCATCTACCTGCCCAAACTGCGGCGCAACTTTCCGGCGCTGAAAATCTACGCTGTGCACAGCGGCATCAAGCGCTATCCTTTTGCCGCTGCTGAGCACGCCACGGCGGACAACATCGACCCGCATATCTGGCTCGACCCGCTGCTGGATATCCGCATGGCGGAGAATATGGCGGCAGCGTTAGCGGAGCTGGATCCCGACAACAGTGCCATCTACCAGCGCCGTTTGAAACAGGTGCGCCGCGAGTTTGAACAACTGCACCGGCGCATTGCGACGTTGCTTGAGCAGCACCGCGACGGCTGTTTCATGGTATTTCATCCGTCGTGGGGCTACTTTGCCCGCCGCTACCACCTGTGCCAGCTGGCCATCGAACTGCACGGCCGCCAGCCGCGTGGCGCCGCCTTGGCGCGCATTATCGACAGCGCCCGCGCTCACCACATCGGCACCATTTTTGTGCAGAGCCAGTTCAGCCGCAAAACCGCTGCCGCCGTTGCCGCCCAGCTCGGCATCAAGGTGGAAACCCTCGACCCGCTGCCGCAAAATCTGGCCGCCGGACTGCTGGAAACAGCGCAAAAACTCAGCCACGCTCTGGAGCAGCAATGTCAGCCATCATCTCACTGAAACAGGTCTGCTTCAGCTACCGCCACCAGCCGGTGCTGGAACAGATCAACCTGAACATCGACAGCGGCGAGTTTCTCGGCATTGTCGGTCCCAACGGCGGCGGCAAAACCACTCTGCTCAAAATAATTCTCGGCCTGCTCAGCCCCACCAGCGGCACGGTTACGGTGCTGGGCACCACGGCGGACAAGGCACGCACCCGGCTGGGCTACGTACCGCAGTTTGCCACTTTTGACAGTGCTTTCCCCATTTCGGTACGCGCTACCGTGCTGCAGGGACGGCTGGGCTGCGCCACGGCGCGCTGGCGTTACAGCCGCCACGACCACGCCATCGCCACCCGGGTGATGGAGGAAACCGATGTCGCGGCTCTGGAGCGCCGCCCCATGGCGGCGTTGTCGGGCGGACAGCGCCAGCGGGTACTCATCGCCCGGGCGCTGGCGTGCCAACCGGAAGTGCTGCTGCTGGATGAACCCACCGCCAATGTCGACCCGGATCACGGCGAATCAATTTTTGAACTGCTGCAACGGTTGCACCGGCAGATGACCATTGTCCTCATCTCCCACGACATTGCGTTTATTTCACGCGCCGTTACCAGTGTGGCGTGCCTGAACCGCACCCTAGTACGCCACCCGGTAACAGCGGCGGACAGCTGTGCCAGCAACCATCTCTACTCAATACCGGTGAACCGCATCGACCACGCCACCTGCCTGCACAACGGGGGAAACGAGTGAACTTTTTCAGCGCCCTGACTCAACACGCTTTTTTGCAGCACGCCCTGCTCGGCACGTTACTGGCCAGCCTGGCCTGCGGCGTTATCGGCTCGTTTGTGGTGGTACGCCGCATCAGCTATTTGGCCGGCGGCATCGCCCACGCGGTACTGGGCGGCATGGGACTGGCCTTTTTTCTCGGTCATTCCCCCATCAACGGCGCCCTCATCGGCGCACTGGTTATCGCCGTTATCATCGCCGCCATCAGCGGCAGCGAACGGCTGAACCAGCACGAAGATACGGTAATCAGCGCCATGTGGGCGGCGGGAATGTCCATCGGCATCATCTTTATCTCCCGCACACCGGCCTACAACATCGATCTCATCAGCTACCTGTTCGGCAACGTGCTAATGATCGCCGACCACGATCTATGGCGTATCGCCCTGCTCGACAGCGTAATCCTCACCTTTACCGCCGTCTGCTACCGTCAGCTGCTAGTTCTGTGCTACGACCGCGAATTTGCCGGACTGCGCGGCGTGCGCGTGCGGCTGCTCAACACCTTGCTGCTGTGCATGATCGCCATCACCGTGGTAATTTTAATTCAGATCGTCGGCCTGATTCTGGTTATCGCCCTGCTGACCCTGCCCGCCGCCACGGCACGCCTGCACGCGCCCACCATGCTGGTTATGATGGCACTGGCCACCCTGTTCACCGCTGTCATCAGCAGCGGCGGGCTGATAATTGCGTTCAGTTACGATCTGCCCACCGGCGCTACCACCGCCCTGCTGGCGGCACTGGTATACCTGCTTGCCCTGGCGCTGCGACGCCAGTGAAAATAGTTTTCAATACCACTTGATATTTGGCGCGACAACTACTACACTGGTGAAAAAGAGCAATTAACCAGTCATCGGCGCCGTCATGGTGCTGTGGAGTATAGAGCAACGTCATGTGTCCATTATCTCAGTGTAAAAGCGGCGAAACTGTATTTGTGCGCGGAATAACCGGCGGCTGTCGGCTACGCGGCAAGCTGCAGGCAATGGGTATTATGCCCGGTGAAGCATTGAGAGTTATCTCTGACGGTGGCGGCCCTCTGGTAATTGAAACCAAGGGAATCAAACTGGCCATCGGCAACGGCATGGCGCAGCAGATTATGGTTTCGTGTGATTGCGCCTGTCCCCACCGGGAAACGAATTGCGCCTGCCAGTCCTGAGCCGTTTTTGCCGCGCACCCTTGACATCCATCCTTTCAGTGGCTAGTGTCCTCTCTGGTTGCTGCCCGGCGGCGTTCGCGTCGACGTGCGTTGATATTCCGAACTCCAATCATATTTTAATATCCGCACAGGATTGTCCGTGCCATGAGTGATAACGAAAACGACAACGTGAAAGAATTCAGCGTTGAGCTGGATGAGGAAAGTCTGGTTATAGCCAACGAGCTGCTGCCGGAGGTCATCCCCATTATTCCTCTGCGGCCCAGGCCGGCGTTTCCCGCCATTCTTGTACCGCTGAGTATATCCGGCAAGGAGAAGGCTGATATTATCCGCCGCGCCGCCCAGCATTCCAGCCAGGCCATCGGCATGGTAATGGTGCGGGATGTGGAGGGCGATGACGAGCCGGAAAACCTGCACCGCATCGGCGTGGTAGGCAAAATCGTCAAGGTGCTCAACGATGAGGATAACGGCATTCAGGTATTGATCAACTGCCTGGAGCGTTTCACCATCGTCGAACTGCAACAGACACCGCACGGTTTTTTCGCCAAGGTGGAATACCACCTGGAGCCGGGCAACGCCCGCCGCGATGAGCTTAAAGCCTACTCCATGGCTATCATCTCCACCCTCAAGGAGCTGGTGCAGATCAACCCTCTCTACTCGGAAGAGATCAAGATGTTTCTCGGCCGCTCCAGCATGGACGACCCGGGTCGGCTGGCCGATTTTGCCGCCAACCTCACCTCGGCCGAGGGGCAGGAGTTACAACAGGTTCTGGAAACACTGGATGTGCGCCAGCGCATCGAGCAGGTGTTGGTGCTGCTGAAAAAAGAGCTGGAAGTTTCCCGGCTGCAAAGCCGCATCGCCAAGGAGATCGAAAAAAACATCTCCGAGCAGCAGCGCCAGTTTTTTCTGCGCGAGCAGCTTAAAACCATCAAAAAAGAGCTGGGGCTGGAAAAAGACAGCAAAACCAGCGAGATCGAAAAGTTTCAGCAACGCCTTAAAGGACTGACCCTCAACGACGAGGCGCAACGCGCCATTGACGAGGAGATCAGCAAACTGCAGCTTATCGAACCGGCGTCACCGGAATACAACGTAAGCCGCAACTATCTGGACTGGCTAACCATTCTGCCGTGGGGCAAAAACACCCGCGATTCGTACGATATCAACCGCGCCCGCCGTGCCCTCGACCGCGATCACTTTGGCCTGGAGGATGTAAAAGAGCGTATTCTGGAGTTTATCGCCGTCGGCAAAATGAAGGGGGACATCTCCGGTTCCATTCTGTGCCTGGTGGGCCCGCCGGGGGTAGGCAAGACCTCCATCGGCAAGAGTGTGGCGGCGGCGCTTAAACGCAATTTTTACCGCTTTTCTCTGGGCGGCATGCGCGACGAGGCGGAGATCAAGGGACACCGGCGCACCTACATCGGCGCCATGCCGGGCAAGTTTATCCAGGCCATGAAGCAGGCGGGCAGCGCCAACCCGGTGCTGATGCTGGACGAAATCGACAAAATCGGCGCTTCGTTTCAGGGTGATCCGGCCTCGGCGCTGCTGGAAGTGCTCGATCCGGAGCAGAACAGCACCTTCCGCGATCACTATCTCGATGTACCGTTCGACCTTTCCAACGTGCTGTTCATCGCCACCGCCAACCAGCTGGACACCATACCGGCGCCCCTGCTCGACCGCATGGAGATCATCCATCTTTCCGGCTACATCATGCAGGAAAAAGTGGAGATCGCGCGGCGCTACCTTATCCCCAAAGCGCTGAAAAACCACGGTCTGAGCAAAAGCCATGTCGCCATCCACAAACGGGCGCTGGAGGAGATTATCGACCGCTACGCCCGCGAGGCCGGGGTGCGCGGCCTGGAAAACCGCATCAAAAAAATCATGCGCAAGACAGCCATGGAATTTGCCGCAGGGCGCAAAGAGAAGATCACCATTCGCAAAAGCAACGTCGCCGACTATCTCGGCAAGGAGCTGTTCAACAAAGATGAGCTGTTCGGCCCGACTCCCGGCGTGGTCACCGGCCTGGCGTGGACCAGCATGGGCGGCGTGACCCTACAGGTAGAAGCCACTGCCATGCCCGGCAAAAGCAAGGGATTCAAGCAGACCGGCCAACTTGGCAATGTGATGGTGGAAAGCAGCGAAATCGCCTATTCCTATGTCATGGGGCATCTGGCGCACTACGGCTTGCCGGAGGATTTTGTCGACAACCACTTTATTCACCTGCACGTTCCCGCCGGTGCCACCCCCAAGGACGGCCCGTCGGCAGGGATAACCATGACCACCGCCCTGCTGTCGATGATCAAAGGGCAACCGGTGAAAAAGAAACTGGGCATGACCGGCGAACTAAGCCTAACCGGCCAGGTACTGCCCATCGGCGGTCTCAAGGAAAAAACCATCGCCGCCCGGCGCAGCGGCCTGAATATCCTGATCTTTCCCCAAGGGAATAAAAAGGATTTTGACGAACTGCCCGATCATCTCAAAGAGGGGCTGCAAGTCCATTTTGCCAGCACCTACGACGAAGTTTACACCATCGCTTTTGCATAACCACACAGGAGTTGCCGCACCATGTCCACCAAAGAACTACACGACGCCATCATGGCGTTACCACTGGAAGAAAAACAGCAATTTATCATCGACGCCCTGCCCGGCCTGGCCAAAGATGCCATGCAGGATTCCACCTTTATGATGCGCCTGCTGCCGGTATTTCTGGGCATTGTCAAGGAGAGCGGCATCGACATCCAGCAACTGCTGCAGTTTGCCGCCCTGCACGGCGGCGGCCTCGGCGCTGACAGCCACGGCGGAGAATAGAACCATGCGCATACTCTCCGGCATACAACCTTCCGGTTCACTGCACATCGGCAACTATTTTGGCATGATGAAAAAGATGATCGACTACCAGCAGCAAGGAGAGCTGTTCTGTTTCATCGCCAATTATCACGCCATGACCACTGTCTCCGACGGCAAGGCCCTGGCCACAGGAACCCTAGAAGCAGCGGCCAATTTCCTCGCTTTGGGGATGGATCCGGAAAAGAGCACCTTCTGGGTACAATCCGATGTGCCTGAAGTACAGGAACTGACCTGGTTTCTGTCCAACTTCACCCCCATGGGGCTGCTGGAACGCTGCCACAGCTACAAGGACAAAATCACCAAGGGGATTGCCGCCAACCATGGCCTGTTCGCCTATCCGGTGCTTATGGCCGCCGATATTCTGATGTTCAACAGCGATGTGGTTCCGGTCGGTAAAGACCAGAAGCAGCACGTGGAAGTAGCACGCGACATCGCCATCAAGGTCAACAACCGCTACGGCGAAATATTCACCATACCCGAGGCGGAAATCGACGCCGACGTGGCCACAGTACCCGGCCTGGACGGTCAGAAGATGAGTAAAAGCTACGGCAACACCATCGACCTGTTTCAGGACGAAAAGAGTCTGCGCAAACAGATTATGCGCATCGTCACCGACCCCACCCCGGTAGAAGACCCCAAAGACCCGGACAACTGCAATGTGTTCCAGATCTACCGCCTGTTTTTAAGCGAAGAGGAGCAGCAGCAACTGCGTCAGCGCTATTTAGCCGGCGGCCTCGGCTACGGTGAGGTAAAGCAGGAACTGTTTGAAACAGTACGCGACTACTTTACCCCGTTCACCCAGCGCCGCAACGCCCTGCTCGAAGACAAGGAACAACTGCGCCAGACCCTAGCCGCAGGCGCACAGAAAGCGCGCTACGCCGCCAGCAAAGTACTACGCAAAATCCGCAAAAAAAGCGGCCTGAGCTACTGACAACCACGCCACAACCACTACCATCGCCATGCCACAAGGATTTGAGCATACTTAAAACCTTGTGGCATTTTTGCTTTTGTTTCCAGTATACTTGTTTGCCCGCAGCAGCAGCGACAACACGCGGTCAGCATGACAGGCAACCAGCAACGTAGCGACCAACAAGCATATTGAGAAGATTACGGCAGTCAGCAGTTATGTAGAAGCTAAAGACACCTGCGAAAAAATTGACCGCTTTCGCGCGGATATCGATGCCCCCTGTGTCAGGCTAGTTGTCGCCCATCTTTGAGTAATATGTGCTAGTATGCTGGGCAAACGGAGACGAGGGAATCATGAAACGTAAACAGATCAATTATTCCGCCACGATTGGCTGATATAAGGAAATCGCTCATCCCATTTCTGAGCGAAGCGATCAAGCTCTAGTTCAGCTTCTGCTGCTGTTACTGATTGATAAATCTTCTTTAGAGATCAGCGTCGCAGAAACGTCGGCATCATACATTTCTTTAAAACTGGCAACGATGTCACGAGTACTCATTCCTTTGGCGTATAGCGATAGAATTTGATCATCAAAATGAGTCAGGCGGGT
>Ga0256842_1002611_pt1 | contig 12717 bp, 13 predicted proteins | sample 4559240metaG_FD_185973 | JGI IMG/M metagenome (GOLD analysis project Ga0256842, IMG submission 185973) | Hydrothermal vent microbial communities from Guaymas Basin, Mexico - 4559-240 | ecosystem: Environmental > Aquatic > Marine > Hydrothermal vents | place: Mexico: Guaymas Basin | collected...
TGCTGTTTGACTTATAGCACCATCAGAAACATCATTTTTCAAGCTAGAAAGTCCAAGTCCTGAACTATTTGATGCTATTCCACCACTTGTAGTAAGTATATCTGCACTTGTTTCACCTATTTGAAATGTTAAAGCTGCAGTTGAACTTGCATTACCATGACTAGCCTGCAATAAAGACATACCATTATAGTTTGTTTGTTTAGCTATATTATTTAACTGATCAAGTAATTTATTGATATCTTTTGCAATTGCTGATCTACCTTCTGTAGAAGTTGTTGCTGTTCCTGCTTGTGTTAATTTTTGCTTTATAATATCTATGATATTTGATTGTTCTGACATAGCTTTATCAGCTATTTGTACCAGAGCAACACCAGAGTTTGCATTATCTATTGATTGTTGAATTGAGCTAGCTTGTGTTCTTAATTTATCTGCAATTGACAATCCAGAAGCATCATCACTAGCTTTATTAATTCTAAGCCCAGAACTTAATCTTCCAAGAGAAGTATTTAAACTTTTATCCGTTTGTGTCATAGCTTCTTGTGCTGACAATGAAGAAATATTTGTGTTAATCCTCATTTTATTTCCTTTTCTGCATTATGCATTTTAGTATTTTGTGTATGTGTTATATAGAGGTATTATATTTGAACATCTCTTAATCTATGCTTAAGAAATACTTATTTTAATCAAGATTTAAAGATATCTCAATATAGTTACACATTAATATTAAATTAAAATATTATATTATCATCTTTTTTTTCTTGAATATCAGGTATATCATTTTTCTTTGGTATATTTGATATTTGTGTAAATACCTCTTTTTTTCCATTAAAATATTGTTCAAATACACCTTTTGGTTTTTTAAAAACTCTAGGGATTTCTGGATGAAGTTTTAACCATCGTTTATAAAAATAAGAAAAAGCAGGTGCTGCAGTTCTTCCTCCTGTTTCACTTCTATTCATAGGTTTATTATCATCATTGCCAAACCATACTATAGTTTGAAGACTAGGTGAATATCCACAAAACCAAGCATCAATATTTTTATTTGTAGTTCCTGTTTTTCCTGCTGTTTGCAACTCTTTTACTTGTGCATTTCTTCCTGTTCCTCTTTTTACAACATCTTCTAAAATAGATGTCATAAGATATGTTTGAGATGAACTTGTTATATAAGTTTGAATAGTATCAAATACTATTGTTTGACCTGCTCTATTTTTAACACTAGCTATCATATATGGTTTTACAATAATACCATTATTTGAAAAAAGTGTATAATTTTGGCTAAATTGCAAAGGTGAAACACTAAAACTTCCAAGAGTTAAAGATAGATCATAAGGAATTTTTGTAAATTTATATCGTAAAAGTGATTTATAAACTATATCAATACCCAATTGGGTTACTAAATTTATTGTTGCTAAGTTTCTTGAGTGTACTAAAGCCTCTCGCAAAGGTATTAATCCTTTATAATCTTTTTCATAATTTTTTGGTTGCCATTTTTTTATATTATTTGATTTTGTATTGTATTTGTATGTTCGTGCAATATCTACAAGATTTGAAGCTGTTGAATATCCAAGATCTAAAGCTGTTTGATATATAAAAGGTTTTGCCGAACTTCCTGGTTGCCTATAGCTTTGTACAGCTCTATTAAAAGATGATTTTTTATAATCTACTCCACCTACAAGTGCTAAAATCTCTCCTGTATGATTTTTTAGAACCACCATAGCACCATTTAATGTTTTTGTTTTACTTTTTTCTTTATTTTTATGATATTTTTCATCTCTTTTTTTTATCTTATCATAGGCATATTTTAATCCATCTTTTGCTATTTGTTGAGCTTTATAATCTATTGTTAAAGTTATATCATATCCTCCACCTTTTAAATCTGGTATATCATTTTTTAAAAGTTTTCTTGCATAATCTATAATATAAGGTGCTTTATTTAAAGAAAGTGTATCATTATATACCTCAGGGATAAGTTTTATACTATTTTTATACTCCTCTTTAGTTATCCAACCTAATTTTTTAAGCCTATTTATTACACTATTGGCACGACTAAGTGAATATTTTAATTTTTTTGTAGGATCATAAAAACTAGGAGCTCTAGGAAGTCCCACAAGCATAGCTATCTCTTTTAGATTAAGTTGATCTAACTCTTTATGAAAATAGCCCTTAGATGCAGTTCTTATACCATAATATCCATGTCCAAAATATACTTGATTTAGATATCTTTCTAAGATTTGCTCTTTTGTAAGTAGTGTTTCTAATCGTAGTGATAAAAGTGCCTCTTTTACTTTTCTTAATAATTTTTTATCTCTTGTTAAAATCATAGTTTTTACAAGTTGTTGTGTAAGTGTACTTGCACCTTCTACTAATTTTAAATGTTTTATATCTTTTATAATTGCCCTAATAATTGCATCTATATTTACTCCACTATGCTCAAAAAAGTTTGTATCTTCTATAGCTATAAGACTCTCTATTACCCTTGGAGGTATTTGATTATATTTTACATACAATCTATTTTCTTTATCAAATATTTTTCCAAGAAGCATGCCGTGTCTATCAAAAAATCTAGTTGTTAAATTTGGTTTATAATCAACTATTTTATCTACATCAAATCTTATTTGAGCATATAAAAACATAAGCCATCCAAAAAAACTAACTATTAAAAGAAATATTATAAAAAATATTTTTTTTATCATACTCTAAACTTTCTATTTATAAAATTACTATTTAAGAGTACTTTAGTATATTGTTGTTGTGGATTTGTAATTATATTATCTATAGATCCATACTCTATAATTGATCCATCTTTTACTATAGCTATATCTTTTACTATAGTTTTTACAGACTCTATATCATGACTTATAAAGATCATTAAAAAACCAAATCTATCTTGCAAATTTCTTAACAGATCTAAAATAAGTTTTTTATTTGCACTATCAAGTGCTGTTGTTGGTTCATCTAAAAGTAAAAGTTTTGGTTTTTTAGCTAAAATTATAGCTATTACTACCCTTTGTAGTTGTCCACCACTTAATTGACTTGGGAATTTATCTTTTGTATTTATATCTAATCCAACAGTTTTTAAAGAATTATCTATAATATTATCTGGTTGAAAAAATTGTTTTTTTATCTTTGTCATAGGAGATAGTGAAGTAAATGGATTTTGTGGAATAAAACCTATATTATCTAACTTTAAATCAAAATCTGATTTATAATCAAATTTTGAAGACAGATTAAAAGGTAATAATCCTAAGATACTTTTAAGTGTGATTGACTTACCACTTCCACTTTGACCAACAAGTGCCAAAGAGTGTTCAAGAGTTAGTGGAGTTTGTATAACTTTAAGTAGATCAACCAATAGTTTATCTGTACTATTTATTTTTAATTTACTTATAGTTAAAAATGACATATTATCTTAATGTGTAAGACGATGTATCTCTTTTATTAGTTGATCAAATTTTATAGGTTTGTTTAAAAATAGATCAGCTTTATTTGTATCTTTTATCATTCTTCCATGACCTGATACTACAATAACTGGAGTATTTGGACTAATTTCTTTAATCTTATCTATCATATCATTTCCTGACATATTTGGCATACGAATATCAGATATAATTATATCTGGCTCTACTTCTTTAAATTTTTCTAATCCCTCTAAACCATCATTTGCAGTATATGCATGATGAAATATTTTATCAAAAGTTGTAGACATAATCTCTCGTATATCCTCACCATCTTCTACAATTAAAATATTTAAGTTTTTTAACTTTGCTACTATATCATTGATTGTTTGCATTTTTTATTTCCTTTTATATAAGTGCTTTATCCATAACCGATGGAATTTCTAAATTTAATAATTTTAAAACTGTTGGTGCTATATTGTTTAAGCCACCATTTTTAACCTCTTTTATATTATCATCAATAACAAAACAATAAACATCTCCTACTGTATGATTAGTTAAAGTGTTACCATCTTTATCTTTCATCATTTCACAGTTTCCATGATCACTTGTTAAAACTACACTATAGTTATATTTTTTTGCTTTTTCTAATATAATTCCTAGTTCATAATCTACCGCTTCAACTGCTTTAATTCCTGCTTCATAAACACCCGTATGACCTACCATATCACCATTTGCAAAATTTACAACTATAAAATCATACCCTTTTTCTATACCATCTTGTACACTTTTACTAACTTGAGGTGCTGACATAGAAGGTTGCATATCATAAGTAGCTACTTTTGGAGATGGTACAAGCACTCTATATTCATTTTCAAATGGTTCCTCTTTTCCACCATTGAAAAAAAATGTTACATGTGCATATTTTTCTGTTTCTGCTGTGTGAAGCTGTGAAAGCCCAGCATCACTTATAACTTCACTTAATGTATCTTTTGGAGTATCTTTTGGAAAAAGTACAGGAAGTGAAAAATTTTTATCATACTGTGTCATAGTTGCTATTTGCAATTTTATATCTTTTTTATCAAACTCTTTAAAATCTTTTGATCCAAGTGCAAAACTAAACTCTCTTGATCTATCACTTCTAAAATTTGCAAATATTACACCATCATTCTCTTTTATACCATTATATGAATTAAATGCAATAGGTTCTATAAACTCATCAAAAATCTCACTTTTATATTGTGTATCTATATAATCTATTACTGTTAGATCTGTTTTATTTTTAGCTTCAACTACAATATCGTATGATTTTTTTATACGATCCCAGTTATTATCTCTATCCATACCATAGTATCTTCCACCAATTGAAGCTATAGATATATTATCATTGCAAATTTTTTGAATTTGAGTAATATAATTTTTAGCACTATCATATGCTACATCTCTACCATCTGTTATAAGATGTAGATATACTTTCTTATTGTTATTTTGTGCTATTTTTGCTAAAGCTTCTATATGTGATATATGTGAGTGTACTCCACCATCACTTAAAAGTCCAATTATATGGATATTGTTTGAGTTATTTAAAATATCTTTTAAAATAACATTATCTTTTAATGTATCATCTTCTATACTTAAATTTATTTTTACTAGATCTTGATATAAAACTCTTCCACTACCTATACTCATATGACCCACTTCACTATTACCCATTTGACCATCAGGAAGCCCTACATATTTTCCATAAGTATGTACTAAACTATAAGGGGTAGTTTTAAAAAGTTTATCATAAGTTGGTTTTACAGCATTACAAAATGCATTAAAAGAACAAGAGTTATTATGCCCTATACCATCTGTTATAATTAAAAGTACCTTTTTATTTGACATATATATTTTACCTTAAATTATTTTTTAGATTATTATAACAAAAAATATATTAAAAATTTATGATAGGACCCACCTTAATTTTAAATTTTAGCTTAATTTTTAGTATTTTTCTTAAGCCAAAAGCAAAATAATATATTGTATTATACAAAATTAAAATACAAGAGGAAATAATGAAAAGATATAGACACTACAAAAAAGATAAAGCTATTATATTATCATGCTTTGGATCAATCATAGAGCAAAAAAAATATGAAAAGTTACAAAAAAATATACAAAAAAGTTTTTCAGATTGTGAAGTTTTTTTAGCTTTTGGTTCAAGAATGGTTTTAAAAGAGTTAAATAAAGATGAAACTATATATAAAAATCTTGTACAAACTTTAGCAGATGTAGATATGTTGGGATTTAGAAATATCATAGTAACTTCAGTAAATCTTTTTCCAACAGATGAACATGAGGTATTAAAAGATATTGTAGATGGATTTAATAACTTTTCTTTATCAAATATTAGATATACAAATGCTATTTTAACAAAAACAAAAGATACAACATTATTTTTAAAAGAGTTGGATAAGACTATATCCAAAAAAGATAGAGCAAATTTATATATAATACACGGTACTCCAAAGCTAGATACCTCTGGGATAGATAGTATCTCTTATACTGCTTCATTTTTAGAAACTATAGGAGATAGTAATTATACTTGTTCACTAGAGGGAGCTTATCCATTTTATGCAGTAAAAGAAGCTTTAATAAATAAAATGAAAAAAGATGGTATTAAAAAAGTACAAGTAGTACCTATGCTTCTTGTAAGTGGAAATCACTATATAAAAGATATGGTAGAGATATCAGATGAACTATCACAACATTTTTCTTCAAAAATTGTAGATACTATTACAAAAGATAAAAAATTTAATCTTTTATCTACAGATTTAATTCAAAATATTATAAAAAATAATATCCAAGAGGAGATCACAAAACTTGGATAAAAAACTTTATATGGTATCTTTAGGACCAGGAGATATAGATCTTTTAACTATAAAGGCTCTTGAGTCTTTAAAAAACTGTGAAGCTATATGTGTACCTACAAAAAGTAGTGATCATAGCTTCAAAAAATCTATGACAAAAAAGATTATAGATAAACTTTTTGTTAAATATAATTTTAACAAAGATTTAATTCCCGTATATACCCCTATGCATTTTAAAAAAGAGGATTGGCAATATCAAGTTGATATTATACAAGATACACTAAAAAAGTACAATAAGGTTTGTTTTATAACTCTAGGTGATGCTGCTGTTTATAGTACTGTATATTATTTGCTTGATATTATAAAAGTCCAAGATAAATCTTTGTATGATAATTGTGAGGTTATAGCTGGTGTTACATCGTTTAGTAATGCAAGTGCAAGGGTAAAAAAACCTCTTTGTATGGGGGATAGTAAATTTGAAATTATACCACTTTTGGATAAAGATATACCATCTACAAAGATATATATGAGACCAAAGATTGGTTTTGATACATCTGTTTTACCATCTTCAAATAGTTTTTATACTTTTGAAAATTTAAATTATGATTTTGAAAAAATCACACCAAAAAAGATAGAAAAAACAACAAAATATATGACACTTTTTATTGACTTTTATTCTTAGATTTATAAATATATATAATTAAATTATTAATTTGATATTTTTTTTAAAGCTGTTTTTAGATTATTAAGTTACTATTCGTTAAAATAAAGAAATATTGTAGTTTTAGGAGTTTATATGAGATATAATGTAGCAGTTGTAGGTGCAACAGGAGCTGTAGGTGAAGAGCTTTTTAGAGTAATGGAAGAGGTTAATTTTCCTATAAATACTTTATTACCATTAGCAAGTGCAAATAGTGTAGGAAAAACTATTGAGTTTAAAAAAGAGGAATATAGTGTAGTAGAACTTACTCCTGATGTATTTGAAAAATATGAGATAGATATAGCTTTTTTTAGTGCAGGTGGTAGCATAAGTGCTGCATTTGCAAAATATGCAGTAGAAGCTGGTGCAGTGGTAATTGACAATACATCTCACTTTAGAATGGAGCCAAATATTCCACTTGTAGTACCAGAAGTAAACCCAGAAGATATAGAGCTTTGGAGAGAAACTGGAATTATAGCAAATCCAAATTGTTCTACAATCCAAATGGTATTAGCACTTAAGCCTTTAGATGATTTGTATGATATAAAAAGGGTAGATGTATCTACTTATCAAGCTACCTCAGGTGCTGGAAAAATAGGTATGGAGGAGCTTGTAACTCAGATGCAAGATTTTTTTGCATTTAAACTAGATGAGACAAAAAAAGAGGCATTTATGCATCAAATAGCTCTAAATGTAATACCACATATTGATACTCCTCAAAGTAATGGTTTTACAAAAGAGGAGATGAAGATGGTCAATGAGACTCAAAAAATTATGAAAAAGCAAATGGCAATAGCAGCTACTTGTGTAAGAGTACCAGTTTTAAGAAGTCATAGTGAGGCTATTACTATAAGATTTGCAGATGGTGTAGATATAGATCTAGATCAAGTACGATCTTCTTTGGAAAATTTTGAAGATGTAGTAGTTGTAGATGATCTTGAAAATGGGATATACCCAATGCCAATTATCTCAACAGATACAGATGATACATATGTAGGAAGAATAAGAAAAGATATATATGAATCAAATGTATTGCATATTTTTAATGCTGCAGATCAAGTAAGAGTAGGTGCTGCTACAAATGCTATAAGAATTGGTCTAAAATGGATAGAATTACAAAAAGAGGAAATATAATAGTATGATAGAAAGAATTTTTGAAGGTGCTATTTGGCGAAGTAGATTTGTCGTAATACTTGCAGTTGTATTTGGACTTATTGGGGCTTTTGTACTTTTTATAGTAGCTTCTATGGATATATGGGGTGTTGCTGCATATACTTTTAATACTATAATTACACATGCTCATCCTGAACATTTTCATGAAAATATTGTTGCAGGTATTATAGGTGCAGTTGATTTGTATCTTATAGCTGTTGTTATGTTTATATTTGCTTTTGGTCTTTATGAGTTATTTATATCTGAGATTGATGAAGCAATGGGAGATGAAAGAGCAAATAGAATTTTATCTATTAATAGTCTAGATCAATTAAAAGATAAAATAGCAAAAGTTATAGTGATGGTTCTTGTAGTTAGTTTCTTTCAAAGAGTACTACATACTGAGTTTCATACTGCTTTAGAGATGTTGTATTTTGCACTATCTATTGCTACACTTGCTGTTGGATTATATTTTTTAAGTAAAGTAGGAAAACACTAAAATATATGATAGAAAATATAAGTGTAGTAATACTTACAAAAAACAATCAATCTACTATAGAAGATACACTACAAAGTGTACAAGGTTTTAGTGATGTTGTAGTATATGACAATGGCTCAACAGATAAAACTATATCTATAGTAGAACAATTTTCAAATGTAAATTTAGTTTATGGCAAATTTAATGGCTTTGGTTGGACAAAAAATAAAGCTACAACTTATGCAAAAAATGATTGGGTGTTTATCTTAGATAGTGATGAAGTAGTTTACAAATCATTATACAAAGAGTTGCAAACAGTATCGTTAAATAACCCTTATATTGTTTTTGTTCTAAAAAGAGATAACTATTTTTTTAATAAAAAAGTAAAATATAGTGGTTGGAAAGATGATTATCTGATACGAATATATAATAAAACTATACATAAACTTAATGATAATATTGTGCATGAATTTGTACAACTTTTACCAAAAAGTATAAAAACTACATTAACCTATGGTTTTAAACATAATGCAGTGCAAGATTTAAATCAATTTTTATTTAAGGTTGCAAAATATTCAGATCTTGCATCACAAAATAAAAAAACTTGTACTTTTATGGTAGTAGTTTTAAAATCATTTTTTGCATTTTTTAAAACATATTTTTTACAATTAGGCTTTTTAGATGGTTGGAGAGGTTTTGTTATAGCAGTATCAAATTTTAATGGTAAATTTTTTAGATACACAAAGAGGTATATAAATTGCAAAGAAACTTTATAACTCATCTTAATTTTGCAAAAGGTTTCAGAGGTGGAGAAAGACAAACACTGTTACTTATTGAAGAGTTATCAAAAAGAGGATATAGACAAAAAATTTTTACAAGAGTGAATTCAACACTTGCTAAAAGATTAATCAATATAGAAAATCTAGAGATAATCAAAATAAAAAAACCATATATTTTTAATATATCTTTATTTAAAAATTCAAATATTTTACATGCTCATGAAACAAAAGCAGCTCAAGTTGCATATCTAGTAAATCTGTTTTATAAAATACCATATATAATAACACGCAGAGTAGATAACTCTATTAAAAATAATTTTTTCAATAAACAAATATATGAAAATTCAAGTTATACTATTGTACTTTCTAGGGCAATTAAAAATAAACTAGATAAAATAAGTAAAAATATAAATATACAAATTATACCAAGTGCATATAGTAAACTTACAATCGATCAAAAAGAATCTATTAATCTTAAAAAAAGATTTAAAGATAAATTTATAATTGGAAATATTGGTGAATTAGATAATACACATAAGGGGCAGTATTATTTAATAGAAGCAATGAAAAAACTTCAAATAAATTATCCTAATATCCATTTGATTTTACTTGGAAAAGGTAAAGATGAATTAAGATATAAAGAACAATCAAATCAACTTTCTAATATAACTTTTGAAGGATTTGTAGATAATGTAAAAGATTATATACAAATTTTTGATATATTTGTTTTTCCATCTTTAAATGAGGGATTAGGTTCTATTTTATTTGATATTATGCAAGCAAAAGTACCAATTATAGCTTCAAATGTAGGTGGGATACCAGATATCATTCAAAGTAATAAAAATGGTATTTTAGTAGAATCAAAAGATAGCGATGCTATATACTATGCAATAGAAAACTTATATTTAGATCAAAACTTAAGGTTAAAAATATCACAAGAGGCATATAAAGATATAGAAAACTTTAGCTATATAAAAATGTGTGATAGATATGAAAATATATACAATAAGATTACTGTACAATAAATTATTGTACAGAGGTCTTTAAAACCTTACAATCTAAGCTTACTTTAGATGTTTGTATAGATATAATATCATTGATTTTTATTTTTTGAAGATCTACGATTTTACTATCTTTTGTAATTTGGGCAAACCCTTTTTTATCTTTTTTAGATGGTTCATTTAAGATAAAATTATTTTGTAAATGATCTAAAATAGTTTGTTTTTGATCTAAGATTGATTTGAAATTATTGATAAATTGAGTTTTTAAATAAGATATATTTTTCTCAACCATATCAAATTTAGATTTAAAAGAGTGTTGAAAAAAAAGTTTTTTTGTATGGTCTAATTGTTGTTGTTTGTTTAATATAATTCTTTTATAACTATTGCTAAATTCATCATATAAAGTTGTTATATAAAGTTGAAGTTCATTTATATCTGGAGTTGAGATCTCTATAGCATTAGATGGAGTGCTAGCTCTTAGATCTGCTACGAAATCGGATATCACAAAATCATTTTCATGTCCTACTGCACTTATAATTGGTGTATTTGCCAAAAAAATAGCATCTGCTACACACTCTTCATTAAAAGCCCAAAGATCTTCTATACTTCCTCCACCTCGCCCAACGATGATTATATCACCATCTTTTGCTATATTATCAGCTTTTTTAATATTTTGTACAATATTCTCTTTTGCACCATCTCCTTGTACTAAGGTAGGAAACAATACCATAGAAGCCAAAGGGTATCGAAAATTTAATATTTTTTTCATATCTTCTATTGCAGCACCTGTATTTGATGTAATTATATATATTGTTTTAGGAAATTTTGGAAATTGTTTTTTTGTAGATTTATCAAAATAACCTTTTATTTGTAGTTTTGCTTTTAATTGCTCATAAGCTAATTGTAACTCTCCTACACCATCAGGAGAGATATTAGTTACAATTAACTGATAATTTCCCCTTGGTACATATACAGTAATATTTGCACTTAAATTTACTTTTTGACCAACTTTTAATGTAAATTTCAGATTTCTTGCATTTGATCTAAACATTACACAAGATAATGTTGATTTCTCATCTTTGATACTAAAATATATATGTCCACTATTATGATATGTAAGATTTGATATCTCACCTTGAATTGATATATTTAGAAATGTATTTTCTAAAATAGATTTTATTTGAGTATTTAGCTGTGATACACTATAGTACGAATTCATATTTTATTATCCAATAATATTTTCATTTTGATCCTATATTTTATTATGTAACTATTATATCAAATTATTAAATTTTATTCAAATCTGATCTTAATCAAGAAACTCTTAGGTTTAAAATGTTATTATTTTCATTAATAAAAATTAAAGGTTATTAGTATGAACATATCAAAAAAAACAACTTTTGGTATAGGAGTTTGTCTGTTATTTTCAACTCTTAATATCAATGCCAGTACTTATGTAGTAAAAAAAGGTGATAATTTAGCTAAAATTGCTTATAAATTAGGATTTAAATCTATAGCAAAAGCAAAATTTCAAGTACCATCAGGAGATATTAACAAAATTTTTCCAGGAGATATATTGCACTATACAAAAAGAAAAAGAAAAAGAATTGTATATCATAGACCTATAAATCTTGATAAATTTTGTTTTAAAGATAATAGATCTATACATTATAGAGCAGAAGAAAGATGTCAATAAAAAAGGAGAAAATAATGACAAAAAAAATAATATTAGCAAGTTTATTAGCAACACTTACATTTACAGCTTGTGGAACTACACAATCTAATGTAACACCAACAAAACAAAAGGTTGCTATAGAAAAAAATATAATTGCAGCTGAGCCTACAAAATCAGAAGTAGAAGAAGCAGAAGTTTATACAACACATGTAAAAGCGGTAAAGAAAAGAAGAAAAAGAGCAAAAATGCATAAAAAGAAAAAGATTAATTTAAAAGCATTTTGTTTTAAAGATAGTCACTCTATACACTATAGAGCCGAAGAAAGATGTAAAAACTAAATAATATTTTTATATAGTTTTTACAACTAAAATATGCTTTGAAATGATGGAAAGTCTATGCGGTATTGATGAGGCGGGCAGGGGGCCATTTGCAGGGCCACTTGTGGTATCTGGAGTGTTATTAAATAAAAAAATAGATGGTCTTGCTGATTCTAAAAAATTAAGTGAGAAAAAAAGAGAAGCTTTATTTGATATAATAAAAGAAAATAGTATTTATAAAATAGTATTTATAAGTAATATTACTATAGATAAAGATGGATTATCTCTTTGTTTGCAAAATGCTTTAAAAGAGATTATGCAAACTATTGAAGCAAAGAGATATCTTTTTGATGGTAATACCACTTTTG